>Ga0233437_1005369_pt1 | contig 13994 bp, 11 predicted proteins | sample SI_122_August201_FD_182714 | JGI IMG/M metagenome (GOLD analysis project Ga0233437, IMG submission 182714) | Seawater microbial communities from Saanich Inlet, British Columbia, Canada - SI_122_August2016_200_MG | ecosystem: Environmental > Aquatic > Marine > Inlet | place: Canada: British... | reverse complement strand
ATGAATTTTGGACGTCGGGAATTAAAATGGATATTCAATAGTCATTTTTAGTATCAATTCATATGCTATGGACTATAGAATGCAATACTCTAGAACAAATACAAAAACCAAAAAAGCCCCGGATAATCCGAGGCTTTTTTTTAATTGAAACCTAGGCTTCATCATCGGTCAGTGCCGAGAGAGGAAGTGATCTAGGGCTATGATGAGAATATATTACACCTAAAATACTCATGTCAAGAGTTTTTATTATGATAATAAAAATAAAAACAACAGGTTAATATGATTTTAGAAAACAAAAAGGTTCTTGAAAATATAATTTCTAAAGACCGGCTTGATGGTTATTTCAGAAGAGTTAGGCAACACAAAGGTTCTTGTGATCTTTTTGATGCGTATCTCTATTATTCTTGGAACATTAGATTAAGTGAGTGTTTTTATTCCTCATTGCAGGCTTTAGAAATAGCGTTACGAAATTCGATCCAAAACGCGGCCAATAGACATTTCCATAATTCAATGTGGTTTGATGATTCAAGCATTTTAAGATGGAATGAAAGAAAGCATGTTGTATTTGCAAAGGCAAATTTAAGACGGCAACAAAAACATGTTGATCCTGGTCGTATAGTAGCTGAATTAAACTTAGGGTTTTGGACAAGCCTTTTTTATGCAACCTATGAAACTATTCTTTGGAGGCCTTTAATCAAAAATACTTTCCCTAATATGCATCCAAGTATCAGGAAAAGAAAAACATTATCAAAGCGATTGAACAAAATAAGAAGGCTTCGAAATAGAGCTTTTCATTATGAGCCCATTTGGTATTCTAATCTGGCCGTAAGGCATGCTGAAATATTAGAGGTGATTGATTGGATTGAACCCACGATAGGCAAACTATTAAAACCAGTTGATCGATTTCCAATATGCTGTACGCCGGAAAGTTTTGCCGAGTTAAAAGAATCTTTGCAGGAAATTTTTTGAGTTCATTTTTTTGAACGCCCTCAATTTTACAGAAAAAAATTTGCATTATCCTTGCACAGATTGCCGACACTCAAATGGAGATCATGCATCTATAAACAATTTAAAGGGATTTTAGTTTTCACTAAAGTCCCTTTAAATTGTTTTGGAAAAGATGGGATTAATTATGCCATCTTTTCAAGTTCTTTAATAATCGCATCTCCCATGGCACAAGTCCCTACAATTTTGTCTTTTTGATTAGTCAGATCAGCCGTGAAAATGTTTTTTTCAAGAACATTTGAAATGGCTTTTTCAATGGCATTGGCAGCATCTGAAAGATCAAAGGTATATTTCAGCATCATGGCGCCGGACAAGATTTGGGCAATGGGATTGGCAATGCCTTTTCCTGCAATATCAGGGGCAGATCCCCCTGCAGGCTCATAAAGACCGAATTTTTTTTCGTTCAGGCTGGCAGAAGCCAAAAGCCCCATAGAACCGGTAATCATCGCGCATTCATCTGAGATAATATCCCCAAACATATTTCCACAAAGCAGCACATCAAATTGATGGGGATTTTTAACAAGCTGCATCGTGGCATTGTCAACATATATGTGATTTAAGGTTACATCGGGAAACTCTTTTGCAATCTGTGTAACGGTTTCTCTCCAGAGAACCATGGAAAACAAAACATTTGCCTTATCAACGGATGTGACGATATGGTTTCTTTTCCGGGCAGCAGCAAAGGCCATCCTGGCAATCCGTTCAATTTCAAACCGGCTATATACCATAGTATCAAAAGCTTTTTCATTAGGGCCTTCACCCAGTCTTCCTTTTGGTTCGCCAAAATAAATACCACCGGTTAACTCTCGTACACAGAGAATATCAAACCCGTCTTTAACAATTTCGGGTTTTAAAGGTGAGGCAGATGCCAGACAAGGAAAGACCTTTGCCGGCCTGAGATTACAATATAGACCAAAATGTTTTCTTAAGGGCAAAAGAGCCCCTCTTTCCGGTTGATCTTCAGGCAAAAGGTGTTCCCACTTAGGACCGCCCACTGAGCCAAATAAAATGGCATCACTCTGTTCACACAATGATAGTGTGGAATCTGGTAAAGCCTTACCATGATTATCAATGGCAGCGCCACCAATGTCTGCAAATTCATATTCAAAATCAAATCCATAAAGGGTTCCGGCTTTTTTAAGAATTTTAATGGCCTGATCCATCACTTCAGGCCCGATTCCATCACCTGGAAGTACAGCAATTTTGTTCAAAACGGCGATCTCCTAATTATTTTAATTAAATTTATTACAAGACTAATTTTATATTAATTTTTATAATATGCAATAGTTTATTTAGTTTTTATTAATAAAGTTTAAATATACTGGATTAATTAGAATGGCCAACACGAACGGGCCACTGAAATGTAAGAGGGAATATTCCCCTTAAAATTGTGGTAAGAAATGGTGTCGAGAATAATAAAACCAGGGCAGGAACCAGGCACTACCATGGTGGAGATTGTTTTTTAAACTTTTATAACTTTCTTAGCAGAAAGTCCTTTGTCATTTTCTTCTACTTCGAATTGTACGTTTTCTCCTTCTGAAAGTGTTTTGAAACCTGACATTTCAATGGCTGAAAAATGAACAAATACATCATCGCCGGTTTCCTGCTCAATAAAACCAAAACCTTTTTTTGAATTAAACCATTTGATTGTTCCTTCTACCAAAATTTTTCCTCCTTACTTAGGACCGCAAAGGTTATAACTTGAAACAAGGTATTAATAAAAAATTTGCCCTGAAAAATACTTTCAAGCAGAGCAACCATAAAATATTTTGGGGTCATCGTAATTATGGATTATTACTTCATTTTAAAAAATGCAAGGAAAAAAAAGGGGAGCCGATAAAAAAATCAACCCCCCTTTTTTTGAATATTATGCTGTTAAGCTATTTTCTATTGCTGTATTCCGCATAAGTCATAGCTGCTGTTCTATATACAAAGTGCGCCATTTTTGAAAACGGTAAAAAAGCAAACAGATTGAAAATTGCAATCAGATGCAGATAGTAAAAGAAATATGATATACCTGCCAGATGTGCAAGTCGGGCCATTTCGGTCAGCATTCCGGTAAGACCCAGTGCAAATACAAGACCCAATAAAAACCAGTCTTTATAGGATGTAATTTGATCATCTAATTTGTCCAAGCGGTTCTTGATCATCAAAGCAGCACCAATAACCAGTGCAACACCGGAAATATTTGCCAGCCATTTCACAGGATTAATCTGTGAGTAGGGGCCGGGAGTCTGGAACAGATAAAGCGTTAAAAAGAAAATAGCAGTTACAGTAAAAAGCCCTATAAAAGAAAACAGAACCATCATGTGCGGCGTGGCCCGGTCTTTATTGGTTTCACATTCATTAAATTTATCATGTTTGATAATTGTTGGAACCACCTTTATCAATGCCTGTACCATTGCCTTGAAATCCAGGCCGGCTTTATCCGTCTTTCCTTCAAGGACTGCATTTTCATGAATATTATTCAGAAACCGTTTAAGGTTAAGAACAAAGATGATGATTGACGCAGTGAAAAGGGGCACAAAAGTGAGATCCACAAACCAGGTTGAGAAAAAATCCGCCTGGGCGATCGCGTGTTCACCCTCCTGGGCATGGGCGGACCAATGAAAACGGCCGCCAAGAATATCACCAAATACAGCATAGAATATCTTTGTCATTGTATCCCCGGCATTCATTGTGATGAAAGCAAGGAAGGCAAACCATATGGCCGGTATGCCAAGAAGGAATGGCAGTTTTTTTGGGTCATTGACCGCCTTTGCCAATGCTTTGGGTCTTGCATATTCGATAATGGCTGCAGACCTGACGGCAGACAGGACGTCCCCTGGTGCAGCACCCCTTGGGCACAGATCAGAACAATCACCGCACTGGTGGCACAGCCAGATATCACCGCTGTTTAAAAGCCTGTCCTTAAGACCCCAGGATGCAGCAATCATTTCTTTTCTTGGGAAAGGACTGTTTTCAGGAGCAATGGGACATGCAACCGAACAAGTGGCGCACTGGTAGCATTTTTTTAGTGTTTCTCCACCAAGATTTCTGACTTGAGCAATAAAGTCAAGATCAGGTTGAACAAGATATTTTTCAGTCATATTTACATACCTCCTAAACTATTTTTTAAATAGTTTTGATTAGAATCCTTTGAATGGGTTTGGACCAAGGTCTTCAACTTCTTCAACAAAGGCATTAATTATTCCAGGAAGTTTGTCATATTCATCAATGGCAACTTCAGCAAAGGCGACCCTTTCTTCTTCAAGTGCAAGACTTGTCAGTGCATCACCGATTTTTTTCACACGTACTTCTGCAAGTTCTGAACCTTTCATAAAATGACACTGGTAATCATCTCCATGTTTACAGCCAATGAGGATAACACCGTCCATTCCCTGAGCAAGTGCATCTTTAATCCAGATGGTGTTCACTGAACCCAGACATCTGACAGGAATAAATCGAACATTTGGAGAGTAATCCATTCTATTCATGCCCACCATATCAAGGGCAGGAAAAGCATCATTTTCGCATATCAGTGCAAGAAATCTAAAGGGAGGTTCATCATAATCATCTTCTGACGGAACACTAACCGCTTTTACCTGGGAACCAATAGAATCAATCGTGTAGTCAGAAAAAGTGATGATCCTTTCAGGACATGCGCCCATACAGGTTCCACATCTTCTGCACCTTGTCGGATTTGCTTTTGGTGTTCCTTTTTCATCATCATCAAGGGCACCAAAGGGGCACTCAACAGTACAACGCTTACACTGGGTACATCTTTGAAAGAAAAAGTCCGGATATGTCATATCACCTGATCTTGGGTGAACAGCCATTCCTCTGTTAGAACTTTCAATACATTGTATAGCCTTAAGGGCAGCCCCTGTTGCATCTTCCATTGATTCTTCAATGGTCATAGCACGTCTAATAGCGCCGGCAGCATAAATACCCGTCCGCTGGGTTTCATAGGGGAAGCAGATATAGTTGGAATCTGCATATTGGCCAAAAATATCGTTATCTCTGAATCCCGGTCCCTGCCTGTAAGCAAGGTTAATAATAGGATCATCTTTGGTTACAGGAACCATACCGGAAGCCACAACAACTAGGTCCGCTTTTATAGCCAGGTTTTCACCCAAAAGTGTGTTTTTAGCAGTGACTGCGATTCCATTGCCCTGCTGGACAACTTCTGTAACAGCACCCTTTGTCATGAAAACTCCGTCTTCCTGCTGCATGCTTTTGTAAAAATATTCCTGCAACCCCGGGGTTCTCATATGTTGGTAAATAATATAGGCTTTACCATCTGCATAATCATCTCTCACATATCTGGCTTGTTTCAAAGCTACCTGGCTTGTAACCGAGCCTGTGTATTCAAAATCAGCATCATCTTCATCCTTACCAGGAGATTGAATAAACACAACATTTTTAGCTTCCTTGCCATCGGAAGGGCGTATGATTTTACCTTTAGCAGCAATTTTTTCAAATTCGTCATTGGTTATAACATCGGGGATATCAATGCCAAGATGTGCATATTGTTCACCCTCTATTTTAGAAGGCCGCCACCCGGCCGCCAGAACAACAGCGCCATATAGCTCTCCATCAGGGTCAAGCACAAGGATATCTTTTCTACCTTCGTTATATTCAAGGTATTTGGCATGGGCATCTTCTACGTTCAGTTCTTTACCATTTTCATCAACCAGCATTTCTTCTGGAAGTGGGAAGGGAACATCAAAGGGAATTTTTTCACCCGGTTTTTTGAAAGTTACAGTAAATTCACCTGGCTGACCTGCAATACGGGCAACCTCGGTGGAAGTTTTAACATTAATATTGGAAGAGTCTTGAATTTCTGCTATCAAGTCATTGACAACCGGTGCCCTTAATTCTTCAAAAGGCTCTGCAACCGGCATCTGGCTTCTCAAGTTGGCAGCATAGCCGCCCAGTTTATCTGTTTTTTCAACAATGGTGACTTCATATCCGACTTTTGCAGCATCAAGGGCTGCGGACATACCGGTTACACCACCACCCAAAACCAGGATTTTTTTTGAAAATGTTTCTGTTTTATAGGGTTCAGGCAAATTAACTTTTTCAATTCTGATCATGCCCATTTTGATATAATCTTCAGCTTTCATCTGAATGGGATCAAAATGTTCTTCATCATCTTTCTGGTCTTCTTCAAGCTTTGGAAAAGTTTCTCTTGAGTGGGGCCATACAACACCTTCTCTTAAGTTTGCCCTTTCCACGATACAACCGTCAAATCTGAATACATCAAAGTTAACCCGTCTGGAACATGCGCCGATGACCATGGCATTTACTTTTCCATCATCAATATCTTTTTGAATTATTTCCACACCTTCTTTAGAGCACAGAAACGGATGGGTGGTACAATTTACACCCTCTTCATCAGGAACATCAACCAGATCTTCCATGTCGAGGGTATCACCGATTCCACAGCCTGTGCAGATATATACTCCGTATTTTTTATCCATGATTCTCCTCTACCTCCTTACAAGGGTCTGAATGGCTTTAAGTGCCATACCTGTAGCATTCTGGTTAGATGTAACAACATCAGCAGGCTTATTTGCACAACCGGCAGCAAACATGCCGCCTTTTTTAAAGTCGTTCACAATGAAGCCTTCAGCATTGTAGGTCAAATCTGCGTTGGGTTTATCAATGGCGCACGTTGGCTGCATACCCGTTGCAAGGACGAGCATGTCCACAGTCTGCCTGACTTTTTCACCGGTGATGGTGTCTTCGGCAACCAGATTGATATTTGCCGAACCCTGTTCTTCAGATACTTCTGCAACTTTACCTTTTACAAAAAAGATATTTTCATCTGCTTTAAGTTTTGCATAGAAGTTCTCATATTTTCTTCCCGGTGTTCGAAGATCTATATAATAAATGTAAATTTTAGCCTCTGGATATTGTGCTCTCAGATATGTGGCATGTTTTAAAGATGCCATACAGCAAATGTAGGAACAATAGGATAGATGGTTTTCATCCCTTGATCCTGCACATTGAGCAAATGCAATTGTTTCAGGAGCTTTACCATCGGAGGGGCGAATGATTTCTCCTGCGGTTGGACCGTTTAGTGAAGCCATCCTTTCAAGCATCATGTTGGTCACAATATTCTGATATCTGCCAAATCCAAGATTGTCTATTTTAGTTGCATCATAAGGTGTCCATCCTGTATTCCAGACAACGGCTCCTACTTTAAGATCAATGGTTTTTTCTTCCATGTCAAAATCAACAGCATCGTATTTACAGGATTCTTTGACTTTATCACGGTCGTCTGTGCTCATGGCTGGATCCATAATATACCGTTGTGGGAATGCCATGTTGTGGGGAAGATATGCCGCTTTTCTGCGATTCATACCAAAATTGAAATCATTGGAGATTTCAGTGTCACAAACTTTTGCACATTCACCACATGCTGTACAATTTTCATTTACATATCGAGGTGATGTTTTAATAGTGACGGTATAGTCACCAGCATCTCCTGCAACATTTTGTACCTCTGACATGGTGAACACTTTAATATTTTTATTGTCCCTGAGTCTTTTATAGTTAATCTCAAGTCCGCAAGTAGGCGGGCAAAGTTTGGGGAAGTAGTGTTTTAACTGGGATACTCGTCCTCCAAGGGATGCTTCTTTTTCCACAAGGAAGACCTCATACCCCACTTCGGCAGCTTCCAAAGCAGTTGTAAGGCCGCTGATTCCACCGCCAACCACCATTATACTGGAACTTTTCGGGGCTGAATTATCTGTTGACATGCTGTCCCTCCGTGCATTTGAGTTATAATCTTTGGGTTAATTATTATTTGGGCCAAATCTTAATGTTTTGTTTTAAGAATAAAAAAGATTTTTGGCGTCCTCTCTCCTATTTTGTAAAGGTACAAGCTTTATCAAGTTTATACCTTTACAAAAGAGAAGACAGAAAAAAGATCCAAAACCTTCATAATTCGAAAAAACCTCCAGGCACTAAACGCTAGCACCTGGAGGTTATTTTACTAAGAACGTACGTTAAGATCTATTTTCAGCACTAGTCAGAAATAATCTTAACATAAGGTACTTTTTTCAAACTCCATTCATTTGTTTCTTTGTTATATGTAGAGTTTGTAAAACAGAACCATTCATCGTCATTCTGGCCCATGAAGTCGCCTCTGTAATAGAAACCAGGGTATCTTGATTCTTCACGGAACTGGATGTGACGGGTATGAGCCTCAACTGTGTAGAGACGATGGTTGATTTCCCATGCTCTCATCAGTTCATGAAGATCACCGGCAGCAATCTTTTCAAGATCTTCCTGGAACATTTCAAAGTTTTCCATGAGGATTTCAAGAGATTTTCCACCAGTCATGTAGTAAGTAGCTGTACCACCACCATACTCATTGGTCATCTTCATCAGACGCATTGCCATACCAGCAGGTTTGCAATAGTGAGGGTTAACGGTTTCATCAGTTGTATATTCACAATTGTCAAGATAAGTTCTGACAGGTTTGTAAACCATGTCAACCAGTTCTTCGTCGGTTTCTTTGAAACTTACTTCTGCAGGGTTGTCTCTGATGTATCTGACCATTTCTTTTGCACAGATACGGCCTTCAGCATGGGAACCGGATGAGAATTTATGACCGGAACAACCCACACCGTCACCAGCAGTGAACAAACCTTTGACAGTTGTCATACGATTGTAGACTTTATCTCCAACACCCCATTTGTATTCAGCAGGAACCCAATCTTCGTCAGGACCTGAACACCAGATACCGCAGCAGCCTGAATGAGAACCAAGAAGGTATGGTTCGGTGGGCATTACTTCAGAGTCTTTTTTCTCAGGCTCTGTATTTGTTGCGCACCAGAGACCAGCCTGACCAACGGACATGTCAAGGAAATCTTCCCAAGCTTCAGACTCAAGATGTTTGAGCTCTTTTTTGCTCATTGTTTCGCCAAGTTTGGCAAGGGCATCAGAAGTCTTCATGATGATTGGGCCACGGCCTTCTTTGTATTCTTTCATCATGAGATGGTTTCTCAAGCAAGTCGGAGTAACAGCAGCAGTTCCATAAGGAGCATATTTTTCAAGTTCTGCTTTTGCTTCGTCAGACGCTGCATAATTTTCACCAAGACCATTAACCGTCTGAGCTTTAAAAAGAAGGAACCACGCGCCAACAGGGCCGTAACCATCTTTAAAACGGGCAGGGGTGAAACGGTTTTCCATCATGGAAAGTTCAGCACCGGCTCTAACAGCCATTGTGTAAGTGGAACCTGCATTCCATACCGGATACCATGCACGACCTTTACCCTCACCAACTGAACGGGGCTGATACACGTTAACTGCGCCACCGCAGGCTACCATCATTACTTTTGCTTTGATGATGTACACTTTGTTTTCACGAACAGAAAAACCAACTGCGCCGGCTATTTTTGTAGGATCATTTTCGTCGTTGAGAAGTTCAACAATGAAACATCTTTCAATTATGTTGTCTTCGCCAAGTGCAAGTTTACCAGCTTCAGCAACAATTCTCTTATAAGATTCACCATTGATCATGATCTGCCATTTACCAGTACGAACTGGAGTGGCGCCGCCTTTAAGAGTACCGGCTTTCATTCCTTGTTTACCATTCAGGTTTTTTCCATCATCAGTTTTTTTCCATACAGGGAGTCCCCATTCTTCGAAAAGATGTACAGAATCATCAACATGACGGCCAAGGTCAAAGATCAAGTCTTCACGAACAATACCCATAAGGTCGTTTCTAACCATACGAACGTAATCTTCAGGTTTGTTATCGCCAATATACGTATTAATAGCTGAAAGTCCCTGGGCAACTGCACCGGATCTTTCAAGGGCTGCTTTGTCACAAAGAAGAATTTTTGTGTCATCACTGGCCCATTTTTTGATTTCAAATGCTGTTCCGCAGGCAGCCATTCCGCCACCAACGATCAGAACATCAACGTCTCTTTTATCAACCTCTGGGTCTCTTACAGCTTTAAGTTCTCCAATAGGTTTGTTAGGTAATGCCATTATATACCTCCAAAATTATGTATAAATATCAAAATTACATGGTTGACAGTAAAATTATGCAAGCTCTGATGGAGCTACAAGTACATAACCATCTGCTTCCTGAGTAGAAAGAAGCCCACTGTCAAGGTCTTTACCTTTAAGGTCAGCATAAGCATTTGCTTCACCTTCAGGAGTAGTTCTGATCGGGAACTTAAAGCGTTTTATAACGCCGTTTCTAAACTTACATGTCCACATCACATCCTCTGTACCCATCATAGGAACAGTAGAACCTCCCATGGGTACAAAGTCAGAGTAACCTCGGACTTCAATGGCCTGGGAAGGACAAATTTTTACACATGAAAAACATTCCCAGCACTGATCTGGTTCCTGGTTGTATGCTTTCATTTCATTAGGTTCAAGAACCATCAGGTCATTGGGACAAATATACATACATGCTGTTTTGTCCCCACCTTTGCAGCCGTCACATTTTTCTGCAATTACAAAAGATGGCATTTAAAATACCTCCACTAGTTTAAGTTAATCAAATTGCACAATACCGTTGTGCTACTATTTTTTATCACATCAAAACAGACTGTAACCTTTACTGTTCAGCCTGGTAAGTCTTAAATCAGCTCGAAGATCAAAAAACAAATAACAAATAACCGTCCAAGCTCAATACAAATTGTTATCGAAATAGCACCCTCTATCTATTTTTGTCAAGAATTTTTCAAAAAAGATTAGCCTTGTTTTTCAATTGTTTCCCCTATTTTGAAAAAAAACAATATATATGAAATATCAATAGGATAAGATACAATATATAGATAGTATGATAGGGCAAAAAGAGACTGGAAATCTAAAAAAATTATTGATACTCTAGGCCAGCCCAAAATTAGGTTCAAAAATAACAAAGGAAAACAAATGATAGAAGATATGATACCGGTTACTCTCCAGAATTTTATGAATTTTAATTGTAATTGTGACAATGAATGTTTTAATGAATGCTGCAGTGACCTGAATCAGGCTTTGACACCCTATGATGTATTGAGATTGAAAAGCAGTCTTGGGATATCTTCTCAAGACTTTTTAAAGACGTATACCTCTTTGCATTACGGGCCTGAATCCGGATTGCCTGTAATAGAATTTAAGCCCAACCCTGACAAAGGGTATGAATGTCCCTTTGTTAAACCTCAAGGTTGCTCAGTATATGAGGACAGACCTGGCTCCTGCAGGATGTATCCTCTGGCAAGGGCCATTACAAAATCAAGGGAAACAGGTGAAATTACCCAATACTTTGCCTTAATTGAAGAACCCCATTGCAAAGGATTTGGTAAGCAAACCGGTCTTACAGTGGAGCAATGGCTGAAAGGCCAGGATGTGGATATGCATAATAAAGAAAATGACAAACTCATGGAATTAATCAGTCTTAAAAACAGGATTCTGCCCGGCAAGCTTGAAGGGGCACAGTCTGATATATTTTATCTGGCCTTATATGACCTTGATGAGTTTTGTGCACAGATTTTTGAAAAAGATCTTTTAAAGGAATTCACTATCCCCGATGACCTATTAAGAAATATCAAAACAGATGATGTGGCATTGTTGAGCTTTGGCATTAACTGGGTAAAATACAAACTTTTCGGGGTAGAGTTGTTATTGGGAGAATAAAATTTATGCAGGTTAAAGGAAAAGTTGCCCTGGTGCTGGGTGCTGTTAAAGGGATCGGGAAAGGAATTGGCATTGCCCTTGCCAATGAAGGTGCAAAACTTGTCTTAACCCGGCATGACTGGGAAGATGCATTTGAGACAATGGAAACAGATTTTCTGGCATCTGAAGCCGAACATATGATAATCACAGCTGATTTGTGCAGTATTAAAGATATTGAAAAGCTTGCCTTGTCTATTAAAGAAAAATATGGTCGTCTGGATATCCTGATTAATAATATTGAGCGTGGCGGATGGCCGACGGTTCATGGAAAATATATTGAAGATCAATGGGACCTTGAAATTGAAACCACGCTTAAGGCTAAACAATGGGTGTTTTCTTCTGTGTTTTCCCTTTTAAAAAAAACAAGTGAGGCTGTTGTCATCAATATATCTTCCATTGCAGGACTTGTAGGGAGATCAGGTCCTGCTGCACTGGTTTTTAATGATGGGTATGCAGCTGCCAATAGAGGTGTTTCAAGCCTGACTGAAACCTGGGCCCGTCTGGGAGCTCCCCATATCAGGGTTAATGAAATTATGCTGGGGATGTTTGATTCCCGGCATGCAAAAGAAACACGTGGATGGCGTCAGGTCCTCACTGAAAATGAAAAGCAGTCTTTGATTGATCACACCCTGTTGAAAAGGACAGGGACAATAGAAGATGTGGTTAAGGCCTGCCTGTTTCTGATCAAAGATGCGCCATACATGACCGGAAGTGTTTTGAGGCTTGACGGTGGTTATATCCTTGCCGGGGAAAAAATTCCACCCATGCCCAAAGGGATTGTTTAAATTTAGTATAATAAATGATAGTCACCGCAATCAGGTATGGATTTGTTCTGACTTTTAGTCATCTTATTGTCCGGACCAAAGGGATGTTTTCATGATAATAAAATCAGAAAAAAAAATAATTGCCAAAGTATTTTCACAACTTTTAAAAATAAAATTCAAAAAGAAGATCAAATCGTTTAACAAGGAAAAATTCCAGGAAATATCTGCCACCAAAATTGTAAACAAAATTAAACAGCCTGATTGTATCCTTATTGATGTTAGATGCCCTAATGCTTTTAATGGCTGGATATTGGGGAAAGATAGTGTTGGAGGGCATATTTGCGGTGCTGTTAATTTCCCTTTGGCATGGATTGATTTTAAAGGAACCCAATTAAAAAAGACATTGAAAAGGAAGGGGATCACTCCGGGAAAACAATTAATTGTCTATGGTGAAAATGAACAAGAGATATTGAAATTTGCCAATTATTTGTGTTTGATGCAAAAGATTCCACTTAATGATGTTTTTATTTATCCTTTTGCATACAGTACTTTGAGCCGGTCCGGCCTATTTCTAATTGAGCGTTTGAAAAATTATGAAAATCTGGTCCATCCAGTCTGGATAAATGATTTGATTCACAACAAAAATCCAGAAACGTATCAAGGAAATAAGTATCGAATTTTAGATGTTTCAAAATTGAGAAAGTATAAAAAAGGTCACATTCCCGGTGCAACACATTTGGATATTGAAAAACTTGAAACTAAACCTTTATGGAATATTGTTCCAAAAGATGAATTAAATCGACTTTTTTTAACACAAGGAATTACAAAGGATACACTTGTCATTATTTATGGAGAAAATTCAATGGCAGCAACTCGCGTTGCCTTGATATTAATGTATGCAGGAGTTGAAGATGTAAGAATTTTAAATGGCGGGTTTACGGCCTGGGAACAGTGTGGATTCAGAACACAGAAAACGATCCTAAAACCCCGGCCCGTGTCTGATTTTGGTACACTGATTCCAGTTAATCCAAATTACGTAATCAATACGGAAAAAACAAAAAAAATTCTAACCCATATAAACGGTAAACTGGTTAGTATTCGAAGTTTAAAAGAACAGACCGGTAAAACAAGCGGCTATCGCTATATTAAACCCAAAGGTCGGATCAAAGGGGATGTTTGGGGATATGGGGGATCAAATCCTTATAGTATGCAGGATTTCAGGAATCCTGATCAAACCATGCGTGCATTTGGTGAAATAAAAAAAATGTGGCAAACTCAAAGAATAACTTCTGATAATCTTATTGCCTTTTATTGCGGTACGGGCTGGCGGGCCAGCGAAGCTTTTTTTTATGCATATCTCATGGGATTCAAACATATATCAGTATATGATGGTGGGTGGTTTGAATGGAGCCGGGATAAAAAAAATCCCATAGAATCCGGTGAAATTAATTAAGTTATCTGTATTCAAACATGATTTTAACGATACATTGGGCAAGTTTTTTTGGATCATGGTGTGCCGTCTTAGCGGTTGTATCTATAGTCCATAGCATATGA
>Ga0233437_1005368_pt1 | contig 13995 bp, 2 predicted proteins | sample SI_122_August201_FD_182714 | JGI IMG/M metagenome (GOLD analysis project Ga0233437, IMG submission 182714) | Seawater microbial communities from Saanich Inlet, British Columbia, Canada - SI_122_August2016_200_MG | ecosystem: Environmental > Aquatic > Marine > Inlet | place: Canada: British... | reverse complement strand
TTTAGTGCATCATTTTGGAGATCGAGGTTCTGATCCTGCGTTGATACGCGGGCATAGCCAATATTCATATTGGACTCCTTTCTGTTGTTTTAGTAGATATGAAAACGCCCAAGCGGATGCTCAGGCATTAGGATTAAATTGTCTCAAATACGTTAAAAGTAACTAATTATGATACTTTGATTTTGAGACGAGTTTTGAGACTCTGTTTACTGGGTTTGCTACAAGTTCGCAGGGTTCAGGAACGTAGTCCCAAAAACCTTCGTTATTGAGACTATTCAGATTGATCCGATTCACCCTATTCTTAATTAAAATATATCACCAATTGCGCATGCTATTTTTTGGACTGCAGTATTGGGCTGTGGTATATGTGCTTTTGGGATTTAGCCGAAGGATTCATTGTCCCTTGTATCAATAATATTGATTAATCAGCACACTTACTTCAGAATCAATGCTTTCTTTGCAACCCTGTACTCCGGTGTATGTAGCACAATAAAGTACAGTCCCGATGCAACATTCTGTCCAGCATCATTTGAACCATTCCAATGCGTCACATGGTATCCTGCTTGTTTCTCACCAGTATAGATGTCTCTCACAAACCGGCCCCGGATGTCATAGATAGAAATGGAAAGATCACTATTCTTTGGAAGACCATACTCGATGGTTGTGCTGGCATTAAATGGATTCGGGTAATTCTGCGACAAACTGAAGCTTGTAGGTATAGGCAAGAGCTCTACGAGGGTTCTCTTCTGAATGACATCAGCATCCATGTCAGAAGCCTGGAATGCGATTTCTATTGAGTATTTCTGTTTCGTTTCTGGTATTAGACGCAAATTCAGTTCATCCTCGTTGGATTCACTCAAATGACTACTGGTAATCAGAATAAATCCACTATCGGGGTTTACATCTACCATAGACAAAGCACTTGATGACACTTTTGCCAAGCCATCTTCGGCTACTGATATTTGCACGACATTTGGATCGTACTTAATAATGGTCTGAGAGGCAACATAATCACCAAGGGGCAACGACACCTGCAGCTCATTTCCATTTTGCTCTGATATAAACTCTTCATATTGATATAACTCAGTCAATGGTGCTGAGAGAGAGATTCCTGCAGCCCAATTCCACATAGAAGCAAATGTAGCAAGATCGAAAATGTCAAAGCTGGAATCAGGTTGAATATTGATAAAAGGTATTTCACCTTGATGGGGAGCTAGCTCATAGTCACTAACATCATTGTTCCATGCAATTACAAAGTCATCAAAGTCATCAAAATTGAGGACACCGTTCTGGTCATAATCACCTGCCGCAGTGACAATTGTGAATGAAGTATCATTATCAGTATTATCACCATCGTAAAGACCGTCACCGTTTCCATCCAAACCATATCCAAAAGAATTTGTCCAAGCTGAAGACGTCAAGACAACCTGGAGAGTATCAAGTGATACAAAGCCCTCTGTAGCTGTGATGATTAGATCATCGCCATTCAATGATCCCTCAATGTCATACACCCCATGCGCGGAGCCAATGACCTGGGTTCCAGAGGCTATATCAAGAGAATCCATCCTTTGGCTAAATCTGAGGTGCATCTCACCATTGGGTCTAATTTCTGAAAGACTTGCAATCATTTGTGGATACTCAATGAAAATGGAGAAAATATCTGAATAACTCGTGTCCGTTAATCCAACGGCATCAATTACTATTGCCTGAATCTGACAATCGCCAGGAATATCCGGAATTAACCAGGAATGTGTGGGACGTCCTTGTACAGGATACAAATCGTCAACAATTGGCAACCAATTTGAACCATTATCTGTTGAGTAATTGAGATCAAGACCTGTGATTTCAACATTGTCTGTCGCGATAACACCTATATCCATGATAGAGCCAATTCCCCATTCAATAGTATCTGGAATTGAAAAATAAGAAATGACAGGACTCGTATTGTCAATGATAGAGAAATACTCACTATAGTCTTCGGCAAGATTGCCTGCGACGTCCATGACATCCATCTTAATCCTTGCGCTATCTGACACTCCAGCTCCAATTCCGAAGGCGAAGGCGAAGGTAGTATCATCACCTGAAATCTGCCCCAGACTCTCAAAAGGGTCACTCGGTTTGTTTGAATACCAAAGTTCAAACCAATCAATGCCAATATTATCTGAAGCAATCCATGCAATAAAAAGGGAATCATGCTCTCTAATTGAAGTAGTTTGGGTTGGACTCAGAATTGAAATCAGAGGTGAAGTAGCGTCGATAATAGCGAAAGACTCACTCAGAGTATCTGCGGAAACATTCCCTGAGATATCACTGACCCAAATAGCAAAATTGCAGCTATTGGAGATAACATCTGGGGCTACCCATTCAAGCCCTCCCAGGTTTGCATCAACACTGTCATATAGGTTGAATGACGATCCACCATTTGAAGAGAAAAAGAGTTTAGCCCAATCAAGAGCAAAGTTATCTGAGGCAGTCCAAGTAACTGCCAGGGTATCCCCGATGTGAATTGCTTCCGTGATGTCAGGATTATTAAGCCGAACATCGGGGGGTATGATATCCAATTCGCCCTCAAATCGAGCAATCCAGATATCATGATCATTATACCCAACGTCAATGGCGACTGAGCCTACTGCAATAACTCCCCTATCTGCAGTTTCAATTAGATCTATGCCCCAGTTGGTACTTGGGAAAAGTCCTCCTGTCTCCCACTCAGAAGATCCTAACGAGCTAGTTTTTAGAATTATTGTCTGAGATCCATTTAGAAATGGGATGTCCCCGGTAATCAAGAACCCACCATCATTTGTCTGACACATTGCTCGGAATATTTTGTGACCCACCGTTGGGAATGATCTTTCCCAGACCGTTTCGCCTGAAGAGTCTACTTTATATAACCAACCGGCATAATCCATAGATGCCTGAACTTGGGAGTATCCACAGAAAACGAAACTCTCGTCAGCAAGCTGGACAATATCATTGCCGTCCTGATGCAAATCACCGCCATATATTTGGTGCCATTCTTCTTCTCCATCAGAATCCAATTTTAATAAATAAGCGTCCCTATCACCATCGCCCACTCTGCCAACTACTGCGAATCCGCTGTCACTTGTTGCAATGATTCGAGCTGCATCGGTAAAACTGGATTGATATTTCGTCCACAAGACTTGCCCCTCTAAATCTAGTCCCATAACACTTACGCCAAGTGCACCCTCAAAGAGAATTACTAATTCCCCATTTGATCTAATTATATCTCTTGGGCTGTCATAGTCGTCAAAAACGTAGATTTGTCGCCAAATTTCATTCCCGTTCTCATCTGTTTTAATCAACCCTAAATGCTGAAAACCCGTTACAGTTGAAAAGGTATAGAATAATATATAATACCCATTATCATCAGTCAGAGTCACAGCAGTAGGTATTAGGTATGTTGATCCATCGTAAAATTGTGCCCACAACCTATCACCATCTAGATTGTATTTTTCCATCATAATTACATTTGTTTGGGTATCAGTTGCGCGATAATTCGACAACACCACTACGTCTGTCGATGACGGGGATTGAATGATTTGTACAGGAGAATCATTATCGGTTGAGCCAGAGGTTCTAGTCCAGAGCCTATCTGGCGCGTCACCCCATGATCCAGCCTGGTGAAAATAGAAAGCCCCCATATCTGCTCGGGTTCCATCAGGGTCTAGAGGAGACTCCGGATCTCCAGTATCAATTGCGGGACTTCCAAATGTCAAATGGTAATCATAATTTTCTGCATCAAGGAATATAGGTTCAGCATAGATAATATTTTCTTCTGTCTGATCAGATTGACCCCATCCACCACCCGCGGAAAAGTCTATAAGATTATATTTACTAAAAAATGATTGACTGCTATTGCCATTAAAAAAGAGAATATTTTGTGATTCATTAGTTTGAACTATAGAATTTGATAGCTCACCGTAACTGTCGCCCTGTAATTCAAAAAGGGAGGTCTCATTTGAAGCAAATGTGCAATGATCAATGGTGAATAATTGAGTGCTTGCAGCTCTGATAAGTGCATACGCCGCATTGTTCCAATTGAATACATTTCTGAGAAAAGTTCCCTCACCTTCGTCCTCAATTCTAATAAGATTTACTCCCGATGCAGGTGCACAAGAAAAGAATGTATTGTTCTCAAAATGTCCTTGATCCACTAGAATTTGAACTGGACAATTGTCAAAATAAGTGTCACTCAGAGCTAAATATCCAACTTCTATCCTTACATCCTTTTGTTGAAAGTGATAGTTACGCAAATATAGTGAATCCGTTGAACTTCTCAGCTCAATCCACAGAGAGCTCTGATTAATTTGATTAGAAATGAAGTGCACGGTATTGTCAGCCTCATTCTCGCCCCAGGTGACTATATCGACGATTGAATCTGAATTGTTGAATTCACACCCTTCAACAACTAAAGATGAATTTATTATCCTAATGTTGTAACTACTTTGTATTTCGTAAAAATGACAATTTGTGAACCTATAGTTACCAGATCGCAACATAAATGTCCAGTCTGAAGAACTACCATTACTCTGGAATTTCAGATTAGTAAAATTGGTTCCAAAGTTAGGTGTAACATCCCAATTGGCTAAAAGGGCTGCGCTATCAAGATTTATAGTAGGCATCTGATCATTTTCACCAACAAAGGAGAGCGATTTATCGACTAAAAGCTGACCAATGGGTTGATAGTTTCCAGCTTGGATAGACACTGTATCTCGTTGGGAAGCAGAATCGATAGCAGTTTGGATTGATGCAAAAGGTGAATCAGACGAGCCATCACCGGTTTCGTCTGAGCCTTCAGTGGAAACGTGCCAAACTGGTCCTGAATAATCAGTGTTCTCAATGGTCACATTCATCGTAATCGGAACTTCAATTAGATTATTTAGGGTGTCATTACTTGTGATTGTAATCATATCTGAATAATCACCCAAACCCAAACCTTCTGCGTTTACTGTAATCATTATCTCAGTGCTTGTGCTTGGTTGAATGGTGAGAGTAGTCTGATTGAAGGTGAGCCAGCTACTTGAATCCCTCAAGCAACGGATAGCGCATCCGTATCCCTCATTGATGTCGTTCCGAAAAATACCTGAATCGAGGTAGTACAGTCTGCGGTCCCAAGCACCACCACCCTCAGTCGCGGACCAAAAGTAAGCATCGTCGCCCATGCCGCCGAAATGACCGTCGCTGTGATCGCGGTAACCACCAGGCAGCGCAGTAAAGCCAGAGCTGCCAAATTCCGACTCACTTTCCAATGCTCCACTATTCCATAAATCTGCATTTCCCGCTAGTTTACTACCTTCATTCGTACCCCTGTAGCCTTCAGCATCTGCTTCACTTTGGATCATCCCTAAGACTATCTCTAACTCTTTCCACTCAGCATCTGTTGGAACACACCAGCCTGCCGGAGCTATGTTTCTACCACCTGCTGCTGCATACCAATTATACAAAGATCCATAAGTATCAAATTCGTTGGAACTGTTATTATTGTAGACACCGTAAGCTCCTAATAGGGTGCTTGTCCAATCTCCATCAGCCATCAAATTTGGAATTGCAGTACCGTCACGGTAGTGTGTCACCTTCAAATTCTCCCCCATCCAGACCTGCTCACCTATCTGAACCGTTGAGTAAATATTGCCGTCTATGTCCGTAACAATTGAAGAGTCTGTGGAGATTATCACTTCCAGCGGCGCAGTGCCAGTATTGGAGATTGTAAGGGTCTGGGATTGCTCAAAGCTTACTGTGGTGTCGATAGCAAAACTAAGTGAATCGGGTGTGATAGAGATTTGGGGAGAGAAAGAACTCTGATCATTGTAGTAGGCACCTATATCCATGCGAGTTCCATCAGGATCTTGATCATCTATGTCAATGTCCCAAGTATCCCCATCCCCATCTAAATCTGGATTTCCAGCATCGATTGCGGGGCTATTAACGGTTAGTGAATAGCCTTCTGAGAACAACGGATCAGAATTAATATTCCCTACTCCGGTTGGCCATTGAATCATGGAATAATTAATTTCCGGTTCACCGATGCCATAATCCGGATTTGCAGGGGCATCATTACCCCAAACGATAGAATTCATCACATCAATTGTATTCTGCCACCAATCATACTGAGAGATGCCCCCTGATCTTACAGTTGCTGTATTCTGAGTGATTGTGGAATTGTTAACATGCAAATGTGAAACATTTTGAACCCACAGCCCTCCGCCACGTCTCGCAGTATTTCCAACCAATAGTGAGCGATTTACAGATACATTGCTGTTCCATATCGCAATCCCACCTCCTCCTCTATCAAGCGATCCATTTGCTATATTATTGCGCACGATTGTATTTGAGACTATCCCAGAAGAGGCAGCATATACTATTCCACCTCCAATATCCTCTACTGTGTTGTCATAAATCTCACACCGGTTAACGTCAACCGATGAATTAATCATGGCAATACCACCCCCACCTCCTCCGTCTAGAAGAGATGAGTTGTTGTTATAGATATAGCACCTATTGATTGATCCAGAACTTTCATAATACTTGACCCCTGACCCGCTCATAGGCCAAGTTTGAGCATCACCCTCTGTGAATGAGATATTAAAGATATCAACAAAGGATGAATCAATAACGAAGCAACTCTCTATGTTACTGCCATTCACAATTGAAGCAGAAGTTGTGTCCCCAAGTACAGTAAGAGTATCGTGGTTGAAGTAAACATTTTCAAAGTATTCACCAGGACCGAGCCTTATTGTATCACCCCCTGCTGAATGTTGCACGGCATATTGGATGCTCAAAAAGGGCAAGTCCATTGAACCGTCGCCATTCTCATCTGAGCCACTATTCGACACGTGCCAATTAGGTCCTTGATATGTATCACTAAATGAGAGTGGATCAATTCCAGCATAAACAGCAGCCATTCCAAAGGCGCTACCTCCAGTGATATCCGATAAGTACTCAAAGGAGTCAGAATTATAGTCATAAGCTAGATCATGACCCTGATAGCTAATGATGATAATCCTATCACTTTCTACATCGTAAGCAGCTGATAATTGTTCGTTACCTAATGTTCCCGGCAAATTGATATTCTCATAAGAGTTAGTATTATAATCATATGCTATTTTAGGGCCTTGAGTAGTTACGATAATACTCCTATCGCTCTCCGAATCATAGGCTGCAGCCATACCATATTCACTCAAATTAGGCATAGTAATATCCGTCGTCCATGTAGATGTGTTGTAATCAAATGCCCCATTAACACCCTGATGAGTAAAGAGCAGCACTCGATCACTTTCTGAGTCATAAACTGCTGACATACCATGGTCACTTTCACCAGTTACGCCTGTTAAATATTCATATGTGTCAGTATCGTAATCATAGGCTAATTTTGGACCCTCATTTCCCAAAATTATTACTCTGTCACTTTCTACATCATATGCGGATGCTATGTGCAAGTTACCCAAATCTCCTGGCAGGTTTATTGACTCATAATTGTTTGATGCATAGTCATATGCGACTCTATTTCCATCTGTGCCAACGACAATAGACCTCTTGCTCTCATTATCATATGCAGCTGTCATTCCATACGAGGAGAATTGGGGTACATAGACTTCAGGTGACCAGGTCAAGGAATTGTAATGGTACCAGCCATTTGAGCCTTGTGGAGTAAAAAGAATGATCCTATCAGAGGGATGAGCCCGTTTATCAAAATACAATGCGCCAATATCTTTTCTCGAGCCATCGGGGTCACGATCATCTAAATCGATATGAAAATTATCCCCATCACCATCATAGTCAGGGTTACCAGTGTCAATACAAGGTGACAGATCGGAGAGATTATAATTATGTGACTCGTCCGAAACGAAGATAGGATTGGCGTTTATATTGCTAACGCCATCTAGGACAGGACTAGAGCAAGTAAAAGATGCCGTAATTGATCCTGTTCCCAATATCTGCTGAGGTTCATTCCCATATAGAATAGTATGTGATAATATGACATCGCCAGCCAAGTTATATAATCCCCCCCCGGCACCCGGATTGAATAAAGAATTATCTGCTATTGTACAATTTAATAGTGACAATGCCCCATTGGAAAGATATACACCGCCTCCATAAACAGATGCTGTGTTATTGAAGAATACGCAATGAGTGAGGACTGCATTGCTGCTACTCGAGGTTACTCCAAGCCCCCCCCCAGTCGTCGAAGTGTTATTAGATATTACGGAACTGTCAATAATGGTATTTGAAAAAGAGGTAACACTTATCCCACCTCCATTTGTTTCACTTTGATTATTGGATACGATGAGGTTTTTTAAAATGGGTGTGCCTTCACTGTGAATTCCCCCACCCTCATATTGTGCATAGCTATCTATTACTATTAAATGCTCTAAGGTTGGGGAACAATTCTGTCCAACAAAAATGCCACCACCAAAACCATTTGGATAACCGCCTGGAGAGTCAGTATATCCGTTTTGAATTGTAAAACCGCTCAATCTTGTTGTAACGTTGTTTTCATTATTATTGAACGTAACAACTCTGTCCACCCCAGAACCATCAATTATGGTTGAACTAATGAAACTCGTATCCTGTGTCAGTATGTACTGAGACCCTACAACAAGAAATTTCCCCCCGTAGTCAATACTTTCATAATATGTTCCCGGATTTACAATTACTGTGTCGAAATTCGCTGCTTCAAATATTCCTTTTGAGATGGTCTGATATGGATTTGATTCAGAACCATCACCACTTGCGTTCGACCCTGAAGTTGAAATATACCATAAAGGACCCGTGTAGGCCGCTTGTTGATGGTAATAAAATGCCCCCATATCCATACGAGTACCGTCGGGGTCTTGGTCATCTGGATCTATCTCCCAGTTGTAACTATCTCCATCATTATCTGGATCGCCAGCATCAATGCATGGAGAACTTTCAGTCAAACTGAAGTCTGTACTCCCATCTGAGACGAATGCCGGATCAACGTCTAAGTTGCCGATGCCATCGTAAGACCCTTCAATATTGCTATATGAGGCTGACACCGTACTCGAAGCATTTTGGATATGAATTTGGTTGGGCTGGTTATCCCAGAGGATTGAGTTGACCATTTCAACATCCATCGTCTCATTGACAAATATTGCACCACCATTATTACTCGCAATATTGTTAGCGATTGTAACATTCTCGAGAAGTACAAGATTGGAGGTGCCGGTGAAGTAAACTCCACCACCATAATAGGCAGAATTTCCGGTGATTTCGCATGCCTGGACAGTGAGGGTTGAATTAGTTGCAGTTAATCTAATCCCACCTCCACCCGATGAATTTGCTATGTTATTGGAGATGATACAGTTTTGGATTAAGGAGTTAGTTTGTTGTGTGAACGTGATTCCCCCAGTGCCAGCGCCAATACATTCATTATCTCTGATTATCGACGATTCGAGTGAGACATCAGAATATTCTACATATATCGCACCTCCTTCATAATGGGCAAAGTTGTCTATAAACTCACATTCAGAGATTGTAGCATATGCATTATACCTAAGAGCAATGCCACCACCATAAGGTGCCTCATTTCCAACTATTTTGCAATTTGTTATCAATGGAGAAGAATCTGAACAGTAGATACCGCCACCCCATCTATTACTTTCTAAATAGATACCAATACCATTAGTTATAGTGAATCCAGATAGAACGGCTGCAGTATCTTCTCCATTAGCAAATGTGACGACGCTTCCAGATTGATCCCCATCAATAATTGTCTGAGAGATATAAGAGGTATCTCCAGTCATCATTGTCAATGATCCAACAACAATATTTTTCCCATTGTAATAAATGTTCTCTATGTAAGTACCTGGCTGAACAAGAACAGTATCACCATTCGATGAAGAATTAATTCCCATTTGGATTGTAGCTAAGTGGTTTTCTGGCGAACCATCACCTGTTTCATCTGACCCATCTTGTGAAACGTGCCAGATCGGGCCAGAATAAACAATCGGAAGTGTAACATTTACTTCGTTGGAAAAATCGCTGGCATTACCAGCATCGTCAACAGCCTCTATTACGTAATAATAAGTTGTTCCGTTTACGACGTTGTTATCAGTGAATGAGCTGGTAATAGGGCTACCTGATGTCACACTATCAATCAAAGTGTAGACAGCAGTCTCCAATCCACGATAGATCCGGTATTTGGCCAGGTCAGCTTCACCAATATCATCCCAGTCCAGAGTGACTTGCGCATCCCCTGCAATAGCATTGAGATTTTGGGGTGTTTGGACGAGAACCTCATCGTCTTTTACACACCGTATAGAGAATCCAGCATTTTTATCCCGAGTTGATCGATCAACACCAGTATCGTGGTAATACAAACCGCGGTATTTAGAATAGTCAACGGAGGATTCTGTACTTGTCCAAAAGTAAGCGCGATAAGTTGAAGCCCAAATATTATCATTTTGAGCATCATAATTACCACAAGCGAGTGCATTAAAGCCAGAACTGCCAAACTCGGAGTCCCATTCTAGGATTCCATTACTCCACCACGGTTCAAAACCGGGCCACGACACTTCCTCACCGGCCAGTTTACTCCCCTCATTGGTCCCACGGAAACCATTTTGATCAGCTTCACTTTGGCTCATCCCTAAGGCCATTTCCAATTCTTTCCATTCATCATCTGAAGGAATATGCCAGCCCTCTGGAGCAATCATACTGCTATTCTCAGTGACATACCAATTGTAGAATGCACCATAGTTTTGCACCTCGTTTGAAGCATTATCGTTATAAATCCAATATGCTCCAGTTGTCAGTGTTAACCATTCATTATTGGGCAAATTTGTGATAATTGGTGTCCCGTCTCGATAATGCGTCACTTTCAGGTTCTCAGCCATCCATTCCTGATCACCGAATTGCACAGTTTCATAGACGTTGCCATCGATGTCTGTAACCGGATTCCAACCACCAAGATGATAAAGAGAATCTATCTCTGCGGCAGAAAGGACGCGATTGTGTATCCTCACATCGTCTAGTGAACCTAATAGGTGCATTTCATCAGATGCCCAGTTCCTTCCAAGCCTAATTTGGGCGCCTAGGCACTGGTCAATTGGACCAGGGCTCGCAGTGGTATTGGTCGAGTCGAGTTCACTATTAAAATAAATCTTCTCCTCTGATCCATCCCAGGTTCCAACGACGAACACCCAAGATCCATAACCATTAAATACTCGTGACTTTACTCTTTGCCATCCTACCCCAGGTAAACATGAGCTTACCCGTTTTATACCAAACTCAAATACACTATCAAGGAATGAAAAAGCGAACTGTTCATGCGTTGCGTCATCATAGTGAGATTTGGAGATAATATTGAATCTCCCAGACTCTTCGAGTTTTACCCAAGCGCTGAAAGATATTTGTTGTAACTGAAGGCTACTGGTTTCATCAATTGTTACATAATCAGTTAATGTCCCATCAAAATTCAGGGCACTGGTCACATTCCCAAACCTATCCTGGGTAGCGATAGCACCTTGAATTACGCCATTATTACTATATGGACTTGAATCTAAAGCATTACCGTCCAGAGAATAATGAGCAACTAGACCTTCCTCAGCTTGGCCAAGAACAGCAATTGAGCTAAAGAACAGCCAGAGCAACCACCTAATAGACATTAACAATCCCTGCTCTCACTTCGATCGAGGCAATTCTCTCAAGGTTTGGTTGCAAGTAAATAACATCCGATATGGTTAGTGCGTTTAAGAAGGCGTTAACAGATGCATCCGGTTTTATTCTCACCACTAGGGAGACTATTGTTGAGCTGCCAGTGAAGGCTGTATTTGTCCCTTCCACAGAAGCAATTGACAAGTTTAAGTGTCCTGGTTGTAAATCCATGATCACTAGTGGGTTCCCCCCCCACTCACTCAACAAATCACCATCAGCAGTTTCAATGATCTCCAATTGATCATCTAGTACAATGAGGCACTCAACAGCAAAAAGATCTGTCACATCTTCCGCTACAATCTGATATATTAATGTGTCTCCAGGACTTCCAGCCTGCTCGTAGGGGTAAACCAGTGCCGACGGTCCAGCCACTGCATCCACCTCAAATTCCAGCAGAGTGGGTATCGTTTGCTCATCCCCATTAATGCTTTGGGCTTGAAGTTCCAAGTTGTGCATTCCTTCATCCAAGTAATCAAACGTCTGACTGGTAGTTTCATCCCAATCAGACCAAGTAACTGAATCAAATTTGTAGCGATATTCAGTAGCACTTTCGTTCCCCTGCCAGACCAAGGTGACTGATGTACTTTCGATGATTTCACCTTCGGTAGGACCGCTAATGATTTCAGCCTCAGGAAATACATAGTCGGGGTTTCCGGGATCAAATGGATTGTCAGGTGGCGGTAATTCTTCATGGGAAGAACAACCCAGAATCAGTGTCAAAACCAATATGGCTACTATTCTAATCACCTTCACGGGAGACTCACCTTGACCTGAGCAGAAATGGAATTCCCATCAGAATAAATATTTGCTGTCCAATCACTCTCGGTCCTTCTAGGCATAAACAGCCATGCATCGGCAACATTCCATAAGTATGCTCCTGCAATTAGCCCCATGGTGATTTGCTGATTCCGGTAATTTGACTCAGAAAGATCGTATGCGGTTTGTACCTCGCTCCACATTTGGGAAATCTCCGTTTGAGAGCCCTGAAACTCAGAGTATACGTTACGTTTATCCAAATAATCTTGATTGAGCTTGGTATACTCAGATCGTTGATTACTCAAGTTGTAGATCAGCGATGCTTCAGTAAGTATATAGACAAAGGCCCAAAGGGGTCTTTCTTCATATAATTGACCAAAACCTGGGAGTAGAGCAGAACGCCACAATGCCTGCTTACGAGATTTTACATAAATCAATTTATCCAGCTCAACTTGTAAGACTTCGCGTTTGTCCTCTTGGATTATTATCGTTTTTGTAGATTCTGCAAAACCCTCTAGCTTGAAAATGACCTCATGTTCGCCTGTCCAAAGTTTCGGTACTGTATATGGTGTGGTTGCCACACTGCCAGATTCAGTGCGAGTAATCTTGCCATCAACAATAATTGATGCTCCAGGCGGATTACTTGATGCGATGAGTGAACCGGACAATTCTTTGAGATTCACCTGTATGCCTGCCATATCGTTTAGACCGATGAATATTTCCTGCTCATGCGTTTTGTAATGTTGACCTGCCTCAATGATAACTTTATGTGAGCCAACACTGATGGGTTCGATAATACTAGGAACTTTGCCCCGATTTACCCCATCCACCAGTATTTTAGCACCCTTGGGAAAGCCTTGAACCGACAGGCGTCCGAAATCAGCCAACAAGGCCACATCTTGAACGAGAGGTTTTCCGTCTGCTATCGTGATCATCTCCTGGTATTCTTTGTAGAACTGTTTCTTGATGGAAAGGATATAGTCACCAGATGGGATTCGATAATCAGAAATCGGTGTGGTACCAATCTCGCGGTCTCCCAGAAAGACCTTGGATTCTGTAGGTATGGAGGAAAGACTCAACCAACCGAATGCCGGAATTAATTGGGCATTGATCTTGGTTTCAACCCCGTCACTAATGGTAATTTCTTGAGTATAATCTCTATATTCCGGCAAAGAGAGCGTTAAAGTATATTGACCAGATTGCAGCGGCGAGACAGTATTTGGGGTAATATCTATCTCTTGTCTATCATTCAGCATAATACGTGCACCTGCTGGATCAGAGCTAATAGAAATACTGCCATAGTTTGGTTTCAGGTTCATATCCAGTGGCAACATTCCACCAGGTTCAAGTTCGATCTCTTTGACGACTGAATAATACAATGGTTTGGTAAGTCTGACGGTATGCGTTCCAGGAGCGATCTTATCCTGAAAGAAGGTTTGACCATATTCGATCCCATCGATAACCACCATTGCTTGATCAGGAATTGATGTAATGGTTAAAAAGCTCCAGTCTACCAATTGTTCAATTGCTGCTCCCGTGGAT
>Ga0233437_1005364_pt1 | contig 14005 bp, 7 predicted proteins | sample SI_122_August201_FD_182714 | JGI IMG/M metagenome (GOLD analysis project Ga0233437, IMG submission 182714) | Seawater microbial communities from Saanich Inlet, British Columbia, Canada - SI_122_August2016_200_MG | ecosystem: Environmental > Aquatic > Marine > Inlet | place: Canada: British... | reverse complement strand
AAATCATTATAAATTATTTCTAATGGTTATAGTTAATGTTCACAGAAACTCAAATAAAAAACTTGGCATCTGAAGCTCATAAGGAGTTTTCGAAGAAACATAAGGTCGAGTGTAAGATTTCTATGATTGGTTTAGACGGTTTTTGGAAATTGGCTAAAAAAAGTAGATTGATACAAGATGATATTCAGAAAAAAATTCCTTTGAAGGTAGGTTCTTTAGTTTTACATGGAGAAAAAGATATAATTTATTTAAACCAAGAAATTGTCAATCAATTATCTAGTAACCCTATGTTTGTAAAAGCATTAGTTATGCATGAATTGAGCCATATTTATCTAAAGGGTAAAATTAAGGAAAATAGCGTTAAAGAGGGGATTAAATCGGAGAATAGGGTATCTGATTTCTTGAATGAGGAATTTCCGAAATATTCTGGATATTTGATTTAACAGAAAAACTTTTAAATTATCTTAGGGTTTTTATTGGTATGAGTTATTTGAATAAAAAGGGGAGAGACCCATCCGTGCAAGGATTAATTTTTCTAATTGCGGTTATGATAGTGCTTTATGTTTTGGTTTTGCCGCCTTGTGATAAGTGTAAACTTCTTGGAAAGGATTGTCCAGATGACTGTGAAGCGGTTTCTTATGGTAAAATTTTATTACAAGAGCACCCTGGAGATATTGGAGAGGTTGGAGAAGATAATATAAGGCATTTATTTGATTCGGCCAATTTGTTTGGGAATTCAGATCCGGATTCAAGGATATTATCAAATTCATTAGAAATAAAGAGTGGATTGTTTGGTTCATTAGATCAATCTTTAGATTTTAGAGTTAGTGAGTTGGAAAATTTGGATGAAGTCACACTAAGTTTTGCGGTTTTAGAGGCGAGAGGAAATTTAATTTTAACATTAAATGGTAAACAAATTTTTAATCAGGAAATAAGTCCAGATATTGTTAAAGTGATTGAATTGCCAGTAGAGTACTTGGAGGAAGAAAATAATATTGAATTAAGAGTTAATCCTCCAGGATTTGCATTTTGGATGACTAATAAATATTCTTTGAAAGATATAAATTTAAACGAGAAATTTGAAAAGAGCCATACTTCAGACATATTGGAGTTTTCTGTGAGCTCTTCGGAACGAAATTCAATACAAGATTCTGATTTGGATTTTTATATCTATTGTAGGGGAGAGCCTGGGATTGCAAATATATTGAAAGTTTATTTGAATGATAATTTATTATTCAGTGAGTTAGTTCCGTGTATTCATGAAGAGCACTCCGTCGATGTAGATAATGCTTATTTTGAATCTGGAGTTAATGAGTTAGAGTTTAGTGTTAGCGGAGGAAATTATTTAGTTAGTGATATTGTTATAGATAATGAAATATCTGGAGATGTTTATCCTTCTTATACTTTTTATATTTCGGAGGCAATTTATGATGATGAAGATAACTTCTATTTGTTTTTGGATATGTTTGGAGATGATAAGGTTGCGGATGTAATTATCAATGATTATATTATCAAGATGGATGTTTCTAATACATTTAAGGAATATGATATTACCGATAAAATAAAGAAAGGTAATAACTATATTGAAATTCGACCACTAACTGATTTTAGAATTGATGAGTTGAGAGTATATTATGAATAAAAAAGAGGTAAATTGAATGGCAAAAAATGCTGGTCGGTTCGTTAAGAAGGATTCTGTGGAACGATATGCTAGGAGATATGGTGCTGATGTCACTAAAAAAAGATTTGGTGACTCTGCTTATTCTTCTGGGATGCGAAGGGGGAAAACTCCTGGGGCAGCAAGTGCTTCTAAGGGATCTGGCGTGAGCAGTAGGAGAGGTTCTAATTCTAGCCCTAGTGCTGGCGGTGCGAGTAGTAGAGATATTAATATTAATTTGAATAAAAAGAAGGGATCTCCTCTCCCGAAGTGGATTGTTTCTGGGTTACTTTTTTTCTCTCTTTTGGGAGTTATTGTTTTTGCTGTGAATGGATTATTTTTGCCTACAATAATCTCATTGGCTGTTTTTTTGATTTCCCTTTTCTTTATAACAACAGGAACCAAATATCAAGGAACGTTTAAGGTGGCAGTTGTATCATTGGTCGTATTACTTGTTCTTTTTGTCCCAACAACTGTCTGGGGTCAAGATAATGTTGTCCCCTTGGTTAGCGATGCTCAAAATAGAATTTCTGATTTGGGATTTTTGGGATTTTTAAAGGACATACTTAACCCCTCAGATATAAGGGACTATGGAGATTTTGAAAATGAATTGTATGAAGAGGAAGGAATCGGAGTTAGTTTAGATTATCCTAGTACGAAAAAAGATAGATATGATCCTGGACAGTCAATTGTAATATATAGTTATCTTGAGGCGGGGACACTTTCTGAATATGATTCTGATATTAATTTTGAGTGTGAATTAGATGGTTATGTTGAAGATTATGAGGCTAAACCTGAGAGCATTGTTTTGCCTTCTAGAGGAGATATAGTTAGCCAGCGGGTTGAGTGTAGATTTCTAGAAGGACTAAAAGAAGAGAGAACTCAAACTAGAGATGCAAAAATAATTGCAAAATTTGATGAGTTCTATAGTGAGGCAACATATCCTTTACTTTTTGTTTATGAAGATGATGAAAGAGATATTAAACCTGCAGGATATGTGGAAGATTCTATTAAATGGTATAACATTAGAGGATTTGGGAATAGCCAGGTTAGTCCTGGACCAGTTAAGTTAGCTTTAGGGATAGAGGCACCCCAACCCTTTAAGGCAGGAGTTACAGATTTGAATTTAGAGATAAGAATTGAGTCAGATAGTAGGGTAAATTTAGATAGGGTAGAATCTTTACAACTTTTTATTCCGAGAGATTCTATTATTATGCATACTGATGATCAGTTTTGTGATTTTGAGATGGTAGGTGGTGATGCTAGATATGATATTTTTGAAGTAAAAATGGAGGTTCAAGAGGATTACTTAAATAAACAGTGTACCACTACTAGTTGTTATAGGGAGAAAAAATTAATTCAGTTGAGTTGTTTCTTTGATATAAATTCTGGTTTCATTAGTGAGGGAGAGGTTTTACAAGACACAATTGGTGCAAACATGAAATATAGTTTTGATATTTCTAGAACTACTACTGTTACAGTTAGGCCCCTGAGTGATGAAGATCTTGAAGCGATTGCATAACTCCATTAGAAACATTTTTAAATATTCGTGGTGTGATATTGAATAGATGTTGAAAAGAGGGATTTTACTTGTTTTGGGAATGTTTTTGTTAGTTATTTCTTCTTGTACTACTGGCCCTACTCAACAAGGGGCCATAGCCCAAGGGATAGATATACAATTTATTGAGGGATATCCAGATAACACTTTAATTGAAGATGATGATTTCAATGTTAATTTAGAGGTTTCTAATAGCTTGAGTTACGTTGTGGATTATTCTCTTTGTATTTATGGAGATAGGGCAGAATATTATGGCGGGGTTCCGGTCTCTGGAGTTTGTAAGGATGGGCTGAAGATTCCTGCAGCTTATGAGGGTCAGAATGATATTATTGTTCCAACTACCGAAACTAAAATTTATCCTGGCGAGAGTAGTGCCTTTTCGTATACCAATTTAGATAAGGGTGTGGGGGGCGCAAACATAAGGGCAATAGTTGAATATGGGATTAATAGTGAAAGTAATGTAGATGTCTGTGTATTAGAGAATAAGAATTATGAATCAGAGGGAGAGTTTATTTGTATGTCAAAAGAGACTTTTTCTAATTTTGATATTATTCAGGAATCTTCACCTCTGATTGTTTCTAAAATAGAGAAGGATGTGAGGAATGTTGGGGGAATTCCTCAAATGAGGGTTTTGATTTATCTGGATAAGGTTCCTCAAGGGAATATTGTCCGAGGGTATGAAGAACAATTTGATAAAATAACCATTGGTGTTTCTTTGAGGGGGACTAATGCTGAATTTAATTGCATTAACCAAGATGAGAATAGTCGGGTAATTTTTAGAGAGGGAGATGCTATTGAGTGTAAGGCAAATCTAGATGTTGGAAATGGAAATGTATATAAAGATAGTTTGTTAATTAGGTTGGGTTACCCTTATGAGTTAGAGAGAAAAAAACATGTTTCATTTGATTCAAGCTGGGAGGCATAAGAAATGAGGAATATTATATTGGTTTTGATGGTTTTGCTTGTTGCGTTTTCGACAGGCTGTACAGGCGATGATGATACAACGCCTTCCGAGAGCCCTTATATAGGTGGAAGTAATGGATTGGGTTTATCTTTTGAAGCCACTGCACCTCTAGCAGAATTTACTCAGGATGATGAAGTGGATGTCAGGCTTAAAGTTATTAATCGTGGAGAGAATGAGCTTTTAGAAAATGTTGCTAGAGTAAAATTATATGGGATTTCTCCAACTGAATTTAATACACTTAGCTTTGATTATTTTAATGTTGTATCTAGTTTATTTCCCGCTGAAAAAGATATTTTTGAAGTAGGGGGGCAAGCGACGGTAGATATGGGAAAGATAAATTATAATGGTTTAATTAGTAGTGGATATATTGAGAGAGATCTTTATGCTAAGATTTGTTATCCATATAAAACAAAGGCTAATGTTGAAGCTTGTATAACTTCACAGAGAATCGAGCAATCTGGTTCTGCGAATATTTGTAGTTCTCAAGGTGAGAAAATTAAGGATGGATTTGTTTCTTCTGGTCCAATCCAAGTAACTACATTTACAGAAGAACCTAGAGGGATAGATGAGATTATATTCAGAGTTGGTTTCCAAAATAAAAGATATAGTGATAACAATAAGGGACAGGTGTTTAGTAGGGATGCAAGTTGTGAAGATATGGAGAATTCTTTTGGAAGTGTTCAACATGATGGAAAGATATTTGTGAAGATATTGCCTGAAAATGTACGGTGTAGCTTTTCTAATGGACAGTTTAGTGAAGGATTTGTAACCCTGAACCGTGGGGAGGAAAAGGTTTTGGTTTGTACAATGCAGGTTGAAGGGGATAGCGAATACATCCAGGGCGTTGATATCGAAGTGGATTACAATTATTTGGATAGCACAACAACAAAAATTAAGATATTGAGTAATCAATAGACTTATTAATTCTTTACCTTTTTTATTTTAAATGGATTTGGTTGATAAGGCAGTTAGTGATTTGATTGAGGTTGCTAAGAATCATAAACTTTATGAAAATATATTGAAAACGGATGGAAAACTTGTTATTAGCAGAGGGAATCTACATGAACCAGAATTTTTATTTATTGGAGAGGCTCCTGGGCAACAAGAAAATAAAGTAGGTGTTCCATTTATTGGTAGGAGCGGAAAGCTATTAGATAATTGGATGAGTTCTCTTGAGATAACTAATTTTGTTATAGTTAATACTTTGCCAATTATTCCTTTAAATTCTGAAGGGGGGATCAGGAAACCTAGTCGGGAAGAGATTGATTTTTTTAGACCTTATGTAGATAATTTGATTAAAGCAGCTAATCCCAAGTGTATTGTATGTTTAGGGAAAAGTGCGTTAGAATATTTGAGAAAATCGATAGTAAATACAGAATGGCAAGAAAATATTGGATTTATTTATCATCCAGCATATTATTTGAGAAATGGCAGGAATGGGTTAGATGATTTTGAGAGGCTATTAAAGAATAGAAAATCGGATTTTGGGAGTAAATCTCAGAGAAATTTGGCAGAATTTTGAAAAACTTTATATATGAAATAAATGTATTATTTGTTTATGAAAAGAGAGGGATATATAGTACTTAGTATTATTTTATTGGTTTCACTAGGATTGGTTTATGCTGCACCGCCTTCTTTCCATATTTTTAGTGGGAATGTTTATTGTGAAGGGGATCCTTTAACGCCTTTAGTTACTTATGTTGTTAGTGCTACTGTTGATAATGGCACAGATTCTTTTGATGTTGATGGGAGCATATCTGACGAGGGAGAGTATTTTTTTATTATAGATGCAGATACAACATATACTGTTTATTTTTATATTGATTCAGTTGAAGTAGGTAGTGCTGCTTATGAGATGTTTGGAGTTACCAATAATTTAGATTTCATAACTGCTTCTGAACTCTATTGTGGTGAACCTCCTGTTTGCGGAGATGATATAATTGAGCTTCCAGAAGAGTGTGAGGGCGATGATAATTTGAATGAAGCTACTTGTGTAACTTTAGGGCATGATGGAGGAGATTTATTTTGTTACCCTGTTGACCACGCGGAAGAATGCATGTTTAATGAAACTCAATGTACTGATAATCCAGGAAATGATGATAGTGGGGATGATGATAGTGGAGACGATGATGATGACGCTGTTTGCGGAGATGATGTTGTGGAAGATACAGAGGATTGTGAAGAAGATGATTTGGATGGTGCAACTTGCGGTAGCCTAGGATATTCAGGCGGAGGAAATTTGGCGTGTGCAGATGATTGTTCTTTTGATACATCTGGATGTAGTGCTGGACCAGATGATGTTATTTGCGGAGATAATGTTGCTGAGGGAGATGAGGGTTGTGATGGAAGCGATTTAAATGATAATGATTGTGTTTCATTAGGCTATGAATCCGGTGATTTGACCTGTAATAGCGATTGTACCTTTAATGAAGATAATTGTGAGACTGGGGGCGGAGTCATTACCTTCCCGATGGATCCTTCTGGAGACTTAGCTTTTTGGTCTACGATTAGTTTATTTATAATAATCTTAGGAGTTTTGGGATATTTATTCTATGATAAATTTAGGAAGAAGCCGGTGAAAAAAATCCCTAAGAGACTGCCGAAGAAATTATCTAAGAAATTATCTAAAAAGTGAGCAAATGGAAAAAAAACATGAGATTATAGTTGCAGTTACGATTGTATCGTTCGTTTTAATATTTTTGGGTGCCCATTTTTTACCTTCTTCAAGTGATTTTAATTATGTTTCTGGAAATAGTGTCTTTCCTTTGACTGGGAATGCTCCTTTAGATATATTTTTACCTGCACCTTGTCAAGTAAATGGTTCTATTCCTGATGATGTTGAATGTAGTTGTGGGGGAACGGATATTAATGGTTCAAATATTGGAGAGAGATATTGCTGTGATTTTGGATATTCTAATTTGATTGCCAGTCCAGTGAAGTGCGGTCATCCGAGAATTTGGTTAACTGAAGAAAGATTGGGAAGGCTTAGGGAGGATTATAGATTAAATTCTCATGAATATCGTTGGGATCAGCTGCGGAGATGTGCCGCTAGTGGTTCAGACGATTATCAGTATGGGCCGTGCAGTGCATTTTTATACCAACTTTTTAAGGGGATGCCGGAGGAACAGGACAATGCTACTCATTATGCAGAGAAAGCTAAGAATTATTTAAGGTGGAAGTTTGATGATTCCGTAGATGGATTTTCTGTTAAAGTTCTAAATGAAAGCGGAGAAACTGGATGCTTTGTTTTACCTCTCCAAGATTTTTATGAAGGGGACACAAATGATAATATTTCCTCCCCAGACACGTTCTATGATTTTAATAGATCTAAATGTTGGACGGTTGGAACTGGATTTAATAGCATGGGTGGGACTCTGGAGAATCTGGCTGTGATGTTAGATTGGGTTTATGATGAGCTGACACTTGAAGAAAAGTATAATTACACAGTTTATTATTATAATCTTAATCAAAGAGAAACGACCAATTATTTAGGAACTGCTTTTTTTAATGGAAATGCTAAGCATGTCCGAGGAGCTCCGATGCTTGCTATGGCAGGATATGGCATACCTGAATTTAATGCGTATGGGAATGATGAGAATATTATTAATAATATTTCTATGTATTATTTTGATCACTTGGGGTATGAGAATAGATATAAGCCACTTAATTTAAATTTTGTTGATGATATTCCATTTTTTAATTTTAGTGAAGGGGGCGGAACAAACTCTGGGCTGGATTATGGCTCTGGGATGTTTACTCAGGTAATCCATTATATGGATGCAATCTCTACTGCTACCAACAGAGATTTTTTTGTGGAGAATCCCTTGTTGGAAGATTATCTAAAATTTCATTTATATTCTTTTTTCCCTACAATTGATTTTCATGAATACCATCAGCGGTGGGAGATAAGAATACGAAGGGACAATCATGGGGATTACGCAAGAAAGTGGCATGGTTATGTGCCTTCAATGGTTGGTAGTATGATTGCAGTGGCAGGGTATTTTGAAGGAGAACTTTCAGATTATACATATTATCAATTGAATAATTTGGGTTGGGATGATGATACACTAATCTACTATGGGTTTAGTGAATCTAAGGATGCGTCTTATGATACTGTATTTAACTTAATTTATTATAATTCGACTAAAGCAGGCCAAGAATTTACCGATTTTCCACTTGCACACCATGCAGAGGGAGTTGGAATTGTTTTAATGAGATCTGATTGGTCAGATTATGCCACTACAATGAATAAATCTCCAGTAAATTATATTTCTTTTAAGGCAGGGAATAAGATTTGGTTTACTCAGAATCAAAGAGACCAAGGAGATTTTGTAATTTTTCGGAATGGCCAGGAGATATTATCTGATGGGGGAGAATATGATGGTGACGGGGGCCCACATACATCTAATTATCATTGGAGAACTGTTGCTCACAATACCTTGCGTATTTTTGATCCAGCCCAAGAAATGGGGTGGGATTGGCAATATCCAAATAGTGCACTTAGGATTAATGATGGTGGGCAAAGTAAGAAGTGTAGGTGGACTAACCCTCTGGCACCGATTGATGGGAATACAATTACCGATTATCCTGATTGGGAAAATTATAATGGGATGAATCTTTCTGATTATGCAAGACATGTCCTAGACGCTGCAGATATAGATATGTTTGAAAATTTTGATGAGTCTCATACTTACATAAAAGCAGATTTGACTAATGCTTACAGTCCGGCGATAGATACACAATACGATGTTGATGGATCTAAGTGTTCCCCAGATGAATATTATCCAGATAGAACTAATGCGGTAGAAAGGGAGTTTGTTTACCTAAGAGACCCGGTTGGGTTGGAGGATGAATTTGTTGTTGTTTTTGATAGGATAAATGCTACCTCTGCTAGCACAACGAAAGCGGCAACTTTTAATTTTGCTAATGAACCTTATTTTGATGGTAGCATTGCAACTACTTTTGTGCCTCATCACCTTATGCAAAGTGAAAACACAGATATTATCGAAACAGATTATTATGATAGTAGATTATTTTTGAAAACATTATTGCCTCTTGATGCTAGGATAACTAAAATTGGGGGGGACAACTTTAGATACTTCACGGATCAGATTGAATATGATCTGGTTTATACGGGAGTTGTGGATGATGTTTGGGAAACTGTGCCTCCAGATTCAGTTTTTGTAAATATCGTTGATAATGACCAAACATGGGAAATTGGGGCATGGGAGAATCAAGCCCACACAGTTTATAGTGTGGTTTTCTTGGAACCGAGTGACCAAGAACTTTCAGGAATGACTTTAAGAATTACAGATATTGATTACGGGGCAAATACTTTGCAAGTGAGCGCGGGTAGCAGGGAGATGGTAGATGACTGGAATATGTGGGATTCTTCTAAAATCCCCCAAGGCACACAATATGGGATTATCCGGGGAGGGTCTTTCTTTGGGACAGAGAGTCATGAAACACATACTAATTGGCATATAAATGTAGAGCCATTAGTTCAGGATAAAGAGTTTGTTAACTTTTTGCATGTTTTGTATCCTACCGAAAATACGGTAAATAGTATGCCAGATGCAGAATTGATGAGCGTGGAGAGTGGTGATATTGAGGGGACACTTGTAAACGGAGAAAGAGGGGTTGTGTTCAAGAAACATCCAGGAATACTTAATTTTGCCAATTATAGTTATAGTTCAACTGGAGCTACTGATCATCTAATTGTTGATTTGAATACAAGTGCAATATACAATTTAAGGGTAAATAGTGTAGATATGGGAAATCTTATTCCTACTTCAGAAGGAACAGTTTCATTTGATGTTTCTCAAATAGGGAATGTGAATGTTTATTTTGGTACTGAAGATGTCTTTACTTGTGCGGAAGTTGGAGGACAAGAATGCGCGAATAATCAAGGGTGTGATGGGGTTATTTATGATACTCCAGATGCCCCTTCTGGATGTTGTGTTGGAACATGTGTACTTTGTGATTTGAGTAATGTTTATTGGTCAGATAGTGATGGGATAAGTGTAGAAGGGCAAGATGTTCTTGAAGGAACCAATATTTATGAGAGAGTTACTACTTCTTTCTGTGGTGGAAAAAATCTTAAGTTAGAAATCTGGGAAAACGATTTTTTAAATGGAGAAGATATTTTTGATGATTTTATTAGAGAGACAACAATTAGCATTCCTTCCAATGATTATGTTGTTGATGAGGAATGGGCTGCAGAGTGGCATCCGGATGGAATAACTAATCCCGAATATTATTTTAAAGTTGAATTGATTGAAGATATATCTATTAGCGAGGTTTCGGGAGATGTGGGAGTAATTCTGGATACTGTTCCTCCAACTATTAGTAATGTTGTTGTAGATTCTAACCCCGGATATGCAGTAATTTCTTGGAGTACAGATAAACCGGGCAATTCAACTGTAAATTATGGGGAGAGTGGGGCGTATGGAGATACAGAAAGCTCTTCAGAATATAATGAGATACATTCTTTGACGTTGAGTGATTTGATTCCGGGGAATACATATTATTATGAAATTATTAGTTGCACATCTGGTGGATATTGTAGTGATTCATATGAAGATAATTTTGACACACCAATAATAGCAGATATTACGTTAACTGAAGTTGAGGATACATGGATTGGAAGTACTTATGACAGACGAGATAAAAATTATGGGGAGCAAACTACTATGACTTTGGATGGATTAAATGGCCTGGAGTCTTATATTTTGATGAGATGGGATACTACTCCTTTGTCAGGATATGAAATAATTGAATCTGCCACTTTATCTTTGTATACAGAAGGGTATATGGGGGAAGATGGAACTGCTGGACCAGTTAGAATTTATCCTATGCAAAATACACAATGGCTTGAAGGGAGTGGGCCACCTCCATCAGATCCACCTGAAGATCAACATCTTGGTCCAGATGGTGCGACGTTTAATGAGTGGGATTATACTGATTATACTAATCCTACAAATATATGGATTGGGTACCCTGCAGGAATTGCAAGCGGAGATTATTTAGCTAGCGATTTAATAAGTGAGAGTGATCAATTTGAGACTCCTGGGATCTGGCATGAATTTGATGTTACTTCTTTGGTCCAAGGGTGGATTGATGGAACGTATGATCCTGTTGCAGGATTTATGATAGTTTCGGATGATATAGACATAGAGACTAAATTTTATGCGTATGCATCTTCTGAACATGGGGATGAAAGTATTCGGCCTAAAATAGAGGTTTTTGTTCCTGGTGGAATTCCTTCTGGATGCGAGGGTCAGCCAAACGGGGCGCAGTGTGATGATGGAACTTATTGTAATGGGCCTGATGAATGTCAATTAGAAGTTTGTACAAATATTGGACCAAGTATTGTTTGTGATGATGATTTAGAATGTTCAATTGATTTCTGTAATGAGGAGAGTGATTCTTGTGAGTTTGATCTTAGTGGTTGTGATAATGAGTTTGTTTACCTAACTAGTTCACAGTGGTCTGCACATCAGGATGTTGCAGCCGATGGAAATTATTTATTTACTACATTGCCTTATGGTTTACAATCTTTCGATGTTTCTGATTATACTAATCCTGTTAAATTGCAGGAGCTTTATATTGAAGATGAGGGAGATTTTTACCATATAGAACCTTATCATATTGATCTATATGAAAATTTAGTTGCGTTTACTACATCTGGAGAACTTAGTAGATTATATTTAGTTGATGTTTCTAATCCTTCTGATATGCAGGTATTGGGAACTATTAGTGGAGTTGGAGAGGCAGCAGATGTTAAATTTAAAGAATATGGTGGGGATTTGGTTGTTATCACTGCCGGCCATAATGGAATCCATACATATAATGTTAATGACCCATCTTCAATTTACGAGATGGATAATTATGGGGGATATGAAAGAGATCTGATAAGCATGTCTTTGTTGGATGATTTGGCTTATGTACTAGTTGCATATAGGGGGCTGGCAGTTATTGATGTTTCTAATCCTAATTCTTTATCTCAAGTAGGATATTTAGATTTTCAACAATATTCTCCATTAAATGATTCTATGGCGACAGTTACTACTTCTGGCAATAGGGCAGTAATCTCTGCACATAATCAAGGATTTTATGTTTTGGATATATTTAACCTTAATCCCAATTTTGAGGAACAAGTAATTGTAGATTTTGGGGATGGAAATTTAGAAGTTAAAGCGAGAGATGCTATTTTAGAAGGAGATTATCTTTATTTAATTGCGGAGGATCTTCCGACGGATGATGATGACCCCTATCCTGGCGGAGGCGGTTTATGTGTCTATGATATGAATAATTTGGAGAGTGGACCGATTAGTTATGGCCCTAATCAAGTTTGGTATTCCCTGAAATTTATGGACATTGATTTTGTTAGGGAGAAAGTTTATTTTACGCATTGGAGTGGGAATGGTGCAGGAGTTAGCTTACATGATATTTCTAATATAAATACTCCTCTTTATGGCGGCGATGTTGGCGCATATGATTATTGTAGATTTATTGATGTTATTGGGGATACAGTTTATGCTGTTACAGGCCATATGGGAGTTATTATGCATGATAATAGTGATCCAAATTTATTAGTTCAGATGGGAGATTCTAACACAAATGTTTGGGGAGTTGATGTTGAAAATGGAATTGGATATATTGCGACTGGGGATGATATGGGAGGCCCACATTTTGCCATAGAAGATTTTAGTGATCCGAATAATCCTGTTCCGCTAGGAACTGTAAATTCATTTGATTTTGGTCCTACAAAGGATGTTATTTATTCAAATGATATAGTTTATGCAGTTTTAGGTAGTGGGGTGGCAACTATTGATGTATCTAGTCCATTGAGCCCAATAATCATGGATCAAGAATATGGGGCAACCAGCGGAATGGGCATTTCTAGAAATGGAAATATATTTACTACTGCCCATAGGTCTTCAGGAGTATTTTTCTGGGATATTTCAGATCCCAATGATATACAGCAAATAGCTACTTATGTTCCAGGAGGTAGTGTTACTGATGTTGATTATTATGGCAATTATTTGTTTGCTTTTGTAGTTGGTGAAGGAATTCATGTCTTAGAAATGTCCGACCCTCAAAACCCGAGCTATGTTGGTATAATGAATACTTTGATTGGATGCACTACTGATTGTCCTAATACTGTTTATATTGATGGAGATACTTTATTAATTGCTAGGCGAACACGGGGAGTAAGTGCTTATACTATTAATTCTGTAGATATTTTGAATCCTGAACATGTTGATGATTATGATACTGCTTCTTATGCTTTTGCAGTTGCCAAAGAAGGAGATAAAGTTTATGTTGCAGATAGATGGGGGTTGACAGCCTTGCAGTTGGGGCAAAGTTCTCAACCAGAGTGCCAGGAGGATGGAGATTGTGATGATAGTGTTTCTTGCACGATAGATAGTTGTATTAGTGAGATTTGTATCCATGCTACAGATGATTCTTATTGTGACAATGGCGCTTATTGTAATGGAGCTGAGACTTGTGATATAATAAATGACTGCCAGGCAGGAACAAGTATAGACTGTGATGACACAGTGTCCTGCACTGTTGACTCGTGTAACGAGGGAACGGATAGCTGCGATAACACAGTAAGTGATGTACTTTGTGATGATACTTTGTGGTGTAATGGGGTAGAGACGTGTGATGTAATCAATGATTGCCAGGCTGGAACAGATGTAGATTGTGGAGATACATATGACTGTACGGATGATTCTTGTAATGATGTTTTAGATATTTGTTTGAATGTAGAGAATGATGATAATTGTGTTTTCCCGGAAGTTTGTGATGTAGTTTA
>Ga0233437_1005363_pt1 | contig 14009 bp, 9 predicted proteins | sample SI_122_August201_FD_182714 | JGI IMG/M metagenome (GOLD analysis project Ga0233437, IMG submission 182714) | Seawater microbial communities from Saanich Inlet, British Columbia, Canada - SI_122_August2016_200_MG | ecosystem: Environmental > Aquatic > Marine > Inlet | place: Canada: British... | reverse complement strand
TTGAGGTACTCTGTTTTTCAACAGTAATTCCTTGTTTACCCCAATTGGCATTGTAAGTAATTTTTTCTGCAATGGCAGTATTTGCCACGAAGAACATCATAACAAGCATTAATCCAATACTTGTTAGCTTAACAAATTGTTTGTTTTTCATCATAAGATTTATTGGTTTATATTAACTTTTTTGATTATTTACTATTATTAGACAACGAATTGTAAAAATGGGTTGCATTTTTTCATCAGGCTAAAGTAGTATTCTTTTTTTATTAATGAGTCTGGTATAAAAAGGTTAAATAATATTTTGATGTGCTGAGGGAAATTTTTGGTTGTGCAATGCTCTTGCTCATAATTGTAAGAAGGGGATATATTTTACTTTTAAACCCTTTAAGAATTGAGTAATATGTCACACAACATCAAACCACGAAGTGGTTAAACGTGAATAGCCACAGGTGAAACTTGTGGCTAAAAAGATGAAAACCATATCAATAATCCCAACGGGGTTTAATAAATCAAAATAAATACTTCTCATGGCTGTTGTTAATATTTAACCCTTTCAGGGTTGGTTTTATTACTCTCTTATTACCCTGCACTGCGTACAGGGCTATTCATGTTAAATCCGCTCTGCGGATTGTGTGAACTTCTTTTTATCTTTTCCTATTGAAAGAAATCAAAACTTAGAGAAGATGCTATAAAAATAATCAATTACCATTAGTTATTCCCTGCTCGTTTGATCGTCCACCGCTAACTCAATTAGCCTTTGTTTATCCAACATCAACTCCATTAATTTCATGGCTGATATTTCACCTTTTATTTTCAATAAATCTCTCGGAGTTTCATCACCACTTTCAAACACTAATGATTCAGCTCCGAATTTATCGAAGAAATAGCTTAATGAACTTATTTTAGCATCATATTGTCTGGGTTGTATGTTCGCCTGGTAAGCTGGAATGTTTTGGCTCATAGAATCAATCATTTCAGGAACTAAACCCGGCATATTTCCCGTAAACTCAGGATCAATAACATAGTAAATATCTTCCCAGGTTGAATGAAAATCAACTCCAAAACAGAACTTACCCCCGGTAGTTAAAACCTTGTTTTCCATAAAGTTTTTAATAAGCTGAGTTTCTACCTGGTTGAACTCGCCCCAATCTCTGTTTAAATCAATTCCTCCCGAATTATGTCGCCAGTGGCCGTTATCCACACCATCAGGATTAACAAGAGGAATTACATAAGTGTTAAAAACTTGTCTGAATTTATTTGCAATCTCGGTATCACCGCTGATTGTCTCAACAAATGATTTCATTGTCAGATAACCGCTAACCTCAGGCGGGTGTTGTCTTGATAATACGATTATCATATTATCATCATCACTATTCCCGATCTTAAGCAGGTTAACAGGCCTTCCTTCACGGCTTTTTCCAATTTGGATTTTTTGTGCAAAAGGCTTTGAAGCCAGCTCATCAATCCATTTATTTACATGTTTTGATGTTATAAGTTCCTGTGCCGAAACCCAAAGAGTGTCCGGGCCTATTGAAAGATTCATGATTATATTGTTTGGCAATAACCTTTCATTCTTTGTTTCTAATACTTCTCCTTCTATAAAATTTGCGGAATCCAGAATATCCCATTTGAGGCCATCATAACTCAGTTTTGGGTAATAACGGTGCTTAACTCCAACCAAATAGGTTAGTTTTAATGGAATTTTCTGTTTTGTTTCCGACCATATTTTAAAAGCATACCATGGGCTGGAATTAATTGGAGTATTCTCAGGGGTTATCAATGCTACGATTGTATCATTAGTTAAAACAATTCCATTTAACCTTGCACCGGCAAAATCATTTGAGCAATAAATCCCATCGCCTAAATCAAAGGTTTTTTTCACTTGCAGTTGAACCGGCAGGGTATGAGTATTGACTTTTTGAATAGATTCCTGTCCTCCCCATCTTGAGTTTAAATTACAAGACCATAAAAAAGAAATCAAAATAACAAAGAAAAAGGTTTTGCTGTTTTTTTTAAAATTCATAATTGGGTGATTATTGGGGTAAATATTTACTGGCGTATTAGCTATGGCAAGAGTACGCCGTATCAATTCGTTATATAGCTTTTAAATTCATTTCTCATTTCAAATCTGTACCAACCCTGGCAGGTCGATAATAGCTTTTTCTGTAGTTTTTGTTAAAAACTGGTATTAATTTTTCACAATTTTTAATGTAAAAGTTTCTTTATCAGTATGTACTTTGATGATATAGATTCCACTTTTATATTCAGACAAATCAATAGTTTCGCTTTTTTGAACATCTGATTTTTCAATAATTTTTTTTCCTGATATATCGAAGATATTTAGTTTTTGAATATTGTTCTCCATAAAATCAAAGTATAAAATACCGGTAGTAGGGTTGGGGATAATGGAAATTTTTTCCTGTTTAATATTATTCACTTGCAGTGGAATATAAAGTTCACATTCTTCTCCAGAAGGATATGCACCTATCCCATTTTGCTTAAAACAATCTAAGTTGGAATAGTAGTCATCGAAGAATCCTCCCTTTGTTAATAATCCAGAAGTGGTTCCAACTCCTTCAATAAAATCAAAATAGTTTAACCAATTATTTTTTCTGATAGTGTATGTTTTATGATATATTTCAGCCACTAGTACAGAATCAATACCTTCAACTATGTAATCATAGTATATATTTAAACCATGCATCTCAGGTAGTGTATCACCTATATTTAAATTAAAGTCATATAATAACTCTTCTACACCATGGTTTTTTTTAATAAAAAATACGCGTCTAAAAGCATCTTCTCTAATTGCACCAACATATTCATTATTGTAATAAGTCGTCGAAGTTGAAGAACCCTCAAGTAATTCACTATATCCAGTTTTTGTTATTTTATGATATACTTTTGCATTTATTAGAGTATCATTTTCTATTTCATGGTGTATTTTAATTCTCTCATTAAAGCTGCTGCCATAAACAAAGAAATGAGATTCTTTCCAGGCTGCATTTGAATCTGGAAATGGTTTATATTGTTGAGAATATGCAAGTTCAACAGTAAATATTATTAATAAAAATATTAGTAAATTTTTCATAAGATTAGATTTAGTTAATTTCATTTTTACAACTTTTCTGAGTTGGCTCATTATTCATGATTTTATCAGCCAAAGATATATAAAATATTCTAAATATTCAACATCTAATGGACTTTTTATTTTTTCATATTGAATAAAGTAAATTCCAGATTGATAATTTGTAGCATTAAGGTTTAGAGTTGTATTGTTTAATTTGCTTTCAAACATTATTTGACTAATAGAATTAAATATTATTATTCGTTTAATTGAATTTATAATTTTTTTTTAATTTTGTAAAAAAACAGAAATGCAAAAAGTAATTGTAAATATTGATGATCCTTCGAATGCCGAGCTTTTATTAAAAATGGTTGAGCAGTTAAATTTTGTTGAATCTGCAAGAATTGAAGGTGAGAGTTATGACTGGATTAATCCCACACGCCCTGCCACTGAATATGAATGTGAAAAGATGATTAAAGAAGCAGAAGAAAGCCCATCAATGACCGCTGAAGAAGCACAGGAGTATTCTTTGAAATTAAGTAAAGTATGTCAAAAGGAATCATCAAAATAACTTATAAAAAGAGATCTGCTACATCTATTTATAATATTGGTCTTTATATTGAAGATAAAGGATATCCAATAACTGCTAATAAATTTATTGATAAACTTTATGAATTTGGAAATTCCCTTGCAAATTTCCCTGAAAAATATCCTGTTTGCCGTAAAAAAGTTTGGGTAATGCGTTATCTCCGATGTGCGGTTTTTAAGAAGGATTATATTTTTATCTATAAACTTATTAATGACGAGCTGATTATATATAATGTGGTTCATACGCGAACAATTGCTTAATTAATGGTTGCAATTTAGAAATAAGAATTGAAGTAGAGGGATGGCATCCCTTTTGAGTTTCTGTGCGTGATTGTTGCTTTCGCATTTTTCAGGAGGGATGCCATCCCTAACCCTGTTTTCATTAAAACTAAAAAAGGCTGCTCCCAAAAAGGAAGCAGCCTTTATAAATTATTAGTTTACGATTTTTATTTTAACGTTATCTTTTCGGTTTTGACACCTTTTTCTGTTTCAATCCTAATTATATAAACACCGGATTGATAGTTAGAAGTGTTGATTACCGTATTGTTATTATTTATTTCACTATCAAACATTGTTTGTCCGATGAAATTCAATATTGTGATTCGTTTAATTGAATTTTCGGAAATAACATTTAATAGATCAGTCGCAGGATTCGGATAAATTGAAACTTCTGATGAAGAGTTAGAATCAATTCCGAGACTTCCTTTTGTTACATTAATCACACTGAATTCTCCATCATTTGAAGGAAAGACTGTTTTTGTGTATGCTTCCGCATATTCATTATCAAATGTATAAGTTGTAGAAACTTCTGTTTGTTTCTCAGCATCCCAAACTACAATAGAAATTGGATTGTTTGCTTCAAATCCATTTTCTTCAGTTAAAGTAGAAAATACGGGAACAGAATTTTCGAGAACATTTTCGGAAACTATAACACTTGCACCAACCAATTTATCTCCATCAAAAACAGCAATTTCATCACCAATATTTAATCCGGAAACATAAATTGAATAAATGGGATCGGCTGCATTACCACCTTCAAACACAAAGTGATTCATAAGTTTATCTAAAGCTGAACTCTTAGTAGTTTCATTAGGGACATTATAAATCAATTGATCGTCGGCAAACATTTTGATCAGGTAACCTTCGCCCGGAATTGCTTCACCAATTCCATTAACCCAGTTTGGCCCGATTTTTCTAAGCATCTCACCGTTTGAATTTCTGATATAATCCAAATCATCTGTTAAAATACTTTCGAAGGCAGCTAAGGCATCAATGGCGGTTTCGGGAAGGAAACTTACAAACTGATAGCCTGTTGTCAAATTTATCGGGTATAAAGGATTCACAACATCTCCGGTTAATGCTAATGTTTCAGCAGCGAACATTTTAATTAAATATCCTTCTGTTGAAATCCAATCACCGATTCCGTTCACCCAATTTGGCCCGATTTTTCTAAAAACAGATCCATTTGAATTTCTAACATAATCAAGATTTTCGTTTAAAATGCTACTTAAAACAATAAGCATATCCGGGTTTTCAACATCAATTCTTGAGGAAACAAACTGATAACCTATATTTAAAGGAATAGTTTGTGTGAATTCATCAGGTTGAATAGGAGGGAAGACAACATAGTCGATCCATACACAATCCTGGCCACCTGTAACATAGCCGTCTTTGTGGTAAGTCCATTTGAAAGTATGTGTACCGGCACTTACTGTGAAAATTTCTTCACTCCAACTAACTTCACCGTCCCATCTTCCTTTTTCATTATTATCAATAGAAAATTTAAGATAATCGTATCCTGTTCCACCGGGGTCGTTCTCGCAGGAAACTTTCTTAAAGAAACTGATCTCGCCTTCCGAAAGTACTTCTAATTCAAGAATAAGAATAGATTCCGAATTGTTGCCTATACTACCTGATTTCGCACAATACGTTCCTTCATAAGCATTTGAATTAACAACTTGCCAATTGGAGTTTCCACCAAATGTCCAGTCGAAAGAAGAAAAGTCGCCACTCTCAAAATCTTCAAATATTATTCCAATAGTTATGTATTTAGTTTCGGTAACACTATAATCATTTGCTGCCGAAATATCGAAAATTAAATCAGCAACTTGTCCTATTGGAGTAGTTGAAGATGCTGTTATGCTAAAAATAGCATCGGCTGAAGCATCAGGATTAATAGTGCCAAGTGATAGACTTCCAGTGTTAATGCTTAAATACTGACTAATTGTTGAAAGATCAACAAAAGCATCAGCAGCTTCGCATGAACCTGAATTCTTAACTGTAATAGATACATCGGTAGTTTCGCCGGGATCAATTCCACCGTTACCGAGAATTTCAAATTCGACAATATTCAATACCGGTGCATGAGCAATTATAGAAAAATAACTTTCCCATGATGTTTCACCGCTTTCTGCTGTTAAAACAAATGCAATATTTTCACCATCAGGAACATTAGGTGATACAGAAAATGCAAAAGCGTCTTCAATATAAATTACTTCTTCGGGGGCAAAATCACCATAAGTTTCAGTATTATCAGTCATTGTAACATAAGGATTTTCTGTTGAAATTGTTGCTACAACTCCGCTTGTAGGTTGATTTCCTACATTTATTAATCCTACCGATAAGAAAACATCTTCACCGTAATCAAGCAATCCGTTTCCATTACCTGCCTCATCATTAATTACTTTTGAATCAAAAATTACATAAGGTTCATCAGAAACAACTACAATATTATCCTGAAGTCTGTTTTTATTATGCCCGATTATTGAAATTGAAATCGGAAGAGGGCTGATAATTGGAGAGAATAAATTAACGATAACTTCTCCAAATTCATCGGTAACGGCACGGCCAACTAAAACATCGTCCTGAACAAGAGCAACTCTTGAAAAAGGAACAAAAGTTTGAACAGCAAGCTGACTCAATCCTATTGGAATACTTGCAGGATATTGTGCAGCAAAATCTGTTGGAACTGCAGTCCAAATATCCATTGAAGGATCACCAAATAAATTCAATTCATAAAAACACCATCTGATAGCACTGCCATTGATAAACGGAACATTATCTTCTTTTGAATCGGCGTTGGCTGTACCTATTTCTGTTATATCTTCACCAAAAATTGCATCATAAAACTGACGGTCGAAATATTGTGAGGCTCCATCGGTACTTGAATGTGCTCCCCAACCATATCTTGAATTTCCAACATTGGCAACATCGGCTGTTTCAAGAGTTGTAATTTTTTCTGCAAAACAATCGCCTTCATAACCGGAAGTTCCACGATTATCGAAAGCACCATTATAACAACCTTGTGAATAACCTATCATAAAACCACGTGTAATTCCATTGTTTTGAAAGTTTGAAGTAGTTAAATCAGAATTATACATTAACATATTATAATCAACATTTGAATGGCCAAGATGATTTCTCAGGTTTACACCAATATTGCTTGCCTGATTGAAAACATCTTGCTTGCTCCAGCTCATGTCTCTTTCGTATAATCGAGTACATGTAATATTATCTGATAACCCAACAGTTGTATATCCGTGGTTGGAGCTACCATCAGCAACTTCGTCTTTATAGTCACCACCCCAGGTTGGGTCGTTCCATAATAATTCACCAAGAAATAATGCTTTTTCAATATCATCGACAACAGGTGAATTTTGATAAAGCTGAAGTTTATTTGTATGATTTAGAATATGTGTTGTATTGCCGGCACAAATCCTGCCAATACTAAGCTCTGAGTATAAGTCGTCTTCACCGGGTTCACCCCATTTGCTGTCACCATCGGTATTCCAGTTTCCATCAAGGTTAGAATAATACATATCAGCAGGAATATCATATTCGTTTTCGCCATAGGCATTATCATAAAATCCACGGTGAGGAATAATTTCTTGTCCGGTACCGCCACCGTCACCATCACCACCGAGGATTACATAGCTGATGCCGTAGTTTTCAAAATACTCAATTATGCAGTTTCTGATTTTTTCCTGATTGTCCTGTCCGCTGTATTCCGAATAGATTTCTTCGGTAGTTTTAATACCACAAACAAAACCGGTTGATTCTTTAAACTCAATATATGGTTCAAATGAGGCAACAAAACTGTTTTGAGTAATCAACAAAAGATCCATTTCGCCATCATCCTGAGAAGCATCATAAGAATAATCGGAAAGTTTTTCAGGATTATCAACAATACTTTTTATTCGGTTTTCGATGATTGTTGAATTTTTTAAAAATTGCTGTGCTTCAATAGCTTTTGATGTTTCACTTAAAGTAATTTCCAGAACAATTTCTTTTATAAAATCAATATGTTGTTCAGCAGGAATGAAGCTAAGCGGACAAATTGAGAATGATCCGATTGGATGGCCGGCAAGAAAATGAGTAGAAATATTTTCTATGGCATTTGCCGGATAAGGCTGATTTGAAGAATAAATCTCTTGATTTGGTACTACTTTATACTCGTCTTCATCTGGCATCATAGATAAAGGAAATTGTCTTACTGCCGGTTGAATTGATATTCCATCAACTCCAGGATAATAAGTCTGCGATAAAATTTTTACATCGGCAATTTCACATCCTTGTGGCAATAAGATATTAAGGCCAAAATGCGGAATTTTAGGAGTACCTTCATCACCGAAGTTTTTAGAATCTTTGTAAAGTATGCTCGAATATCCATCCTCAACGGTAATGATTTCGGGCATGTCAAATTCTACAGTTTTTGTGATAGTCTGCGAAAAAGCATAACTACCAAAAAACATAATCATTAAAAAAATAATAAGTTTTTGTTTTTTCATGTTATTTGTTTTTTATTTATAAATAAAGTCTTGTAATATACGACAGTTTAAATAATTAATTGGTTGGCAGGCAACATTTTTTTTTACTTTTTTCTTACAAGAAAAAAAATATTCAGATGGATTAAAGATTCCATCTTTTGAAAAGATGGAATCTTTTTACTGCACAGTAATTATTTGGGGCTTAGTACCTTTTTAAAGATTTACACTACCAAAATTTCAATATTCCCGGATAGGTCGGGATTATTGTTTAATATGTATAGGTATCTGTTTTCCGATTCGCCAAGCTCGGTTGCAAGTTTTTCGCTTTCTTCGCCAGCTTCGAGGATAAACGGATTTTCGGGTACTTCCGGTATATTACCGCCTGTGAATATTGACAATGGCACAGCGCCGGTGTTCTTAAACAGGAAGCGTGTAGTATCGTTGAAAGTTATTCCTGCTTCTTTTGTTTCATTAGGTTCTATGCTTAAAATATAAGGCTCGGCGATTTCTTCCTCATCTTTGCCGGTCTGTCGTATATTATCCATGTCGTAGAAGCTGGATATTATATCAGTGTTCTGGTAATATTTTTGCATCAGGCCTCCTAATGTGTAATACATTGCCTGAGAGCAGTTCACACGTTCCTGTTCCAGTTCCACGGAGAGGCCGTCAACAAGCCCTTCTTTACCCTGTTGGTTGTCGCGAGCAGCTACTAACAAAGCATAAAAAGCTTCCACATCAATTTTTAATGCAGCAAGAGCAAGATCATCGCCAATGCTGCTGATAAGTGTTTCTACTGCCGAGAGCCGCAGTTCATAAGCCAGTGATTGGAAAGGTTTTCTGCCATTGGGAATCAGGGCAAGATATTCGGGTGTACCCTTGCGATACACAACCTGTATGCGTATATCCCAATTATCTATCTTGTCGGAACGAAGTTCATCCCACAAGTTTTTGGCGGCTTGGGTAGCACCTTTATAGGCGGCCTTTAACAATTTCCATTCCGAATACTATCCGGTAAATGAAAGATACTTAGGGTGAAAGAAATCATACAATACCAGTATTTCATGGTCGGCTACCTGGGCATGAAGTTTTGCATCGTGGTCCGACGAGACGATGTTCATCCTCTTTTTACTTTGTTTGGTGCAGTTGTCGAACTGGTTTTGTTCGGCCTGCCATTGTGTTGTTTGTGGCATAATAAATGATTGAATGATTAAATGATTAAATGATTGAATGTTTAAATTATTTTACATTGCCTAAACATGAACGATCGTGTTTGCTCTATCACGGTGATAACCTCGACATGGACGTTCGTGTTTGCTATAATCACAGTGATAACCTCAACATGGACGTTCGTGTTAGCTCTATCATTGTGATAACCTCAACATGAACGTTCATGTTAGCTCTATCATAGTGATAATCTCAACATGGACGTTCGTGTTAGCTCTATCATTGTGATAACCTCGACATGGACGTTCGTGTTTGCTCTATCACTTTGATAACTTCGACATGAACGTTCGTGTTAGCTCTATCACAATGATAACCTCGACATGGACGTTCGTGTTAGCTTTATAATTTCAAAAAACTTTATAAAATGTTTCAAAAAACTGCAAGTTATGAAAATAAATTAACAATAGAAGAAAATTAATTTTTTTATTCAGCATATAAAAATATTATTTGGCGGGGTTGTTTTGGTGGGTTTGCATGTAGAGACGCACGGCCGTGCATCTCTATCTGTGTGTGTTTTATAATTTCACAGCAAACCACACGATACAATCGTGTGGTAGCGGGGAAATAGTCAAATAGTAAAATATACAAATAGTCTAATCCCTGACACAGCGGACACTAAACCCGTAAGTCTTATTGCTGGCGTTACGGTACACATTCCCGTAGCTATAGCCCATGAGCCGTCTCCATGCATCTGCTGACGAGCCCTCTGAAGAAGACCACCAGAAACCGTGGGAACCCATGCTGTTGAATGAGTCTCCGTTGTAGAAGCCTCCCGGAAGCGACGAAAACCCAAAAACATCAAAACCATGATGAGTTGAGTTTTGGTCCCAACGGGGATGTTCATTTGTAGCACAATTACCACCAAGTGGTGAATTTACCTGACGGCAGGATTTCAGGGCATTTCCTGTGCCATTGGGATCATCCCAAATATTTGGATAACCCTGGTCAACAACATAATCTATTAGATGTGTCCACTCCTCATCGGTTGGTATGTGCCATCCTACAGGGCAAATGCCTTGCACGCCTTGCGTTGTGGTGTATTCCATCATTTCGTTCCATTGGTATAATCCACCGTAAGTTTCGCAATTGGCAGGATCATTATTGTAGCAGTATTTTTCAATAACACTATTGTTAGTTTGGTTATTGCTAGCGTTTATCATTTCTCCAATATTTAGGTTTTCTGCCATCCAACATTGATCACTAATTTGTACTGTGTTGTAAATTTGCTCATCGCGGGGGTCGGTAAACGGATCGCCGCAAGTAAATATTTCTTCTCCTGTTGTAAAACTCCAAACCTGTCCTTCGGTAGTGTTGTCATGGTCATCGTGAGCAACAATTTTCCAGAAATATTCTGTGTTGTCTTCTAATGTTCCCGGGTCGTAAGTTGTTTCTGTTTGGTTTATTGCTACCTGCGGTGGTGTGGTTTCTATTCCAAAATAAATATCATAAGTCAGTGGGTCGCCTTCGGGGTCGGTGCATGTCCATGAAATATTTGTTTCTATGGATTGGTTTATTGCTTCATCCTCAGGCATAGGTGAAGATGGTGGTTCTGGGGGTTGGTTTGGTGGTGCGGTTTCATCCTGCAAGCAACGCACGCAAATACCGATGTTCTTATCGTTATCGAAACGGTTTATATCAGCGTGGTTATAGGTCAAGCTCCGGTGCCATGCATAATACGTACCTTCCTCAGAGGAAGACCAGAAGGTGGTGCAGTATCCAAGATCGTAGAAATTACCATTCGTATAGCGGCAACCACAGGGAAGGGCACAAAAGCCATAAAGATCGGAGCCGTTACCTCCAAAAAGCCAGCCACCTATGGATTTAAGATTTAATCCGGCATCATAACCTCGGTATCCTGAATTGTTCCAAACAGGATCGCCTATAGGGTATTGGCTGTCAACTGTGCCTTCGAGTATTTTCCATTCATCATCGGTTGGTAAATGCCAGCCGGAGGGACAAATACCTTGCACTCCAGGAATTGTGGTATATTCCATTATTTCGTTCCATTGATATAATCCACCGTATGGTCCACAATTTGCGGTATTATTAGAATAACAATATTTTTCAATTACGCCATTGTTACTCATATTTTGACTTCCATTTATCATTTCTCCAATATTTAGGTTTTCGGCCATCCAGCATTTGGTGCCTATTAATACTGTGTTGTAGATTTGTTCATCGCGGGGGTCGGTGAAGGGATCGCCGCAGGTAAAGGAGTAGCCGGGATAAATTAAAACATTATCGGCAAACATTTTAACGAGATAACCTTCACCGGGCTTACAATCGCCAATTCCATTAACCCAATTCGGACCGATTTTTCGTAATATCTGCCCTTGTGAATTTCTTATAAAATCAAGATTGTAACTTAATATGCTTTCAAACGCAATCAGAGCATCTATTGGAGTATCCGGAAAATAACTTATAAACTGAAATCCTGCTACTAATTGTATCGGAGTTACCGGGTCAACTACATCACCTTCCATAGTAAATGAATCATCCGAAAACACTTTTATCAGATAACCCTCCTCTATTATCCAATCACCAATATTGTTAACCCAGTTTGGGCCGATTTTGCGTAATACATGGCCTTGTGAATTTCTAATAAAATCAAGGTTTTCGTTTAATACGGAAGCCATAACAATTAACATATCGGGATCAGGAGCAATAATACGGGAAGAGACAAAACTGTAACCTTCCGAAAGTTCGATTTGCTGTTCGCCTCTTAAAGGGTTTTTTGCGTTTTCCTTTTGTGGAAAAACCTGTTGATTAATAATCATTGCAAGGATTATTAATGCGATTGTGAGAACCTTTTTCATTATAAAATTGTTTTAATTAATATTAGATATTTTCTTGTTTCTTGTTTTCCATCCATCTTTTTAAAAGATGGAATCCTTTTATAAATTTACCACGCGGAAATAGTCAAATAGTCTATTCCCTGACACAGCGGACACTAAAACCGCCCCCCATATTGCTGTAGGAACGGTACACGCTACCATTACCACAGTACATGCTTCGTTTCCACGCATGCCCTGCCGACCTCTCTGTAGAAGACCACCAGTAGCCGTTGGAGCCCATGCCGTAGAATGAGCCTGCGGCGTAGCCGCCACCTGGAAGAGCAGTGAACCCGCTTTCATTTGTAGCTGCTGTATTTGGTGGATACCAATGGGTTGTACCGGTTTCTTTCATTTTTCCACCGGCAACACTTTCTCCTCCAAGAAAACCAGTTACAGTTGTCCATTCTTCATCGGTTGGTAAATGCCAGCCGGCTGGGCAAATTCCTTGCACACCTTGCAAGGTAATATATTTCATCATCTCGTTCCACTGATATATGCCGCCGTAAGTTTCACAATTTGCAGGGTCGTTATTGTAGCAGAATTTCTCAATAACACTATTGTTACTTTGGTTATTGCTAGCGTTTATCATTTCGCCTATGTTTAGGTCTTCGGCCATCCAGCATTGTGTGCCAATTTCAACGGTATTGTATATTTGTCCATCACGTAGGTCGGTGAAGGGTTCGCCGCAGGTGAATGATGATAAATCGGGATAAATTAACTCAACGGCATCAAACATTTTAACAAGATAGCCTTCGCCGGGCTTACAATCGCCAATTCCATTAACCCAATTCGGGCCGGTTTTACGTAACATATCACCGTTAGAATTTCTTATAAAATCAAGATTGTAACTTAATATGCTTTCAAAAGCAATAATAGCATCTATTAGAGTATCCGGAAAATAACTTATAAACTGAAATCCTGCTTTTAATGAAATCGGAGTTACCGGGTCAACTACATCACCATCTATAATGAATGAATCATTGGCAAACATTTTAACAAGATAACCCTCCTCAATTATCCAATCACCAATACCGTTAATCCAATTCGGCCCGATTTTACGTAAAACCTGGCCTTGGGAATTTCTAACAAAATCAAGGTTTTCGATTAATACGGTAGCCATAACAATTAACATATCGGGATCAGGAGCAATAATACGGGAAGAGACAAAACTGTAACCTTCCGAAAGTTCGATTTGCTGTTCACCTCTTAAAGGGTTTTTTGCGTTTTCCTTTTGTGGAAAAACCTGTTGATTAATAATCATCAATACGATTATTAACCCAGCTGTGTAATTTATTTTCATCATAAATATTGTATTAATGTTTTTAAAAATGTATTAAATCCAATTATTAGAATAAATGCTTATGCAATAATACAAAAAATTAATATAAAGTCAAAAAATTACCCCACTACCGCACGATCAATGTCATTAAGTTAAGCTGTTATACATTGGACATCAGATAACTCTCTTTTTGTTTTTAAACATTGGAGGTTTTCCTCTTTTTCTATATTTTCCTATATTTCGATTGAACTTTC
>Ga0233437_1005361_pt1 | contig 14018 bp, 12 predicted proteins | sample SI_122_August201_FD_182714 | JGI IMG/M metagenome (GOLD analysis project Ga0233437, IMG submission 182714) | Seawater microbial communities from Saanich Inlet, British Columbia, Canada - SI_122_August2016_200_MG | ecosystem: Environmental > Aquatic > Marine > Inlet | place: Canada: British... | reverse complement strand
TCACCAGGTTCCTTAACTGGTTTTTATTCGGTTCTGGTTGAAGCTGATGATCCCAATGATCCCATTGGAGATGCTGTCAGGTCTATTGTTGATGGGCATTTACTTTTAGATCGTGCCATTGCTGCCCAGGGGCACTATCCGGCGATAGATGTACTTCGTTCAAAAAGTAGGGTCATGGTTGATATTGCACCGGAAACTCAGCAAAAAAATATTACCCGCTTAATCCAGACACTTTCAACCTATAAAGAAGCTGAAGACCTCATTAATATTGGTGCTTATGTCAAAGGATCTAATCCTAAAATTGATTATGCCATTCAAAAAATAAATGATATCAACCGGTTTTTACAACAGGGATTAAGAGAAAAATTTATGTTGCTGGAATGTGAAGCGCAACTGGAACAAATTTTTCAAGATTTTCCAGATAATTAATTTCTGATTTTTGCACACCATTTCGTCCTCCGCTTATTCACATCATCCAATGGCCCCTTAGTACTGCATATTTTCTATACTCCCAAATCAAAAAATAAAGAATATTGAATTCTTGTTAATTTTTAATTGTGATTAACAGATCAAGATCACGGTAAAAAAAACAATTCAGAAAAAGATGGTTTACGTTTCAGGTGGACCGCTGCATAATCAAAATTATTTTTTACAATTTACTAATGATGAATTATCACGAATATCGTTAATTTAGTTTAGAAGTTTGGTGTTTGATGTTAAAATATACCTGTACAATTACACAAAATGAACTCGAAATAATCTCTTTCTTAGAGTGAAAAGATCTTCTGGCCAGAGTATCGCAATTAAGCGTCGAAAGAGCTTCTCAAGGATGACAATTACCACATAACATTTCCGAAAAAGTAAATTATTAATTCAGAAAAATAAAAAATTAAATATGAGTCAACTTACCCGAAGAGAATTTGTCAGAAAGCTATCAATCGGTGCTATTACAGCTCCCTGGCTAATACAATCGTTAACGAGTGAACTCCTGGCCCAGCCCAGGGAAGTTCGACAACCCCTAGTGTGGTTGAAAGGACAATCATCCGATATTCATGAGCATTCCAGATGGGGAATTGATGGTTTTTCTGAATTTTTAAATCAATATTTTCAAGTGATACCAAGCGATATTGTTGAAATTGATGATTATATTATCGACTTACCGAACAACGCACCGTCCCCGATTTTAATATTGGAAGGTTATTTTACTGAAGACACTGAATCAGCTAAATATATGCAGCTGAAAGAAATTACAGCCTCCTCCAGAGTTGCTATTTTATTGGGTAATGAAGCCGTTAACAGTGCAAGTCACCCCCAGGGATTTTTAAATTTAGAAACCAGATTATTAAATTACTTTGAGAAGCCAATTATTAAGTTACCCGGTTTTTCAACACCCGCTGATTATTTGCTAAGTGTTATCAATTATTTGGTAGCCTATAATCGAATACCGGAATTGGACGAGTTTCGTCGCCCAATTTTTTTATATTCTGAAACGATTTGTGATCGTTGTGAATTTAGAAGTGATTTTGAAAATGGGAATTTTGTTAATTATTATGGTGAAAAAAAAGGGTGTTTATATCAATTAGGTTGTAAAGGACTCATTTCAAAAAATAATTGCCCTAAACTAAGATTTAATAATTCTGATAGTTGGTGCGTGAGTGTTGGAAGTCCATGTACAGGTTGTTCTGAGACAGGATTCTATGACCATTCAGGCTTGGGGATGTTTGGCGCACTTTCCTCAAACCACGCTGCTGCTAATTCTTTTTTAATTCGGAACTCAAGGACTATCGCTAAAACAGCTCTGGGGGTTGCAATGATTGGAATCGGGGTGCACGCTTTTTCCAAAAAAACAACACAGACAGTTGAAATTCAAACAGAATATTTACTTGAGGATGATGATGAAAAGTACAATGATTGAGATGCTCCCCAGGGTTGAAGGTCAAATTCGTGTTGTTTTACAACAAACAGAAAATGATTCCAGTGTTTTGTTGGAAAGTGGCCGATCTATCCATATGGAAGATACGTTGATTGGTCGCTACCCTTTGGAAGCGATTCATCTTACCCAGGGGTTATCCGGTAAGTCCGGGATTGCTAACGGTATAGCAGCCAGCATGGCTTTGGAAAACTACCTGCAGATTAAGCCAACCCGACAGGGATCTCAGTTGCGCGACATTTTGTTGAAATTATCAACCATTTATTCTCATATTCATCATTTTTATTGGGAGCTTTTACCTGATTTTTTAAATGAACATCATTTTAATCATCAAACCTTTACAAAATTCGGGTATCATCCTGATTTAAAGCGACGGGGGGGTGAACCCAACGATTTGTCAGAGGAACATGGTTATGTCATTTTGGATCATCTAAAATTGGCAGCCAATACACTACAAGTGCTCCAGCAGATAATCGCTTCCATTGGCGGAAAATTTCCGGTGATTATGAATTTAATTCCAGGTGGTGTCAGTAACTTTGAAATGGCACCGGGTTCGATTTTGGAAAATATCCGCAGATTGGAATCCTGCAAATTATTTGTTGAGAAAATATGGCCGGAAGATGTAAAAATATTTGTACAGGAAGTCCCGGAATCAATTATCGTTTTTGAGGATAATCAGAATCTTTTTAGTTTTGGTGCAGTGCCTTCAGGAAAATTGGACAGTGCAAACCTGAATTACTCTCCGGGAGTTTTATTGGATGGAAAACTGGAACCGATTAATGAGTTAAGAATAACGGAATCCTTGGATAATACGTTCTATCTTCCCATTAATCAATCTGCTGAAGTTGGTAAACTTTTTGATCTCAATAAATTAAACGCTTATACTTGGATCAAGGGCGCCCGATATGAAACGGAAACTGTATTAACCGGTGCCCTGGCCAGGATGTTGATTACGCATTTCGGCGGAGGAGATATCAATATTAGTAATACCATTATTAAACTTATTGATAGTCTGGGATTAGCGGTGGAATCACCAAATTGTATTGCCAGTCGCATGATGTCGGAAGCCCTGGAAGCAAGGTTCTATATAAATTCCATTTTTAAAACCCTGTTGAATTTTGATTATGAATCTGCGCCTAATTTACGGATTCCTTTTGAATTTTCCAGAGATGGATCAGGAACCGGCAAGATAGAAGCCCCTGGTGGTGCACTCTACCACCAGGTTTTTATACAGGAAGGAAGGATTTTACAATATCGGATAATTTCACCGGTAAATTGGAATTTTTCCACTGTTGATGAATTTGGGAAAACGGGTGTGGTAGAAACAGAATTAAATAAACTACTTAAAAACTACACCCTCAGTCCAATTCAGGTCAGTCGTATTTTGCATTCGTATAATGCTCATATTATGGAAGGAACTCAATAAATTTAATGGTTAGTTAATATGCCGATTCAACGATGGGTATTGAGGACATATGATGTCGTTTTAAATAAGATTCATAGCACTTTGTTACCTGCAATGTTAGTACTCCTTTATTTTTCAGCTTATGGGTTGAATAACCCTCTCGTAATAGAAATTATATCAAGATCTACTTTATATACCATTCACATCTTCGCAGGATTATCGATGCTTTTGTTCGGAATAATTCTGTTTTATGATATACTTATTAATCCATTGATCCATCAGAAAAAACAATTTGTGATTAATGGAAAATTTATCCATTACCGAAATTTGTTCCAGTCTAAATCTTATCGCAAAATAGTGAATATCATATTCTACCTGATTTTATCAGCGATCGGAATCCTTGGACTTTTACTTTATCTGAGGCATTTTTATTCGGAATATATCTTCATTCAAAATCATCTGATACTTAGGATAGTGCACATTAAACTGGGACTATTGGCCATATCAATTATTATTCTAAGGTATTATTTAACCTTCACCACCTGGTATGATCGTTTTATACACTATTTAAAAACAAATTAGTGGATTTAATTAATGTAAAGGAAACAGTTTGCGATTCATCGGATTAACAGGTAATATTGGAAGTGGTAAATCAACGGCCGCCAATTACTTCCAGAAACTGGGCGTAAAAGTTATTTCAGCAGATGAATTGGCCCGTGATGTAGTTTCTGTTAACCAACCTGCTTATCAAGAGATTGTTAAAAAATTTGGAGAAAAAATTCTACTATCTGATTTATCAATCGATCGAAAAAAACTGGCAGATATTGTTTTTAATAATGAAAGCTTGTTAAAACAACTCAATAAAATTACCCACCGCGAAATCAGAAAACTCAAAAATAAGTTAACTAAAGCCTTATACGCTTCAGACCCAGAAGCAACCGTAATTTATGATGTACCACTTCTTTTTGAGACTGGTATGCAAGATAGTTTTCAAAAAGTGATTCTGATTACTATTAGTCGTGATATTCAGGTTAATCGTTTGGTTCGATATCGAAAGCTGGATATTGAAGATATCCAGGCCCGAATAAAACACCAGATGCCGCAAAAAGAAAAAATAGCTTTGGCTGATATCGTTATCAAAAACAACACGTCACTTGTGGATTTAAAATTAAAAATTAAGACAGTTTTTGAAGACATCATGCTTCTGCCCTCTTTAGAACTGAAATCCATCAAGCTATAATGAATAAGAAAATTTTAACCGGTCAAACCAATGAACATGTCAAAATATTCTGGGAAGGGCAATTAAACCTCATCCCTGAAGTTGCTGAGGCTTTTCTGGATATGAGTAGTGCTGCAAAAAAAGATGGCCTGGTATTATCTGTGGTCAGCACTTTCAGAAGTTTCGATGATCAGTTAAGGATTTGGAATCAAAAATTTAAAGGAACAATGGACGTATTGGATTTAAATGAAGAAAAGATAACTATTGGAAACCTGAACGAATTTGAAAAGATTGAAAAAATACTGTATTGGTCTGCTCTGCCGGGAGGTAGTCGACATCACTGGGGGACTGATATTGATGTCGTTGAGCGAAATGCCATTTCGAAAAATATAGAATACCGATTGGTTCCTTCTGAATCAAAACCCAATGGGATATTTTATCAACTCTATTTATGGTTAAAAAAGGAGAGTCGTCGTTTTGGCTTCTATTTTCCTTACCAGGGAATTAATGCAAATATGTATCATGAACCCTGGCATATTAGTTACGCTTCTATTGCCAATCAAAACCTTTCTGCCATGAAACCTGAAATGATTCGTGAGGCGGTAATCAGTGCTGAAATTTCTGGAAAAACCCAGATCATAAAAAATTTGCTTAGTATTTATCAAAATAAAATTTTGAATGTGTGTTCAAATTGAGTGCCGGTTTCCCCTGAAAATATAATCTGCTGAATAGAATTCAATTTCTGCATATTCGGCGGCCCGTTTAAGTAGGTTTCTAATCTGTTTTTCAATTCTGGCCGGTGGTTTTTCCAGTATAAAACTCTGTGTCCAAATGGTAGTTGTAGAAATCAGATTTCCTTGCCTTTTGACCTCTTCCTGCTTTAGCAAAAACCAGCCATTTTCATCTAATGTTTGGTCAAATTTTGATCGCTGTATTTTAGGATCCGCCATATCATTGCATTTTATCGTTAAAACAACTTCATTCATTTGATCGTCCATATCAAACCTTTTCCTAAGTAAGTTAAAAATGACTATAACTCTATTCTAAACCATGAAAGCAGTAGAAGCAAACAGAATACCTTATGTAGAAGAGTTTCACCCCTTCGTTTATGACAATTTAGATTTCAGACCCGAAATGTTGTTATAAAAGTTATTGCGTTCATTGGTTAAGCTTTATATTATTTAAGGAGTTGTCCCCCAAAAAATTGCTTCTTTTAATAATTCATTCGGAGACTTTAATGCAAAAAGAACCTATCGACCCAAAAGTTTATGATCTATATGATGAGTATTGTCATTCTCAAATGACAAGACGTGATTTCCTGAATAAAGCTTCAGTGCTGTCTGTCATTGGTGGAACAGGTCTGGCAATGGCGAATGCACTATTGCCTAATTATGCGGAAGCTCAAACGGTTTCTTTTACAGATAAACGCCTAAAAGCTCGCTATGTGATGTACGATTCGCCTGGAGGAACATCGGGTAAAATGAAAGGATATCTGGTAAAACCAAACGGTGAAGGATCTTTTCCCGTTGTGCTGATTGTTCATGAAAATAGAGGTTTGAATCCATATATTGAAGATGTGGCGAGGCGTGCAGCTATTGAAGGCTTTCTAGCACTTGCCCCAGACGGACTTGCGCCAATTGGCGGCTATCCGGGAAATGATGATGATGGAAAAGTTATGCAAAAGTCTTTGGACAAGAATAAACTTTTTACAGACATGTTAAATAGTGCCAAGTTTCTGAAGGGACATGATTTGTCGACCGGAAAACTAGGGGTGACCGGTTTTTGCTATGGTGGTGGGGTTGTCAATAACCTGGCAGTAAGCCTAGGCAAAGACCTGGCTGCTGGCGTTCCTTTTTATGGTCGAGCCCCGGCAACCAAAGATGTAGCAATGATTCATGCAGCATTGATGATGCAGTATGCTGAGAATGATCCCCGTGTAAATGCCACGCGTGAAGAGTATCGAAAGGCTTTGGAAGAAAATAATAAAGATTTTATTATATATACATACGAAGGCACTCGACATGGATTTCATAATAATTCAACGCCCCGCTATAATGAAAAACAAGCAAAAATAGCCTGGGAACGGACAATGATGTTTTTTAAGAAACATCTCTCCTGAAAATAAACCTTTGTCGATAAATTCTTTTACTAGGGTAGCGTAGGGAACTGGCGGGCCAATCTCCTTTCTGAGACAACCTTTCACCATCAAAGAACAGATCTCGTTTTTAGACGTGGATTATTGAGTGAGTGAAAATGGTTAGTGTCTTTTTTTTCACTTCATTCTATATAAATAAAACATGTTTAAAATAGAAATATTAAAAGGCTAAATTAAAATGTCAGATATTCGACGAAAAGCCATAGCAGGATTAAAAATCGGGGACACCTTTTCCGTTGAACGCACTTTCACTGAGCAGGATGTGATTCAATTTGCCGATATCTCAAAGGATTATAATCCTGTTCATTTTAATAAAGGATTTGCAAAAGTAAAAAAATTTGATGCCTGCGTTAGTCATGGTTTGCTTGTTGGTAGTTTAGTTACCGAAATTGGCGGACAATTGGGGTGGCTGGCTTCAGGTATGAGCTTCGAATTCAAAAAGCCAGTATATTTTGGAGAAACCATACGGTGCAAACTCACAATTATTGAGATCAATGAACAGGGTCGCGCCAAGGCTATAGCTGTATTCACTAATGAAAAGGATACAATAATATTAGAAGCGGTATTAAAAGGTATTGTTCCTGGTGACAAAGAAAGGAAAATTATGAAGGGAATGCAAACTGGTGGAGACCCGGAACGCGCCACACTTATTTAAAATCAAATGAAAAGTCGTATTTCCAAGGGAAATTCCGCAAAACCAGTCAGAACATTGAAAAGAAATAGAAATTAATGTAGTTTGCTATTGTTTAATTGCAGACATTTTTTAACTGATATAAATCCTGTATTTTTGATTATTTAAAAACTATATTTTTTATAAAATGTTGATACCTATGAATTTATAATAAATTAAGAATAGATTTTTTATTCTTTTTTGATCAACAATTTAGATCGCCAGTATTATTTTTTTTTAAATAAAACATCTTATCTTTTTGGGTAAATACCTGATTTTAAGAATTCATTATCCCCGTCTCCTCAATATTTTCTGCACTTTTTAGGGAAAGAAAATAATTTTAGATATCAAAATATTTTCCCTGTTTTTACCATTTAAAGATAGCATTTTTTAATCATCAGGTTTTAAAACAAAAGGTAGGAATATTAGTGATCTAAAATATTTATTCTTAAAAGTGTACATTTTGTTTTTTTAGCGGTATGGTTCTAACGTCTGAGTAAGTTACACAGGATTTTTATAAACAAATACCATTAAATACCGTCTTAATAATATTATTGGGCAGCATAAGCCTAAAAATAGAGTAGAAAGAGGAGATAGCAAATGGCATACAGTGAAGAAACAGCAAGCTTTATCGCGGGATTGATTTCCAGAGCCAGGAAGGCTCAGGAAAAATATGAAATGGCTACCCAGGAGCAGGTAGATGATCTGGTTACAAGAATAGCCTGGTCGGGAGTTAAACCGGATTTTGCTAAGAAAATAGCTGAATTTTGTACCGAAGAAACCCGAATGGGGATTACAGAACATAAATATGCCAAACTAATGACTAAAGTAAAAGGTGCCCTCAGAGATATGCAGGGATGCCAGTCTGTTGGAATCGTCGAAGAAAATAAAGAACGTGGTTTTATCAAAATAGCAAAACCAATGGGAGTCGTCGGAGCTCTAGTGCCTTGTACAATACCGGAGGCATCACCTTTTGTAAAAGTAATCAGTGCTTTAAAAGGCCGAAATGCGATTATTCTTGCCCCTCACCCCCGATCTAAAAAAACAAATAAAATGGCAGTTGATCAGATGAGAACCGTTCTTAAGGCCCAGGGATATCCTGAAGATCTGGTAATCGGAATAGAAGAGGTGTCTATTGAAATGAGTGAAGCTTTAATGGCGCAATGTGATATTATTTTAGCGACTGGCGGCGGCGGATTAGTTAAGGCAGCTTATTCAAGCGGAACACCAGCTCAGGGTGTTGGTGCCGGGAATACGGTATGTATTATTGATGAAACGGCAGATGTATCGGATGCAACCGATAAAATCATCAAATCAAAAACTTTCGATGATGCTACCAGTTGTTCCACGGAAAACTCAATTGTTATTCAGGAAGACGTTTATGATGATGTCATTGAATCTTTTACCTCAAAAAGCGGTTATTTAATAAGTAGTGAAGAAAAAGTGAAACTTCAAGCTGCAATGTGGGAAGATGGCCATCTCAGCAAACATATTGTATGTCAATCGGCTCAGAGTATAGCCAAATTAGCTGGAATTGATATCCCTGCCGGTAAAAACTTACTTTTAGTAGAGGAAGATGGCATAGGAGCAGATCATCCTTTTTCAGGAGAAAAACTGTCACCGGTATCTGCGGTTTACAAATGGAAAAATTTCCAGGATGCCATTAATTTGGTAAACAATATTACTACATATTCAGGTCCCGGGCATTCCTGTGGAATTCATACTACCAATGATGATCGTATTAAAGAACTTGGCCAAAAAGCCAGGGTTTCCAGAGTGGTTATCAGACAAGGACAATGTCTGGTGAATTCAGGATCCTGGACAAGTAGTGTTCCTATGTCTACAACATTAGGTTGCGGGTCCTGGGGTGGAAACAGTGTTTCAGAGAATGTCACCTGGAAACACCTTGTTAATTACACCTGGGTGTTTTATGAAATTCCATCAACTGAACCTACAGATGAAGAACTTTTTGGGGCAATCATGAATGAATAGGTAATAATTAGTGCAGATTATTAAAATGATGTTTAAAAAACATGTTTTAAATTAATTTCAAATATTCAATTGAGCAGGAGGAGAGATGCCAAGAAATGTGATTAGTGGACTAATTCAGTGCCATAATCCCCTTAATGATGAAAGCAAACCTGTCAAAGAAATCCAACAGGCAGCTTTTGACTATCATTTACCTTTTATTGAAGAAGCTGGTAAAAAAGGTGTTCAAATTCTTTGTCTTCAGGAAATATTTAATGGGCCTTATTTCTGCCCATCACAGGATCCAAGATGGTATAGCGCTGCTGAGCCGGTTCCCGGTCCAACTGTAGAAGCCTTGATTCCTTATGCAAAAAAATATGAAATGGTAATGGTGATTCCTGTTTATGAACGTGCAGACGCGGGTGTTTACTATAATACCGCTGCCGTTGTTGATGCAGATGGAACTTACCTTGGAAAATTCAGAAAAAAACACATTCCTCATACCAGTGGGTTTTGGGAGAAATTCTTTTTTAAACCGGGTGATAAATCCTATCCGGTATTTCAAACGCGTTATGCTAAAATTGGTGTTTATATCTGTTATGATCGTCATTTTCCCGAAGGTGCCAGAATTTTAGGGTTAAACGGCGCTGAAATCGTCTATAATCCCTCTGCTACGGTGGCAGGCTTAAGTCAGTTCTTATGGAAATTGGAGCAACCGGCCCATGCTGTTGCTAATGGCTATTATATGGGGTGCATTAACCGTGTTGGTGAAGAACCACCCTGGAATATCGGACGATTTTATGGGAGTAGTTATCATGTTGATCCCAGGGGTCAAATTATTGACTGTGCTTCTGAAGATAAAGATGAATTACTGATCTCCACACTCGATTTGGATATGATAGAAGAAGTCCGTAAAACCTGGCAATTTTACCGGGATCGCCGACCGGAAACCTATGACAAGATGCTTGAAATTTAAACTGTTTGAAATACTGATTCTGATCTCGGGAAACCTAATTTCCCGGATTAGTTATAGATCTTTTTCTGAGAGAGAGGAGAATTATGGGAAGTTTATTAATTAAAAATGGAAAAATTACCACTGCTTTAGACCAGTATGAATCGGATGTTTATATTGAAGACGGAAAAATCAAAGCTATCGGTGATGATCTGGATTACTCTGTGGATCGAACCCTTGATGCCAAGGGGCACTACCTTTTTCCAGGGGCTATTGATGTACATACTCATCTGGAAATGCCTTTTATGGGAAAAGTCTCAACTGATGACTTTGAATCAGGTACTATTGCCGGAATTGCTGGTGGAACCACTTCACTTATCGATTTTGTGGTTCCGGGAAAAGAGCAGTCCTTACTTGAAGCATTGGAAACCTGGAAGCAAAAAGCCAAAGGAGCCGTATCCGATTATGGATTCCACATGGCAATTACCTGGTTTAGTGATCAGGTGGCTAAGGAAATGGGTCAGTGTGTAGAGCAGGGCATCACTTCTTTTAAGGCTTTTATGGCCTATAAAGGCGCTATTATGGTTGATGATGGGGAATTGATGTCCATCCTAAAAACAGCAAAATCATTGGGTGCGTTAGTATCTGCTCATTGTGAAAATGGAGAGTTAGTTGTCGAGCTACAGGAAAAACTGGCTAAAGCAGGTAAACTGTCCCCGATGTATCATGAAAAATCCCGACCTTCCTACGTGGAAGGTGAGGCCACTCACCGATTTACGGCCCTGGCCAGAGCCATTGATGTGCCTATTTATGTCGTTCATGTTAGTTGCTCAGAAGCTGTTGAAGCTATTAATAATGCGCGTTCTAGAGGACAAACTGTTTTTGGAGAAACATGTCCTCAATATCTACTACTGGACGATTCCGTTTATCAAAAGCCAAATTTTGAAGGTGCGGCTTATGTTATGAGTCCCCCTATTCGACCGAAAGGCCATGCTGATGTTCTTTGGGGAGCTCTGAAATCTGGGCAGTTGCAAACAGTTGCCACAGATCATTGCCCCTTTCATCTCAAAGGTGATAAAGAGATGGGTAAAGATGATTTCAGGTTAATTCCTAATGGTGGACCAGGGATTGAAAACAGGCTGGCTTTGCTATATACTTATGGCGTTCTTGAAAACCGAATTAATTTGAATCAGTTAGTTGATATTTGTTGTACCAGACCTGCTAAACTATTTGGCATGTATCCTCAAAAAGGAGCTATTATGACAGGTGCTGATGCTGATATTGTTATTTGGAACCCGGAAACGGAAAATACCATTTCAGCTAAAACCCACCACCATCGTAATGACACCAGCATATTTGAGGGATTTAAAACCAAAGGCGCGCCAACCTGGGTTGTTGTTGATGGGAAAGTTCAATTTGATGAAGGGAATTTAAATGTTGAAAAAGGAGCAGGAAAATTCATCAAACGACAACCGGTGAAGCAGTATTAAATCTGGATTTATTGAAAAAATAGACTGTTGTTTTTGGGTGAGTGACAGAAATTCATTGTTACAAAATGAGCTGTCCATGTTTCAATCCTAAATAACAGTAAAAATAGGAGAATTAATTGTGAGTCTCGCTGACAAATTTAATAAAATGAAAAGGGGATTTGATTTTGGTCAGGCGCTTGAAGAGGCAGACAGATGTTTGCTTTGTCTGGACCCCCCATGTTCTAAAGGATGCCCGGCGGATACTGATCCCGGCACCTTTATTCGAAAACTCCGCTTTAAAAATATTACCGGAGCCATTCGTACCATTAAAGAAAATAATATTCTAGGTGGTGCCTGTGGTATTCTTTGCCCGGTGGACCGCTTGTGTGAAAAAGAATGTAGTGCCCAGTTTAAATCAAAATCAACACCGGATGGATCAGCTCAGGCCATACAAATCGGAAAAATTCAGAGATTTTTGGTAGAGCATGCATGGGAAAGAGACTTTAAAGTATTTTCCCAACCGGATTCCATCAATCAAAAAGTTGCTGTGGTGGGATCAGGACCCGGTGGATTAAGTTGCGCCGCAGAGCTAGCTAAAGTCGGTATCCAGGTAACGGTATTTGAAGCTAAGCCCGAACCCGGTGGGGTTTTGAGATATGGTGTGAACTCTTTTCGCTTTGAAAATGAATTTCTGGAAAAAGAACTGGGAGAAATTAAATCATTAGGGGTTCAGTTTAAATGTAATACTAAAATTGAAAATAGAGCAGCTGCTGAAAACTTATTAAAGGAAGGATATAGTGCTGTATTCTTAGCACCAGGGTTATGGCAGTCAGCTCAATTAAACGCGAAACAATCAGCCATCAAAGGCTTATTTGGATCAGTGGATTATTTATCTGCTTTAAGAGATGGTCGACTAGAGGCAATGGGACAACAGGTTAAAGGAAAATCTGTCGCGGTTATCGGAGGTGGGGCAGTAGCTATGGATTGCATCACATCGGCCCTAAAGCTGGGTGCTGAAGATGTATACCTTATTTATCGCAGATCTTTTGTTCAAATGCCGGCTGAAAGAGAAGAACGCCTGGAAAGTTTAGAAGAAGGTGCTCATTTTCTACTGTTGAACCAGCCGGTTGATTACCTCACTGATGGCAATAATCAACTGATCGGTGTGAAACTGTTGCATACCAAATTAGGAAAACCGGATGAGTCAGGACGTCGTCGTCCAGTTAATATTGAAGGTTCGGAATGGGAGCTGGATATCGATATCGTGGTGGAAGCCATTGGTAATCAGGCAGAACAGGAATCCAAAGAGTGGTATCCTAACGTAGAAACCAGTGAAAATAATTTAATCAAAATCAATCCAGAGACCGGAGAAACTTCAGTGCCAGGAATATTCGCAGGTGGTGATATCGTCCGGGGGCCAGCACTGGTTGTTAACGCAGTGCAAGATGGAAAAATAGCCGCTCGTTCAATTCAAAAATACCTGGCCAAATAGGAGGAAGAGAAATGTCTCAAAAAGCAATTGATCTCTCCATTGAATTTTGTGGAGTAAAATTTAATAATCCCTTTCTGCTTTCATCATCGCCGGTTTCAAACAGTGCTGAAATGGTTGAGAAAGCCTATGAAGCCGGGTGGAGTGGTGTAATGTTTAAAACACTTAATTCCGATCGAATCCCGATTATTCATCCTTCTCCACGGATGAATTCTTTCCATTATGGCAACAAACGATTGGTGGGATTGCAAAATGTAGAACAAATATCGGATCGTCCTTTAAAAGATAACTTGCTGGATTTCCTGTATTTGAAAAAAAAATATCCGGATCGGGTCTTGATCTCAAGTATTATGGGCTTTTCAAATGATGAATGGGAATACCTTGCCAAGGTATCTGAAGATAACGGTGCAGATATGCTGGAGCTTAATTTCTCCTGCCCACATATGGCAGTTGAAGGGACGGGGCATCATGTCGGGAAAGCATTCGATTTGATCGAAAAATTCACTGCTACCGCTAAAAAAGCGGTTTCTATTCCCATTATAGCCAAGATGACCCCTAATATCACCGATATGACTGAACCAGCTATCTATGCTAAACGAGGAGGTGCTGACGCTATTTCGGCCATCAATACGGTTAGTGGGATTTCTGAAATCGGTTTAGATGATCTGGTGCCCAAACCCAATATTTTCGGAATTGGTGCTGTTAGTGGAACTTCTGGTCCGGCTATCAAACCAATAGGCCTGCATTTTATCGCTGATATG
>Ga0233437_1005358_pt1 | contig 14023 bp, 20 predicted proteins | sample SI_122_August201_FD_182714 | JGI IMG/M metagenome (GOLD analysis project Ga0233437, IMG submission 182714) | Seawater microbial communities from Saanich Inlet, British Columbia, Canada - SI_122_August2016_200_MG | ecosystem: Environmental > Aquatic > Marine > Inlet | place: Canada: British... | reverse complement strand
CTGCCATTTATCCCATACACGCTTATCATTCTGAATGTTAGCAATGATTTCACAAAACCAATGTACACGTCCCAACCAATTAATATCTCTCGACTTTCCTGATTTTTGTTTCAACATGACTTGCCCCTTGTAGTTATACATTACAAGGTAGAAGTTTATATTATGCTTAATAATATCTCCTGTATGTATCATATTCCAATTCTTGTCTGTTTCACCAACAGGCTCCCTTTCGAGTATTTTGCTAACCGGAAGATTTCCTTCGTTTATTTCTTCTTTTATTAATGCCCTTTCATAGTAATCTATAATTCTCATTTTATTAATTTCAGTAAAAATTCTCTCAAGCCATCATTCAGGCCCGCATTATTGTAATTTATAAAAAACTTATTCTTAGTGTGAATCTTAATGTAGTTTTCCCCTTTTGACTGCATTAGCGAGCATTTAAACTGCGAATCGTTGTCTAATAGTAAATGGGGCTTTTTATGTAGTGTGTTGAAGTAGATCGAATGAAATAGGTAATTGTTAATATCTAAATTGTAATCCTGAATGATCCTCGAAACGTTCGCCTTGTTTAACATCTTCGGAAGATGTGTTTCGTAGTTGTAACAGGGTAGTCCCTTTGCTTTGAGATGTGTAAAGGTGTTGATGAAATAATTAAACCATCCCCTTTGAGGCTTTGAGGAGAAATGATACCTGGCAGGATCGGGGACCTGATTCTGTGCTACAACCTTTTGGAATATGCTTAACTTACAATTCTTTGCCAAACACATATCATCGTACATGTAAACAAAATCATTGTTGATGAACTTCAAAGAGCAAATGTATTTCAGTTTGTTGATTTGATCCTTTATTTTAGAGCCTTTCCCGGTTTGTCGTGCGTAAGGCACATGCACAACGGAATGTGAGCGGATAGAAGGTTTATCTCCAATGATGAATATTTTATACCTACCCTGATAGAACTTCATTATTGACCGGATAGCAATAAACAACTCCTTCCATACTGCTCCGTCAGCACGATATGGAAATACGAAATGGGTTTCGTTAGGATTATGTGATCCTAATACGATAGGTCGATGAATTAATTTTTTATGGTGTTCTAATAATTTCTGAACTTTATCTTTATTATCCTGTTTTTCGTCAGCGTTGTATTTCCTTTTTATATGATTTGAATGCTTGTTCACACGATAATAAAAAGCAGGAACAGGATTAAACGCAAATACATTCCCTAATTTCTTATAGATTCTCAGCCAGTAGTCATAAAAAGCATGATTTCCCCATTCAGTATCAAAAGGAAGGTGTTTTAATAAAGATGAATGAACCAACGCACCATCATTAACCATATTCCCTTGTAGGTGATCTGTAATAGAATACTCTTTGAATTTAATAGTTTTACCGATGTTTAAATCTTTATCGCATTTGTAATAATTCGAATAACAAATCAATTTGCATTGCTCAATACATGAATAGTACTCATTCCAGAGTTTATCTTTACACGCAACATCATTTCCACTAAGGATTGTAAAATATTCCCCCTTAACAAACATGATAGCATTATTCAGTTGCTCATAAATTCCCTTAGTTTCACTTACTCTTACTTCAACCTTGTCCCCATAACGTTCAGCCACTTTAATACTACTATCCTCAGCGATAGTTGAAATGATTAACTGCACCTCTATTCGTTCCTGATTCAGATAGGAATCAATGGCAGCCGTCAGATAGTCCTCACGCTCGTTAATAGTGTTTATAATAACAGATATTAGAGGTTTACAATCCAATGCTTCCAATCTTTTTATAGCTCTTTCTTCCCTTGTTATGAAATTATAATTCTCCGTCATCAACCAGTCTTCACCGACATTTAAAAACTTCTTCATCAGGTCAGGAATTGTGTTATCCGGAGCTGTCCCAATCAACTTTGATTCTGTCCTAATGTGTTTTACTATGTCATTTAACCCTGAATACTTCAAGGAACAGGGCATATCCACGTTCGTAACCGTCTTTCTACCGCATAGAGCAAGTTCTATCGCAGTATTGGGTAATCCATCGTGTGCTGTGAGCCTTAAACCGATGAAACATTGCGGATATATCTCTTTTATTAGCTGTTCACGCTTATATGAGCCAAGCGAACAAGTTAAAATCTCGTGAGGGATCAACTCTTTTAGTCTATCAACAATATACCCACCATAAAATCCTCTTAGTGATTGAGGGATATAGGAATATATTTTATCCCCGAATGGTTGTGGATTAATATTGTTTACAAAAGGATTAATCGGAATAACTTTATGCTCAATCCCGGCTTGGAATAAATCCCTTGAAATAATATCAGATAAAGCAATACAATGAACATCTTTATTGCCCTTAATAAGATTCAGAATAACATCATTAGCATAGAGATTCATTGAATCACCACCGGTAAAAACAATTACACATAGCGATTTATGTCCTATCAACCTCGTATAAGAGCCTTTAGTTAATCCGAATATCAGTAAAGGTTCATTTACATCTGTGTATGCCTGTAATCCATATTTCTGTGCTAATGCTGTCCTGAATATCTTACTAAGACAAACAACTTGTTTTATTTTCATTTGAAACGCTTAAAGATTTTGTAATATTCTTTCCCTTTTTCTTCGATGGTGCAGGATTTTGATGTATTGTAAAGATGGTTACCTGCTTCCACTCTTAATTTCTTGTCGCCTATGAAAGAGATAAATTTATCCAATAGTATTTTCCTATTGGTGTCGTTCACTTGGTCGAGTGTACCAAAAGGAATATACCCAATGTAATTCCCTGTTATCTCTTTCCTTGCTTTCGCCTCCTGCATGATTATAGGCACACCACACCGGGAGGCTTCGATAACTCTAATACTACCGGAGTAATTGAATCCCGGAGTTCTTGTGTTTGTCATTATAATATCACAGGCATTGTAAACGAAAGGCATTTCATTCCATGTAAAATGTTTAATGACGATATTATCATCTTTGACATCAAATGGTGTTTTTGTGCCTATCATTAATTTTATTTTCAGCTTAGGGAAATTATTTTGAATATCTTTAAAGATAGATAGGATTAAGGCAGGGGATGTTGACTTGGTAATTCTCCCAAACATCCCAATAATAATATCTGCATTTATCTCGTTTCTAATTTTATCAATATCAGGATGTGTTTTATAAGGTTTAAAAATATCATCAACGACCTGTCCCAAACTTATAACGTTGTTATGAATTACCCCATCAGGGTTTATTCCCGGAAACTTTATTCCTTTTCTTAATAAATCTCCCCACGATCTACTTAATGTATAGATTAATGTTGCTTTCTTAAATACATCCGGTTTGTAGGGAACGGCACAGATAATAGATGGCACACCACCCGCATTGTTTATCAATGATGAATTTGCCCTCGATACAATTACATTGCAGTCTTTGTGGCTGATTATATCCTTTGTATTCAATCCAAAGTCGGGCTTATCCGGTTGGAATAGCTTCCCGGCATAGTATACCTCCGCAAATTGAGATAAGGCCTTACAAACGCCTATTTCATTAACATAATCACCTCCATTAGCGATCAAAGTTTTACATTTAGAGTATTGGTAGTATATTTTCATTTTTTTGTTGTTACGCATAAGTAAATAACTTTCTTATTAAATTCCTCGCAGTGTAGAAATTCAACGTATTTTCCGTAGCGATCCTTGATTTCATCAACATCTTTGAAGAAACGGACATGGGAGCGATAATTAAACGAAGGCACGGAGAATATAACCTGCTTCCCTTTTGGTATCTTCTTAAGAATGTCCAAATCCCTTTCGATGTGTTCAAGGACTTCAAACATTGTTACGGTGTCATAATCCGTGAAGGTTTCCTCGTATAAGTCTTTAACAAATAACTTCTTCTTTTGCTTCACGGCCACACGCTTTATTGCAAGGCCTATTGCCACCTTACTAAAATCACAACCATAAACAAAGTTGAATCCCCCAAGTATTAACATTTTCACAAAATGCCCACAGCCACAGCCAAAGTCGGCCACCCTATTCTTCTTGGGTATAAACTCCAATGCTTTTTGCCACATAGGATAGTAGGCTTTCAGTAATTCAGGTGATTTTGTTAGTAAAGCATTTATGTTAATGCCATGCTGATAGCCGCTATCGTACCATTCAGCTTTTTTTTCTTGTCTGATTATGTTCATATTAATATTTTACTATATACACTTATATCAATTCGTTAGTCTTGTTTCTCCATAGGGCGAAGACAATCTATTATTTTATCAAAATTGTCTGTGGCTAAATTGGTTTTAGGTGAATCCATAATAAAAAGTTTCATTCCCCAAGGCCAAACACAGTATTTTTTATGATACCACGTCCTGTATCTCTTGCTTAATTTCCCTAAGAGATATTGAATTGTTTTTAATGTGAAGTATCTTTTCATATTGCATTCACTTTAACAACCGCCTCACCCTCAATTGCGATTTCATTATTAGAATTGAAGCAGGTGCATTTGAAGGTTAGGATTGGTTTGTCCTGCCTGATTTTGATTAGTTCGATTTCTGCTATAACCCTTTCGCTAACAAAGATGGGCTTGATAAATTTTAGGGTTTGTCCTAAATGAATTGTTCCGCTTCCTAATTTACCGAGCAAACCACCGAATAGACTTGCCGTTAATAATCCCGGTACAATCCGAAAATCATAGCCTGCCTTATTCGCAGAATGTTTGTCTGTATGTATTTTGTTTGGGTCTTGTGATTTAATACAATAAGCCCTGACAATATAATCTTCAAAACACGCTGTTAACCATTTCTTATCCCCTACCTTCATTTTCCACTCCTTTCTGGCTCAACAATGCCAAGCCTTTTTAATTCCGCTAAATTAGTCAAATAAAATTCATCTTTCAAAATACCTACTAAAGTTAAGTCCCGGAACTCGCCATTAATGAATTGGTGTTTGCGTAAACAGCCTTCCTCTGTCATACCAAGTTTCTTTGTCAGTTTAATACTCCCGATGTTTTCCTTTACTCTATCTCCGTGAATCTTTAACAGGTTGAGGTTTGAGAATCCGAAGTGGAGTAGGATAAGGGCGGTTTCATAGCCTATTCCTTTACTCTGCACATCTGTTCTGAGTTTAATCCCGAAGGAAGCCCTCTGGTGTAGCCTGTCAATATTATTCAAGGAGGCTAAGCCAATAAATTCTGCATTATTATCTTTCGATTTTTGGGCAATATTAAAAAACAATTTACTTTTATCGCTTACTAATGATTCTACCCATTTATCCTGATCTTGCTCTGATAAAGGTTTAAAGTTCATTAATTTCATTACTTCTTTATCCCATTGTAGTTTTAATAAATTACTTAACACTTCCGCACCTTTTGTAACAGGATAAAGTGTTATTCTTTCAGTCTTTAGCATTCTCATAGTTATATTATTTTGTTAAAAGATTTATATTCGACTTTCTTACACTTACAACACCTTTTTTCTGTACTACTAAACCATTGAGTATCCATAGTACCAGAGCCTTTTATTCTCCAATCATGCTTACATTTTAGCTGCTTGAAATAGCGGTAAATGATATTTATTACAGTTTTCATATCATTCTACAATTAAGTTATACAATTCATTCATTGAGTATATCGGGTAGTTGTTTTCTTTTACGAAGTTGATTATATCCAGTGTTGTGTTTCTGATGCCTGTGTTCTGATTTATGAGTAACCCTATTAGTTTAGTGTTTATGTTATTATACTCACTCCTTGTTAATATGTCCTTAATATCTCGCATATAATCCAACGTAGGCGAATTAAGCACAAAATTCATAGGATGGAAGGAGATGATCTTTATTCCCGGAGTTTTAAACAAAAATAGATACTTTTCAATAAACAGACTAAGTTTATTATACAGATGTGTACCGTCCTCAAAGAAGACAGGAAAATTGATTAAACCGGATTCAACCAAGATGGGCTTGATGTGAGTTTGGAATATAGTTATTTGATGGGATACATATTTAAAGCCAAAATTATTTTTCATCAGGTGTGATGTATCTGTTACCTCAAATGCACGGTGGCTCCTGAATCCGTATGTTTCCGGTGCATATTCAGCACAGTTTTTTATTACTTCAAGGTAGCTATCGCCGTGAGAACTTCCGGGAAGAAAATTAGGGTGTATTCCTCGTTCAATATTCCCTGCCTTGTAATTATCCTGAATAACTTTAGAATCGTGTGTAACAAACAATGTAGGCTTAATATCCATAGGGATAACAGCCTTGAAATATTCCTTCATTACATCTTCCGAAGCCCAATCCACGTCAGAGGTAAAGCAGAATACAGGCTTTTCATCCCATATCTGCTTTTTGTTGATCTCTTTTATTAGTGTTTCTATTTTCATATTTTTGGTTGCATAGTTGGAATATGGCAACTTTTAGGATAAGGCTTAATTGACATAAAATTAACATCTATTAATAATCCTTTTTCAGCGGCTTCCATATAAGCTAATGAGAATGTCTCATGTTTAGTAGTTTTTAACCCATAATGAAACTCAATATTATCTAAAGTGTCATCCAGATTCTTTCTATTATCACGACACCATTGTTTTATTGCATACGATTCCAATTCTGTTTCTGCTGAGATTGTCAGCATTCCTTCTTTGTTAATTGTTGTTTTCATTCGTTTGGTAATTTATCGTTTATTTCTTCAAACTTTTTGATGTTATCTTTCTCGGTAGGTTTCATGTACCTTTTAGCGATTATCTCTTGAAGCAACTCTTTTTCTATTTGTGTTTTCATAGTTCTTTTACCTTTCGTTTATATTCTTCTATAACAGATATGATATAGAAGCGATTCCATTTCCATCCATTTCTTTTATAATTAGCCGCAAGTTTATCAAGTTCTTCCAATTTCTCCTGACCAATCCTGTTTACGATATTCTGCCTGTATGCCGATGTATTTCCGTGCTTATGATAGTTGCAGCCTAATCTTTGTCCGTGGATGTTATACTCATTGAATTTAAGATTAGGATAAAAGCCGGCAGGGTAGAAGTGTCCGGCCTGCAAGTTACCATACTTCCCCGGACAACAAATACAGTCTTTCCCTTCATCCCGAAGCCGGATATACTTATGACACCACTTCACAGCTATTTTCATCAACTGATCTTGGTCTTTCTTTTTATACCTTGCTATTTGTTTAGCTGTCAGGGTTAGGTCGTTCATCTGTTTCAAAATCTTTTAAAAAATCAATTATGTAATCATAGGTGTCCATATCACACATAATTTCAAAGTTATTAAGAAAATCATACGTGAACTTATCTCCATTGGATTTTCTCATTCCTTTAATAAAATCCATTCCGATCATCAGTTGTCTTTTTCTACCTTTAGGTGGTTTGGTAGTAGTAAAAGACTGTACGATTTCATCAAAATACTTGGTAGTTGCTATGTTTTCCATGCTATATCAGTTTGTTGTAGATTTCTTTGATAATTCGAGCGTCCCAGAGGGCGTTGTGCTTTGGAATGTCATCCATTAATGGGTGCATTTTATAATGTATCTTTCCTCCAAAACCATTATCCATTCCAAAATCAAAAGTTAATAAGTTCTCTCTGTTCAAATCAAACGCCTCTCTCACGCTTATTCCTTTCTTATGTGCGATTAGGTCGTTTAAATCAAGTGGTACAGGAGAGATGTTCGAGGGGAGTTTTGGGAGACCGGTTTTAAATGGCTGCCTTATACACTCTGCTTTTACATTAAATTCACTCTCTATCTTTAAAACAGAACCGCATTCACGCCATAGTTTTGCAACCTCATCAATATCACCAGTTTTAAATGATTGTGCGTTTATTGCAAGAGTTCCCGGAAATTGTTCCCACTCCGCCAACAACTGCACCAACCAGTACCAGTCGTAAGTTCCGCAATCTGTTACAAAAGTTATCTCGTAGTCTTTGAATTGGGTGAGCCATACAGAGAGCCAATTCTTTATTTGAGAAGTATTTCCTATGCATTTTGTAAAATTATGACCTTTAGGAGTGAATGAATGAGCCCCTTTGTTATCATTAGGAATTTTAAAGGATAGTTTCCCCACAACATTCTCCTTCACCCAGTCATCGCACCTTTCGATTTGGAAGTCTACGAACTCAGCGTAAAAACTCTTAGATAAGTTGTCTATAATATCGCTTGCTGTGCCTTTTCCAACTTGCACAACAGTCCTAATTTCCTCACTCACAATCCCAAGCGAAATAAGCTGCCCATCGGGTGAGAGGCTTGTAAATTCACAGTCAAAGTACAAATTTAGCTTTTTCATATTAATAAAATTTAGTTAATTCAGTTTCAAAATCTTCGCTTGAAATATGCAAATCCTGTATTAGTAAGTTCAAAATATCGTTAGATAATTCCTCAATAGCCTTCTGATCCATATTCTCATAACTCATCGAATGGGCTATTTTCATGCCACCAATCAACTCATAGCGTCCTGATCGTATTATCATATATTTCCGATAGCTATCTAATGTAGTAGCCTCGTCTTGGTTTTCAAAACCTAACTTAAACATTGCGAATAGTCGCTTATGAAAAGGATAAGAGCGTGCCAACCTTGTAGTGAACGCATAGACTTCATCGGATTTAAGCCGTTCAATCTTCTCTAATTCAGAGTTTGAAGCAGCAACCAAAGTGTTGTTTATTTTTTTACAATGTATTTTCATGTCTAACTTCTTTTATCACCTTATTATTCTGTTTCAATAACTTATTACTTGTCTTTCTCTCAATATTAAAATACTGAAACAGCCAAACAAAGAACTCTTTGTTATCGACCATTTTAAACTTGGACTTTATGATCTCTTTGGTTGTCATTCTGGATAGCAATATGGTGATTGAAAATAAAAAAACTCTCCACCAAGATAATCTACGATATTTAATTTCTCTCTCATTTCTTTGGGAATAGAAATACCAAAAACATAAATATAACCACCTTCTTTATCGTCAATCTTTCTATCAACCTTAACCCAATAAATAGTAAAAGGTAATCCAATTTCATTTATTTTTTTTGTTACTTCATCGTGTAAATCGGGAACATAAATAACATCACCCTCGCAAGGTATTTTCCTCGGCAGTTTCTCGTTGCAAAGTTCGATCAGACTTTCGAGCATTTTCAATTCATTTCTTTTAAATTTAGAAGGCGGTATATTGCTTAGGGAATTTATTTTGTCTTTCAAATACCTCAACATCTTCAACGGTTCAATGTCGGGGTCTTTCTTTATTGAATCATCAAGGCAATATGTTGAATAAAATTTGATAGTTTTACAACCTGATGGGTATTCCTTATTTGCAATTTCTTTACAAATATCCGGTACAGCAAATTCAAAGGAATATACATTATCACACAAATCCAAAAACCGGATTTCACCAACACTAAAAGAGATATTCATATCTCGAATTTTATCCTGTAATTTAGGATGTAAGTCTCCGAAATGAATCATATCTTTATCTTTATGTCCGGCATATCCGAATTTATCTTTCAGGAAGTTTTCATTTTTTTCATCATCACAACATTCTTTTATGGCTTTATCCAACATTATTTCAAACTCTTCAATGAAATCAAGTCTTTTATAATCATAAATTCGGTCTTTCAATGAAGATATATCAGAATTAATATTATCAAACATTTCATTTGCGTCATCCTTGAAAACCTGGAATTCTTTGTTCTTTGATTCAATCTTGATATTAAGATCATCCAATCTTCTAATAAGCGAACTTGTTACGCCGTAGGATTCTTCAATTTTTGTGTCGAGTGATTCAATTTCCTGTTTCAAAAAATGATTTTCTTTTACAGTTTTCTCCGTTGGCGGTTCTCTCCAACTCGCAAAGGAATCGGTAAGAAACTGTGTTCTGTCTTTAAGGAGTTGTTGAGATTCTTTAATGCCTTTTAATATGTTTCTAATTTCATCGTAAGATTCATCGAATATTCCCTTATGGTTATTAATAGCCGTTCTTATAGCTTCATAATAATCTTTGTTAATCTTAGCCTGGTTATTAAATTCCTGAATAGATTCCTTTAATTCCTTTTTCATTTCGTCAATAACAGCTTCTACAATAGCCGCTTCTTCTCTGTCCTTTTTGTTCATGTCTTTATGTTTTAGTTTGTTAAAATACGGCTTCCGAAGCCATTTTAGTTCCTGTATTCTTACTTCCAAGTGTGTATTCCGTTGGTGGTGGCAGGTAGCTTGTACACGCCCAATAACCAATCGCCGTTGCCATAACAATATCATCGTGATGCCCTTCCACTGCTCCGAGTTTACCATTACTCTTTACTTCATACATGGCACATTCATCCATTGCCCTCTGGTCATAATCTAAATAGCCCATATCCCTCAACGCAGCATGGTAACCATCTATAACCATCGTTTTAGAAGCCAGATTCGTGTGAAAACCGTACTTAGTAGGTATCTTATCCCTGACATCTTCCGGAATATACCTCGCATAGATATTATCGTAGTAGTCTTTTATTTCATCAAGGATGGTTAAAAAGTGTTCCCCTTCCGTTTCCTTCTCCTTATTCGCCAAATTGATTTCGATAATTAACAGTGCATTATTGTAGTGTCTTGCGACCATAGCACAGTACCACGCAAATAAATCCTGATCCATGTGTCCTCTGTATGTCCCTATACAATCTGGGCCACCCCCTAACATCATAGGTAAGCGGTCAAATATTCTTATAACGGAATAGTCGGATTTGTAATGAGTACCCCCGATGTCAACGGATACAACGTATCTGTGTTTTATTAATTTCTTTGTGTCGGGATATGCCCACAGCCATAATTCACCATTGGGTGTTACGGTATAGTTCAGGTTATCCAATGCCTTTTCGCCTTTTACGCTATCCCCGAATACCTGTCCTTTGGAAAGTGGATTCTTGCATATAGCTTCCATAGCCTCAATATGGTCAGGGTCAAAACGTTTATGTCCGGTTGACTGGAAGGCCTCAACGTCATCAGATGGATATTCTGATCTCATAGCCCATATATTACCGGCCATTTCGTCTCTTAGTTGTTCCCTGTACCATTTCAGTCCTTCTAAAGTAGCACCCTTCCTCCACATTACCCTTTCTTCATCCGTCAATGACTTGATGAATAATTTGTACTCATCCGGTTTGATAGGCAGACGGTACATTTCAATCTCAAACCAAGCCACGAATACACCTATGTACCTGTCTTCGGGGTTCTTTTTAGTTGCAATCCACGAATCATGCCAGTAGTTTCCTGTACCTTTAGCGGTGGATTCTTCGACTATCATCGTGTTAGGCTTGTACAGGACACTCGCTTTGATATTCTGAACCAAATCCATCGGGGTTTTAGACTTTGTTTCCTTCCATGACCCTACCTCTGTACAATGTGCAATTTGGTTATCTTCACTTCTCAAAGATTCCGGTCTCTCCATTGAGCCAATCGAAATAATACAATCAAAAGCGTTATTATAAATATTCTTATTACTACCTTCAAATCTACTAAGTTTGATTACTCCTAATTCTTTTGGGAATTTAGCAGATGTTTTTCTATATTTAGCCCTAACTCCCAGGGCTTGATTTTCTACCGTTGAAACCACACAGGCGTTAATCCCCTTCTGTCGCCACTGCAACCAGAATGCTCTTAGGATTTCATAGGTAGTACTCCCCCATTGCCTCGCCTTACAAGTCTTGATTCTTTCGGGCAATCCTGCCGTTCTCTGTTTTTCGTGGGCAAAGTTTAGTTTTTGCTGTGCTTTATTGAAAATGAAAGGAGTATCTATGTTTAACTCTTTGTGTTTGATTGTATGACAGGTTGCCGCAAAGAACTCAAAGTCTTCTCTTAGCCTTATTCTGATAAGGTCGGCTATCGTGTCGTTTTTATTGACACCCCTCGCAAAGAATATCTTGCCGTATTTATTTTGTGTGAATTGTTTTATGTACTCAAAATCCTTTGTATGTTCCGGCATAGAAATATAACTTTCTTCATCCGTCCATATCTTGTAGCGTGGGATCAACGAACCCTCTCCGGTGATTGGATTGTAGTAACTATCTAATTCTAAGTTACGTTTACGGTTTTCTATGAGGGTTTCCTTGAGGTTCATTTTGTATGTTTCATTATAGTCTTTATGTCCACCTCTTGTTTAAATCTTTCAACAGAATCTTCAAAAAATCCCACTAAACTTTTTAATGTTTCTGTATTTAATACCTCAATATCATGCCATATCTTATAAGAGATAAATACATTTTTAACTTTAACAACCGTAGAAAAAGTTAATCCTTCCCCAATTGAATCAATGTTTATGATGGTAGCAGTTAGATTGTAATTAGGATATAATGGATAAACCCCATAATCTCCCATTACAGATGTTTTAGCTATTTTAATAAATCTATTTTCCGTTTTATTATATCTCCCATTTACATATTCTAAAAAAATCATTCCTCTGCCTCCTTATATTTCTCAACTAAATTATGAATATCCATCATTATCTTTAAGTTTTTTGCGACATGCTCTTTACCTTTAATTTCTGTTCGCAACATCTTGCTGACAATCCTACTTACTGTGTCTCCTGATAAGTTGAATATATCCCCAACTTTATTATAGTAATGAGATTTTTTCAACAAGGGGGCGTACTCACCATCTTGTTTCATTAATAATTCATAACAAACGAAAACCTTCTCATCTCTATTTTCTTTGTCTGTCCATCTTGATTCTAACATATTTTAAATAAATCAAATAACGAAAAGGCAAATATAGCACAATTACGGTTATTAGTCGCACATTGTCGATAAATAAGCATACATATTACAAAATTAATATAGATTTTTGAAGCCATATTATTAGAAATGAATTTTTTAACATGAATTAATTTTTTTTAGAAATGCCAGAAGAAGAAAAAGGAACAAAAAAAAACATGTTTGGTGTAGAGGATGACGCTAAAGATGTGTTTCAGCAAGCTGACCAAGCTCCCGAATCGACAGAGGAAAAAACCGAAGAAGCCACCACAGAAGAAACTAAGGAAGAAGAATCTATCGAGAAAACAGAAGAAAAGAAAGAGGATACCACGGAAGAAACTACTGAAAAGGAAGAAGAAACAGAGGAAACCAAAGAGGAAGAAAAAACGGAAAAAGAAATTACGGACGAAGAAGCGGCTGAAAGAAAAGCAAGTGCCGTGGATGAATTAATTGGAGTAATCAACGATGCCACTGAATATACGGATGTGATGGCTGACAAATTCAACACCATTGAAAAGAGCAAGGAAACCATTGAGAAGTTGGTTAAGGACAAAGAGGAGTATCTTGAGAGAAATCAGGAAGTATTCAATGTCTTAAAGAATGACCCTTACCTGATGGATATAATGAGAGACCAAATTGAGAACAAGGTATCATTCCTTGAGGCATTCGCTAAAAACGTGGATGGTTCATTACTACACACGGAAGCAGGCGACCCCGACAATGAGGCTATCGAAAAATTGTATGCCGACAGAAAGACAAAGGAAAAGGATTTAACGACATTCCGGGATACTCTTGCTGTAAATAGCGAGGAAAGCGACAGGATAACTAAAGCCTTTATGGAAGAAAGGAAATTTACGGAAGAAAAAGAAAAAGAGTTTAAGGAAAAACTCAAAAAGCACATGACCGACCTCTACTCCGGTAAGGTTACAAAAGAGTTTCTTGGTTTAACAGCCGATGGGTTTACGAAACCGGAAGATGACAAGAAAACTAAGAAAGCAATAGAGGACGCTGAAATCAAAGGTAGAAACGAAAACATCAAAAAGAACATTAAGCCCAAACCCAAAAAATCTGATGAATTGCCTGACCTTAAAGGCACTAATAAAGCAGAGGAACGAGAAAAAACAGCCCGGAAGCAAGCCGAGGAAAATATCTTTGAGGCAGTAGATTCATCTTCAAACAGAAATAATCTATTTAATTAATTAATAACAACAAAAATGAAAACAAAAACAAAATTTCTTTTTATGAGCATTGTAACAATTATCTGTTTCGTGTTCATTGGTACGGTGTACTCGCTTGACGTGAGTTTCACCGACATCTTACTTAACTCCATTAGCGGAGTA
>Ga0233437_1005350_pt1 | contig 14046 bp, 13 predicted proteins | sample SI_122_August201_FD_182714 | JGI IMG/M metagenome (GOLD analysis project Ga0233437, IMG submission 182714) | Seawater microbial communities from Saanich Inlet, British Columbia, Canada - SI_122_August2016_200_MG | ecosystem: Environmental > Aquatic > Marine > Inlet | place: Canada: British... | reverse complement strand
TATATCTAGATTGAATACCAGGTGTGATAAACAATACGGATACCGGTGTTGATACCCCCGAAGCCTGCTTCAAATCCTCAAAAGCACGCCTTACCCCGTCAAGGCCATTTGACAATCGAACGGTTGGTTCCAATTCCAGGTTTTCAACGACATCTACAAGAGCATTTTTATCATTTGTGAGTGGTTGCTTTACTGAGGTTGAATCTTCGCGTACCAAAATCAATTCAACCCCATCTTTTTCGTCCATCGTATCCAGAAAATTGCTTACGATAGTACGCATTTCTTCAAACTGGCTTATCCTTGTTGAACCATCATGATCAATGCCGGCACCTAAATCTAGTACCACCACCACTTTAGTGCCAATTTTAATGCTCTGATGGCTAAAATCAACAACCTGACCATCTTCTGTGACAATAAGATCTTCTGCATTGAGGTTTGTGACGGGCGTTCTATTCTCACCAACAACTTGAGCCCTGACTGAAATATCAGGGAACTGACTGTAATCAACTGATGTAATGACTACCTTCTGGATAATCGCCTGGGAAAAAACAGGCGCTACCTGGATCAGTGTAGATAATATGATCACAAGAACAAGAACACTTTGTAAGGATGACTTTACACGTGACATGAGATAACCCTTTCTCAATTGAGATTCTAGATGTTATTTCTTTTCCTGTTTTGAGGAAGTCTGAAAGGCGAATTTCACCCCCTGTCTTCCAAATTGAATTTTATCATTAATTCTCAGCAAAATCGGTTTCCCGGGTGGTAATTCACGGCCATTAATAAATGTTCCATTGGTCGTTTTATGGACTACGATAGCTGGCCGGTCTTTTTTCATAATGATCTCAGCATGTCTTCGCGAGGATCTAACACGCCTGTCAATTTCCGTTAGGTCCATATCCGGGATAAACCCTTTATCAGGCCGCCCAACCGTAAAGGGGGGCGGGCCGATTACAAACACCCAGCCCACAGGTGAAATACTTACCAGGCTGGGTTCCTCTACGGGAATGTGGTGGTAAGTTTTTTGTTGACGTTGAGTCGGCACATCTGAATGCGGCGAAGTTATGAATGGAATTGTTTTTTCTCCAACGCTTTCACCTGCTATCACAGTATCGTCGCCAATTATAGGAGATGATTCAACGAGTGACAGGATCAATGTTTCAGAATTATTAATATCCAATTCAATCAGAGACTTTTCAGCAGATAACAGCTCCCCTTCGTGAAACAACTGGTATTCAACCCCCTCGAATCTACCCAGATATTGTGGGGGATTGAGAACTTTAACCAGGTCAGGGATTAATTCACTAAGTTTTTCTTTACCAGGCATTTCGATGTTTACTTCCTGGCGTGCATCTTCGATCCGAATATTTACAAAGCGCCGATCACCCATTATTTTACTCATAACCTCATGGTAGTATAGCTGTCAATCGTTCTTTCAAAGTATCTGCATTAGCAGGGGCAAATTCAACATACGCTGAGCCGTTTCGGTCATACGGCCACATAATCCAGACATCCTGCTCACCTTCAAGAATAGCCATCCCGCGCACGTGTTGGGTATCCCGTTCAATCCGATTCACTACAACTACTGCCGCCGAATTCGATACCGGCCCGTTAAGGGTATTGATCAATGCTGATGCTACTTTCTCATCCAAGCCAGATTCAAGCAGCAGAGATAAGGCTTCTTGATCTTGTTTGTTTTCACAGAGTTCACGTGCCTCAAACAATGTTTTTTCTCCAACCTTAAAACGCTCGCCCTCACTTTTTACTGGTGTATCGAGTCTAAGTAATGGGGTTATATACTCAATCAGCGCAGTATTATTCTTGATAGCCGTCAAACGGTTCTGCTGCACGTCGAGGATGGCATGTTCCACGAGCAGTTGACCGCCATAATGGACGAAACGCCGCTCTCTGTTTTCGCTGGCATCTGGCCCTTGCGCATGCAGAATGAGTGAATGGCGCGGGTTGACACAGACTTCAATCATTTGAGCCAATACATCATCTACGGCAATTTCATCATCAGAGACGACGCGCACAAGATCACGATCAACTAACATGCGCAAAGCATCTTTCTGCGCTTCTTCCCGCTCGTCCATTAGCCAGCCTAAGTAAGGGTTTTTCACACCAAGGATGACAGCTGGCCCAAACAGGCCACACAAAAACCAGAGTTCTTGTGTGGAAAATTCAAGCGAGAGACTGTCTGCTGTTATCTTCTTATTCATACGCTATCGTCAGCCCTAGCTATCCGCCTCCACAAAACGCGTGATGGCTATCTGGATGCACTCGGCAGCTTGATCCACCATAGCAATCACCTGTTCCAATTTCTGCATCTCCGAAACGACAGCTTCGTCGAACCTGCGGCGGCGGTTGCCTTGCCAGTTTGGCAGCATATCTGGCGAATGTCTCACCCTACGGATGGCTTCCTTGGCTATCTCACTCTGATCACGAATCATCTTCTTTGCTGCTTCCGCTTCTTGGATGCTTATAGATTTAATATCGCCTGACATAAGACTTTCTGCTAATTTTGTTCTACCTGCCCAAATGAAATGGATTAATTTACTTTATTAGCTGATAGCCATAATTCAATGAAAGGCACAATATGATTTATCCCAGTTGGATATACTTCAAGTTTGGGGGGATCTGCTGGCATGTCCATTGGCCAGACCCCCCAAGATGAATCTTGATCAGCGAAAATCGCTACAGATTGCGCTTCATAAGCCTCGTCATTGTCTATGGCGAGACAAGCCAATGAGATCGTAAGTTCTGGAGATATTAATGCCTCGATGAACATTGATGCATGCTCAATAGACAACCCCTGTGTTTCCAAAAATGACAGTATTCTGGCTTTCTTGGCATCCAATTTTGAATTATTCACTATTTCTTCAAATTCCTGCTGGGATACCTCAAATTGAATTTTGTGTTCGAGTAATACTGATTGTAGAGGGATAAGATTTGCCAAGCGTAGAATCAATTCCTCAGGGTTTTGAATTTCCATTAAGCGGTGCATTCCATCTTCTGGCATAGTATGTTCAACTATTCTGTTTTGATAATGATTGAATATATATAATTGTTGGCCTCTTCCCTTCACTCCTCGCACCAATAATAACGCTATGCTACGAAATGCAATCACCCTTATCATATCTGCTAAGATATCATCAGCGGGAAAATTTTCTGTTTCAGTTAATAAAGACCTCGCTATCAAAATCTGTTTCCCTTCATCCAAGAATTGAGCGAGACGCTGTTGGGACCAACCGAACTCATCTAACTTCAATCCGACAACATGCCGCGACCCGAATGCGTTGAGCAAGTATAACAATTCAGGTCGCGACAGGAATATTTCTTTTTCACTAGATGACATAGATTACTCCGACAAATCAACTTCCAAGTGCCTCACCGATGTTCAGCCCAATAGTGAACGGGCCAAGATCAATTCGAGTTTTCTTTCCCAAAGAAATACCTAGTTCGAATTCCAGTCCAATACCACCTACCGCTCCAACGTTCCAACCAGCGACATTCGCTCCTACGGTTGCTTCGGCGGATACGATTGAACCTCCAACTTTTGCTCCTACTGTCCCATCTTTGTACCCAGCAAAGGCTTCTGCTCTTCCGGCCACCGCTCCAATGCCGCCAGCCAACCCCAAATTCGTATCTCCAATAACTCCACTGGTTTCGGCCTCAATTGCCGTGACTTCTGCATATCCTCCATATATACCATCTTTAGCTCCCAAACCAGCTTCACCTTTGACAGTATCAACTTCTGCCTTATAACCTGTCCTCAATTTTCCCCATTTACCTTGTCCTGTAGCTTCATCACCCCACACTGAGTCTTCCCAAACAGCGACCTTTAATTCCGGCTGTTTCTTTTGTTCGCGAGGTCTGCCGCGGCGTTCGGGCCAAACTTTTTGTTCTCTACCCTTAAATAAATCATATCGGCCACCTATAAACGAACTAAAATTATCATGCTTTCCAGCATTCCAGATAAAAGCATCACTGTTAGTTACATAATTTGCAATCTGCCCGAGATCTAATATTCGCAGAATGGAAATTACAGATGGAACACTTATAATCCAGGGTAAGATAGAGATCAACCATGACTCGTCATAAATATCTCTCCAGAAATCTATGGGATTCAGAGAGCGATAAGTAGAAGCACTTGAATTATCTGCTGCTTCAAACGCACTTGCTTTCCCTTCAAGCTGACCGCCTAAATCACCCAGTCGGCCAGACATTCCCTTTGCCTGTGCTAATGCATTATCACTGATGGACTGCACCACGGGAGCAAACTGCCCGTCATAACTGGGCGCGCCTCGTGTTGCCCCAACCAGGCTTCTGCCCACGGAAATTGTTCTACCGCCAACACCTTCAATCTTTTGGGCTTCTTGTTCTAATAATTTGGTGTCAACTCGAATTCTGGTCATAATTTCTACCTATCTTACGACATTGAATGTTTCGATAACCATGAAAAGAATGCTTCCCCATAATACTCATAATCAGCCTTTAGTGGGGGTTCATGTAAAAAATCAAAAAGTTGGTGTAAATCTTTCAAATGAGCTATTTGCTCACCGGATATGTCGCTAGTAGCGTATGCATGCGCTGCTTCATCACACCTAGAAAAGAACAGGTTTTGTAAATCCCTGCGTTCTTTTTGGGATAGATTCTGAACTTCGGCGCTAGTCCCTGAACCAACAAGGGGATTTGGATCATCGGGACTAATTATTCCTTCTGTTTTTATCAACTCGCCAGATGAAAGATCGAATACAGCAATAGCGTAAGGCTTTGTGATTTTAGGAGGAGCATTGAAATCGGCTTGATCCGGAACCGCATAATATAACAAGAAAATGACCCCAAACGGGTGTTCATGATCGTCACTGGCAAAATCCAGTATCGGGAGAGACACTCCTGTCATGTCTGTAGCAAAGCCTAACGGCATCACCGTTGGCCAGACCCGATCATATAATTCTTTTAGAGGGAGAAATTCCTTTTTCATACTCTTGCTATTCTACCTTTGGTTTAGCAGTTATGTAGGTAGCGTCACCATACCAGGCGCGGTCAAATTCAGAAGCTGGCACTGATAATTTCTTGCCTTCTCCTGGAGGCCAGGGATCATTCACTATAACCATCTGTTGATCATTTTTCGTTTCAACGCCAACAACCGTGACAGAATGTGCTCTACTTGAACCAAACCACTCCGAATTTCTTACTGAAACCACGATTCCTTTGCCATCCGATGCTGCTCTCTCAAGATCATCTACCGATTGGGTATTAGGATTAGAATAAGTTGCTTCTGCAATATCACTATGATGTGTGTTAATAAGGTCGTCCAGGCTAGATGGATTCGTACCCCATTTGTTGGCGTTATTTTGATACCCACCATCCATGTTACTGGAGGCAGTTCTCAGGTCAGATTCCTTCACCTGAGTTCCGGTTGCCCGCTGGAGCGCCATTCGTGTTGAGGCTATTGAACACGAATCCCCCTTCTCTTGACCTGACATAAAAGTTCCATCATCTGAGCGGGCAGGATAATCGCTGATAATTTTGGGGAGATCTTTCTTCTTTGCTTGTTTCTCCCCTTCAAGTTCAGCTAGGCGTTGCTGCTCCTGTGCCTGACGCTCTTTTTCTGCTTTTTCTAATAACTCACCAAATTTGCTTTTAACCGGTGTTGTTGGACTCGTCTCAACCTGCTCAGGTGATGGTTGAATATTAGGAGACGGCGTGTGCCATGGGAGTTGCAATCCCCAAAAAGTATTCTTGCGTAATAACAAACCAAAAGGAGAAATTAGAGAGAAAGGAAATGTAATTCCGATCAACGAAGCAATAAGAGCCAAATTGCCCAATTGCAAATAATTTTCTATCCCCAATTCATTTTTCAACCAATCAATAAATGCTATTAGTTGATTAGAATCGCCTTCAAGATTTATTAACTCTCCTGATGTATTTTGAAACCTCGCAACAGACACATTATCCGCTTCTTCAAAAGCCCCCGCGATACCATTCATTCGCTCCCCCATTCCTCTAAGACTGCCGTGAAGACCCTGGCTGCGCGCAAATGCCCCTGCGCAAATCGAAGCGACTACTGGAGCAAACTGACCATCGTAACTGGGCAAGCCCTGGGCAGCGTTCAATAAACTGCGCCCACACCCTAATGTATTTGCGCCAACTCCTTGAATTGTATCCGATGAACTTCGCAGTTCATCAGTAGCAACACGAATGATTGTCATCCAACCCTCTGACGATGGTTATCGCTCGATGCTCGATTGCCAGTACCCTGGTTACACAAATTTCAATGCAATCATAAGTGTATTGGGTTATCTTGTCAAGAATATACTTATTTTGTATAATTATAAATGATACGAAGCCATATTTTATCAAATCCTCTTCGTGCAAAGGGGTTATAACGGTGAAAACCATTCGAGTTCCAAGAACATTTACTCCACCAGAGGCTTACGCAATTGCGGCTCAATTTCAAGCGCAGGCAAAACATGTTCGGGATCTGGCAAACCAACTGCGTAAAGTGAAAACCACTCTTGATGCCACCTGGGAAGGTAATTCCAAGAATCGTTTTTCTAGCGGATATGAACCAGAAATCAGTAAAATGGATAGTTTTGCAGATTGGCTAGAGGAAATGGCTAATCAAATCGAACGAATTAAGGTAACTGTTTGGGAAGAAGTGACCGTACCGGATGACTATTATGCCTGAACTCTTGATTTCGCCTAACGATTTGCACCACGCTGCGGAGGAATTTTCCAAAGCTCATAAAGAAACCCAGGCTCTCATAAAAAGATTGGATGGGACGACTTCGGCGCTCGAAGATAAATGGAGCGGGACAAGTCAACAGATGTTCTATAAATACTATGAAGAGTGGGTTCAGCACATTGAGGGGTTCAATCATTTGTTATCAATTATCGCTGATGAAATGCATGCTATGGCAGAGAGATACGAGAGAATAGACTAACCCATCAAAACAGGTTGTGAAGGAGGTGGTTATTAAAAGGACAAGAATTTAGTTGTTTGAAGAACAGCAAAAAGTAATGGTCGCACCGCGCTTAATCAAGGAGTCAAGGTTTGAACTGTTTGCACTACGTTATGCACTGGTCAAGCAACTCGCAAAAAACTTATTTGTAGTCTCTGTGGGCAAATAATCATCTCCACGGTTAGTGCCGCGATAACAAACGATAGCAAAGTAGAAGCCAATTAGAGATAAGGAGAAAAAATGGCTGATCTATTACTAAACACACCCGAGATACGAGCTGCTGCTTCTAAATTTAATGCCGAAGCAGGAGAGATGCAAACCGCTGTACAAGCCGCAGAAACTGCCTTTTCGCCATTAAGAAATTTCAAAAGCAAAAAAATCGCAAGGTCTGCACAACACTGGGATTCACTAAAGGCAACCTTCAATAAGAATTTGGAAGAACTTGTTGCCGCATCGAATGCATTAGTCCATGCCGCTGAAGGCTTTGAAGCTGCCGATCAATAGAATACAATCACCCAGGTAAAAAATCCCCATTTATGTTATTGAATGGGGATTTTCTATCGAAGGTTATCATATGTTTTTCAACCGCCCGCCGCGCATCCAAACACCACTACCAGAGAAAACTATCAGCATCCCTACACCTTCAGACGTTCCATCGAAACCTTCTGAAAGCCATTGGATCATTACAGCACTACCTTTAGTCGCTTTATTCTTAGTAATGTTATTGATGTTGTTCGGTTCATCATCGGTTGGATTATCTTATCTGCTTTTTATGCCCCTAATGTTGGTTACGTATTTGGTTAGCATTATCAACAATCGAATGCAGCGCAAAAAATACAAAGAAGATTTGGCAAAAGCTAAAGATAAGTACAATGGGGAATTGCGTGAAGTTAGCAAGCAAATCCAAAGTCAATATAACCAAGAAAGAGAAATTCGATATAGAGTTGACCCTTCGCCATCGGAATGTTGTCAATTTGCTAAAAAACGCCAATCTAGATTAGGTGAGCGCAGGCTTAGTGATCCGGATTTTCTGAATCCACGCCTAGGGTTGGGTTCTCTACCGGTTTCTTTTGAAATCGAACATCCAGATCCAAGTTCCCGAATAGATGTGCTTGAGGATGAATTCAAATTTATCGATGAATTGCTTGCCAAATTCTCATCATTTCCAAGCGCACCAATTACAGCTCGCCTTCCTCAAAAAGGCTCAATCGGGTTTGCCGGCAAACGATCTGATGTTTTGGATGTGGTACGTGCTTTCATCGGCCACATCATCACCCACCACTGGTACAACGAGGTAAAAGTTGCGGCAATATGTAAGCCGGGCAATTTCAGTGATTGGAAATGGTTGCAATTATTACCTCATTTATCTAATGAGCTTCGTTGGAGAAAAATGCACCCTGCTGGGAAAGAACCTCCTCGGGAGTTGATGGCATCCTTAGAAGCAGAACTCCAACGTCGGGAGCGACTAGTTGAAACAGAAAAAACAATCCAAAGGGACAAAAACAATGGTGAAGAAAGTAGTACGCCATTAACACGAATCATTGTGGTTTTCGATTCACTTGATGTCGAATACAATCATCCTGGATTGACGCTCCTGTTGAAAAAAGGAATGGATTTGGGGGTATACGGGATTTTCATAACTAATCATCCCCATAAGATTCCGGGGGCATGTGGCACCCTGGTGAAAGTTAAATCCGGCACGTTGCTTTATCAGGAAACAGGCATAGAAGGGATTGAATTTGAATGCCATCAACCGGATAGAATTGGCTATAAACAAGCAGAAACGCTGGCCCAAGCCCTAGCCCATATTCAGTGGCTAGATGATGAAGATACGTCGCAACCCCCCGAGCGTATTGGTTTTTTAAAAATGTTCGGTGCAGAAAAAGTAGAGGATCTTGATATTCAAGCACGTTGGAATGACAACTCTTCAAAAAGATATCTAAAATGTCCCATTGGCAGGACATCTGCAACAGCGGATTTGATTTTTGATCTGAATGATGCTGATGGCGCACACGGCCCCCATGGATTGATCGGTGGTATGACGGGTTCTGGTAAGAGCGAGATGTTGAAGACGCTAATTCTCTCGCTCGCCGTTACACATCATCCCCAGGATTTAAACTTTGCACTTATTGACTATAAGGGCGGAGCAGCATTTAGTGAGCTTGCAGAAGTAGAACATCAGAATAAAAGTGGACACCTCATCCAATTACCACATATTGTAGGTGTTGTTACTGATATTGAAACGAATGCCACCTATGCTGAACGCGTCTTACAGGCCTTATCAGGTGAAATAAAAAGAAGAAAGCGAATTTTGCTCGATGCCCTCGGAAATTTTGAACTTAGCAAAGCCCACGTTGACGAATATCGAACCAAGCTAAAAGTAAAGCGACCTTTGCCACGTTTGGTGATCATTTTCGATGAGTTTGCGGAATTCAAACAACAACATCCAGAAGAGAGTAAACGTCTAATTAATATTGCCAGACAAGGTCGTTCGCTTGGCGTACATCTAGTTTTGGCCACTCAGAACATAGCTGCTGCCATTGATCCTGAAATTCTACAGAACTCTTCCTTCAGAATTTGTTTACGCGTAAGCGAAACTCAAGATAGTATCCAGATGATTGGAATACCGGACGCTGTGAACCTAAATAGAGGCCGCGCATATTTCAGCTCTGAAACCAGATTGCTTTTCCAGGCAGCGTATGCAGGCGGAGAATACCATGCAGATGGAGATTCTCCATCTCAGAGGGCAGAGATCAAATACATCTACCCCGGTGGAGCCGTTAAGAGACTGAAAATATTTCCCATCGGAATTACTGATGTGAACTCAAACTCAGAAGCCAGGGCTATTGTCAAACACCTTCATAGCATAGCGGATAATTTGAAAATTTCTTCCCTGCAACCTGTTTGGCCAGACCCGCTACCCGAAAAAATACACCTCACTTATTTGTTAGAAAAATATGATGTATTAAGGGAGTGGGATGATGCTCATACTGAGTGGGTGCCACGTGAACAAGAATATCCCGATCTTGGGTTTTGCCCTCCGATACTTGGCTTGCTAGATCAGCCTGCCAAACAGCAACAGGAGATTCTCCAATTAGAACCAAGCAAAGACGGTGGAAATTTGTTAGTGTTTGGATCTGCTGGCTCAGGGAAAAGCACTCTGCTACGAACATTGGTTGTATCATTAGCGCGAACCAATACACCGGCTAAGGTGAATATTTATGCACTCGATTTTGGCGGTCAATTGTCACTAAAAATACTTGAAAATTTCCCCCATGTTGGGGCAATCATCACCAGATTGGAAAATGAAAGGACGGAGAGGCTTATCCACTTTTTGCAAACTGAAATTGCCAGGCGAAATGATTTATTCCGCGCATCACTTGTAGATAATTGGATTGAATACAATAGTAAACAATTGGAGAAACTACCGGCGCTTTATTTCATTATCGATGGATTCAGAGACTTCCGCCAAACATTTGCAGAGAGACGCGAATTGATCGACAGCGTGGTAGCGATGGTCGGAGGTGGTCAGGCTGTTGGGCTGTTTTTGATAATCACATCAAGCCTCGCAGATGAGGTCCCCGAAAGTTTATCCGGCAATATCTCCGCTCGATGGACTTTTCATCAGGCAAAACAAGAGAATTATTTCCAGATTGTGGGACGACCTTCGGAGGCTAAAAAACAAGAAGAGGCAGTAAAGGGGATGATACCTGGGCGTGGACTTCTCCGCGGGACTCATCCTTTAGAATTCCAGGCAGCACTACCTGTTCCAGACATCAAGTCAACTGATGATGAAATAACTGCCGATCACATAGATGTACACGTAATTACGAATCTCGCAGAAGAAATGCAAAATTCTTGGAAAGGCTCCCTTCCTAAAGAGATAAAAACCCTACCTTATTTAGTCACGCTTCCAATAATCAATACGTCTGCAGCTGCAGTCGTGCATAGATCTTTCTGGACGATGTTAGGTCAGGACTTCGATTCCCTATCCCCCATTGGAATTGCGCTTTCTGAAAGTCCTGCCTATCTGATTGCAGATACGAGCTACCAATCAGGAAAAACCACACTCATTCAAACATGGCTGATAAGTTTATTAGAATCCTATTCGAGTTCACAAATCGAGACCATTATCGTCGACTTTCATACTCGTACACTGCTTACGTTCAAAAATTGTGGGCGTTATATCAACACAAAACCAGCATTTGGTGAAGTAATAACATGGTTGTCTCAAGAAATACAAACACGTCAGGAAAGATTTGACACGTATTTTGAAAATAATCCAGGTGCTGCTGATGCCGCCCCGTTGTTGGTTGATCAAAAACGGATACTTGTGATTATTGATGACTACGATCGTCTCGTATCGAGTATCGATAGCGAAAAACAAATGCTTGCTGACTGTCTCACAAGAGGAGCAGAATTAGGTGTTAATTTCATTGTCAGTGGAAACGCGTCAGAATTACCAAAGGATCACGAGGACCCATTTATACAGCGGGTTCGAAAACAAGGCAGCGGAATCCTCCTGGGAGGAACAGAGGGAATTAACCAATTCAATAATGCTCGTCGCCCCATTGGGCAGCCAGCGACTGGATTACCCCCAGGTCGAGGGTATATAATCAAGCGTGGAAAGGCAATATTATTTCAAGGGGCAGTAATATGGGAGAAAGACAAAGACGCTGATGAAACACTTGCAAGCCGTATTGCTCAACTACCATAACTACGACACATCAAACTATCGTAGATTACACGGCGTTCACTTCAGTTAGATTTTTACCATTACCACGGTCACATCATCGATTACATTACGGCCTATTGCATAGCTAATTAGCATCTTCGCAGCCTGCTCGGGTGTGTTAGATGACATCGTGCTAATGATCTCATCATGTTCAACATAATATCCCAGCCCATCGTTCCGCAATTTTGTAAGACCACTTGAACAAACAAATACAAAATCATCTGGTTTTAAATGGAAACCTTGGTTATTGAATACTTGTGTACTCTCCTCTGCACGACCTTTTACATAAAGACCCAAATCAACTCTTACTTTTGGTTCCCGCCCAACAGAGCGTGACAATAGACCTGCCCATTGATGAGTCAATGCGGCGATTTTTGACATGTTTCTAGATCGTATTTGATCGATAGCCCAGATATGATCAACGGTCAGTTGTACAAGCACCTCTCCTCTAACTAAATAAATAGGACAATTGCCCACATTAGCTATATAGAGTCGTTGATCACAGATTGCAGCTATAGCAACTGTAGCTGACATTTTTTTACGGTATAACCATTTATTTGCCTCTTGAAATATTCTTTTATTTGCTTTGCCAATTGCCTGCCCCAGCATAAGGGGAATACTCTTACCTTTTGATTCTTTGCAGACATTCACGATAGTATCTACAGCTAATTTAGCTGCAATCTGACCCTGATTGACTTCACCATCGCCATCTGCAACGATGGCTAAGGTCAATTGTCTGTTGTCTCTGGTTGTAATAGTTCCCCAGTAATACTGACCTGTATAAACGCGACCTTTCTTTCCGCTACCAGCTTCACCATGAGCATAACCTCTTGGAAATCTACTAGAAGTTAATTCAGCATTGTTTTTCATATTCCGCCTAATATCGTCCCATACTTTGCAGGCTACAAACCCCTTTATTCTAACAAGGTCTTATGCTGTTATGGTAAGCGACCGGGAGTGCTGCAACCCCACACGGCTTTATCGTTTTCTATCATTCTATCACAAGATTATTTATCGATAGCTGGTATTGTCCTCCACCTGCCATTTCTTGTTGCTTTTCCTGTAGGGATTCGAAGCAAAAGAATGGATAAAATCTCCTGGAATAGTCCGAGATGCTTTATGTGGAGTTCCTTCGACTAAATCCGGGGTTGACGGTTTTGCTTCATTTGCTAGAAGGTTTCTGGAAGGCTCACAGATACCTTCCATTTGCTTCGAATCCCCCGCCAACTTTTTCCTTGACAAAACCGCGGGGGCATGAGTAAAATCCCTTTCGTAGTGTCCTATCTGACGGGAGTCCCCCGTCTTGCTGCATAATTGGATCAGCCGCAAGATTTCCCGCCCAGATCAGGGCGCTTTTTGTTTTAAGCCACTTTCGAAAGGAGTCACCCTATGAAACGAGTAATTCTCATCCGCGTCTGCGTCCTGGTTTTCTCGATTTGGATCACAGCCTGTTCTCCAGCAGCGACAAACCTGGGAACCCACACGCTTAGTGCCAGCCTGGAGCAAGAGACATTCTCTGATGACACAGCATATGAAGAACAACCAACACTCGCTGTTCAAGAAGAGACGCCTGATATGGATGCTTCACAAGTTGAGCCACTGCCCACCATGCCCATCATCACCGAGGGCCATCAAGGTTTCACATACCGGCCCGGGCAGGTGGTCGCCGTTCTGGCAGAAGGCTTCGAAGAAGGCGACACCCTGGTAGCCACACTGATTCATAAAGACCAGGGCCAGATCGACACCTATACGGTTTCCCCCGTCAGTAATCGTGGAAACATTCCCATCTACATCCCGGTAGAAATCGATGAAGCTGGTACGTACCCCGATGGAAAATACACCTTGCGGGTTTCAGGAAGTGACGGAACCCGAAAATCATACGCATTCTCGCTAGACTATCTCCATCCGGCAGACACTGCCCCCTTCGAGGGCTGCGGCATATACCCCGATCCGGTGCTGGACAGCATTATCTTCGCCTGGTGCACCGGATATTCCCATTCTGACGCCCCGCTAGATATGCGCGGCCTCGTCAACGGGGAAGAGCTCTTCACCGACAGTATTGAAACCATATATAGCGATGGCGTGGCTCTATATGTCCTGGATGTCTTCAAAACCGATCCTGCTGGGGAATGGACCCTGGTGATTGGCCAGGATGAACTCACCATCGATGTCAAAGGAGAAAATCATGAATAAACCAAAACCCAGCTTACGCTTGCGCATACTCACAGCCCTAATCCTTTCACTTGCCATATCCATTCTGGTATCCAGCACCGCATCCGCCCGCCGGGGAGGGTCAGATAGTTGGAACAACCCGGCCTGTTCGGTGCCGTCAAGCACCTTGTC
>Ga0233437_1005349_pt1 | contig 14050 bp, 9 predicted proteins | sample SI_122_August201_FD_182714 | JGI IMG/M metagenome (GOLD analysis project Ga0233437, IMG submission 182714) | Seawater microbial communities from Saanich Inlet, British Columbia, Canada - SI_122_August2016_200_MG | ecosystem: Environmental > Aquatic > Marine > Inlet | place: Canada: British... | reverse complement strand
GAAACGGTCCAACGTTGACCATCCGGCGAAGTCTCGATGGTATATTGCATCCAATCACCCTGAATCTCCCATGCAAGCTCGACCCCTGAGATTGTTACCGCTTCTTGAAATTCCAGTTGAAACCAGCTCGGCATGTCTGGCCCGTCACCGCACCACCGGGTAACCAAATCACCATCAATGGCATTCACTGCAGGATGTGACGGCTTTTGTTGTTCTGATTGTGCTGAGACCACGACGGCAATCGGTACGACCGAAACAGATTCGACAACAATGTTCTTGCACTCGAGATTATTTCCAACTGACTGCTGTTCAGACTCTCCTGCTTCAGTGTGTGCGAGAGGAGTAGCAAACAGACTGTTTTTCATACAAAAGAAAACAGCGAGTACAAAAAGCAGTAATGAAAAACGGTAAAAATTCATAAATTTTTATTCAACTTGACGTGAAAATTCTTTTATCACTCTCAGGCGTTGCATACCACAATGCAATCTATGTGATCGAACACAACACTCAACTCATCACACCGTGAATGACCTTCCCATGTACATCCGTCAATCGAAAATCACGTCCCTGATAGGGATAAGTCAGCCGTAGATGATCGATACCCATTAGGTGTAAAATCGTTGCATTGAGATCGTGCACATGTACTTTTTGCTCTGGGGTCACAATATTATAAGAGTAGTCATCTGTTTCACCCCACGTCAGGCCACCCTTGACACCCGCACCAGCCATGAGTGTGGTGAAGCACCGCGGATGATGGTCTCGTCCGTAATTACTTTCTGTAAGTTTGCCCTGTGAATAAATCGTGCGGCCAAACTCACCACCCCAGACAATTAACGTCTCGTCCAATAGGCCACGCTGTTCGAGATCATCCAGTAGAGCTCCAGTGGCTTGATCCGTGTCTTTTACCTGCCCCTTAATTGCCCTTGGCAGACCACCGTGGTGATCCCACCCCATATGAAAGCATTGTACAAATCGTACACCGCGTTCTGAGAGCCTTCGAGCGAGTAGACAGTTGGAGGCATAACTGCCGTGCCGATGCACATCAGGCCCGTACGACTCTAATACATGCTTCGGCTCATCAGAAAAATCGGTGATCTCCGGCACGCTCGCTTGCATACGGAAGGCCATTTCATACTGGCTCGTGCGGGCCGCAATATCAGGGTCACCAATAACAGATTCTCGCGAGGCATTAATCGCAGCAATTCGGTCAAGCGTTGCTCGCCGCAGCTCACGGCTAACACCAGGCGGGTCAGCGAGATAGAGCACCGGATCACCCGTGTTGCGAAACCGAACCCCCTGATGCTCGTTCGGCAGAAAGCCCGACCCCCACAATCGATCATAGAGGGGTTGATCATTGGGACGACCCGAACCATAGCTTGTCAGCACAATGTACGCAGGCAGGTCTGCATTATCGCTACCAAGACCATAACTCAACCAAGATCCAATACTTGGACGACCGGCCAACTGGTGACCTGTCTGAAAAAATGTAATCGCCGGATCGTGGTTAATCTGCTCAGTGTGCATAGAGCGAATCATGCACCATCGATCTGCATGGCGGGCCATGTTGGGCACGAGTTCGCTAAACCACATGCCACTCTCACCATGCTGGGCAAAAGAAAACATCGATGGCGCCACAGGAAAATTCTTTTGACCACTTGTCATTGTGGTCAGTCGCTGCCCTTTTCGGATTGAGTCGGGCAGGTCTTCACCCCGATACTTTTCCATCTGTGGCTTTGGGTCGAATAAGTCCATCTGCGAAGGTGCCCCCGACTGGAACAGATAGATGATTCGTTTCGCCTGTGGTAGAAAATGGGGAGCGACCAGTGGACTTGTACCCGTCACCTCTGTAGCACCGACCGGCTTTATCAACGATGCGAGCGCAGCAAAACCAAGCCCACCCCCTGCTCCTCCGAGGAAGACTCTGCGATTGATCTGATCCTGTATTTTTATTGAATTGTTTGCATTCACGTTCTTATTCTCGCATTATGAATTCGTCAAGGTTCAAAAGCACATTAGCAACGAGCGTGTAGGCAGCGTAATCAGGCAGAGGGATATCTGTCGGCACAGGAACAACACCAACTTGAGAAAGCTGCTCTGCTGCCTGCGTATCGGACTGAAAAAACTTAAGATCAGCAGCAAGACCATTCTCGAGTGTTTGCAACTCTTCTTTCGATGGCTTTCGCCCAAGAGCTAATTGAAAGCCAAAGCTAATCCTATCTGCTGGAACCGATCCACCCTCTGTTAGCATCCGTTGAGCAAACCCGTGCGCTGCTTCGACAAACGTGATTTCATTGAGCAAAGCGAGTGCCTGCAATGGTGTATTTGTGCGTGAACGCTTCACTGTACATGTTTCACGGTTGGGCGCATCAAATAGAAGCATCGTCGGTGGGCCAGCCGTCCGTTTCCAAATCGTATACATACTGCGACGGTACCGGTCTTCATTGGTCGCAGGCTTGTATCCACGTAAGTTTCCATATTTGCTTGTTTCATCCCAAACACCAGCCGGCATCCATGGTCGCACGCTGGGGCCACCAATTTTTTTTACAAGTAAACCTGAGGTATCGAGCGCAATATCTCGGACAATTTCTGCCGGCAACCGAATACGTGAAGTGCGAGCAAAAAGAATATTCTCAGGATCTTTCATGAGTGCCTCTGGCGACACAACAGACTCTTGCTGATACACGCGACTGGAGACTAACTGCTTGATAAATCGTTTCATATCCCAGCCACTTTCCATGAAGTCCACTGCGAGCCAGTCGAGCAATGCTGGGTGAGTCGGATACGAAGCCTGACTACCGAGGTTTTCACTTGTTTTAACAAGGCCCACACCGAAGAAACGCTCCCACATACGATTCACCCAGACTCGAGCTGTTAATGGGTTATCTCTGGAGACAATCCAGCGAGCAAGTGAGAGCCGATTGGCTGCTTCACCATTAGGGAGTGACGGCAGAAAAGCAGGAAGACCCGGCTCTACGACCCCCCCCCGCTTGTCATACTCACCACGAAGAAGTACGAAGGCTTCACGAGGTTTCCCCTCTCTCATAACCATCGCACTTGGAATTCTATTTCGATAGGATTCCAGACTTTTCTGTGCAGCATCACAAGCAACCTCCGCTTGCTGAATCGGTCCACTTACATTTTCACGGTAATACTTTTCCAATTCTTTTTGGCGCTCCGGAGTACGCTCATCGACAGTAGTAGACAAACCATCTCGAACATTTTTTGAGAGTCGAATTCCGTTGACTCCAATAATGCTCGGATCCTCAGCCGAATACGCTAAACGAAACCTTGCAATCGTGTGCTCCGGATGTCGAGATTCCTGCCGCACAGTCACGATTAGCCGAGAATTATCTTGAACCGGTACCGACTTCTTAGGAAACAGCGCAACATTTCGTCTCTTTTTTAAATCTGGCAGATGGCCGTCAATCGCCCAACCATCACCCTTTTTCCCAGAAAGCAGTTTTGTTGCCTCCCAACCCTTTTGCTGATAACTTGCATCTGATCGCTCAAACACAACAGGTATTGCCTTACTGTCACCAGGTGGATGAATCTCTGCTTCGATCTTTGTTATCACCACATTGCCATTTCCACCACGACCGTATCCACCTCCAGCAAGCCCCTCAACCGGTAGAATCTCTATTCTCAAGCCACCAAAAGTACCGGGTGGAATAAGAGCTTCCACTGTATAACTGTCCTGCGGCGGACGAGCCCCCTCAACCAAACATGTGCCATTATCATCAAGTTGAATCGTTGCTCCACCAGCACTGCTTAATCCGATTGGTTCAATCGGTTTCCAGACCTGCCCTGGCGCGTTAAGAAGTAACTGAGTTTCATTCACCCACGATTCAAGCAACGTGCTGAAATTCTTTTCTTCTGCACTTAAGGCTACTTTTGCATCAGCAACAACCTGCTCAAGCTTTGTGATTTCTTTCGCTTGATTTTCATTTGGAAGAAGATGAATAGGATCAGAATTGCCACCGCTCCGGTTTGACTTGCCCATGATTGTTCCTGTTTCTGGAACATTGTTGAATAACGCGAATAAGGAGTAGAACTCCCGTTGGGTGAGTGGGTCATACTTATGATCATGACAGCGGGCACATCCCACAGTAAGGCCAAGCCATGTCTGCCCGGTCGTTTCAACTCGATCGATGACAGTCTCGACTCGCCATTCTTCAGCAATGATCCCCCCTTCACCATTAATACGGTGGTTCCGATTGAAGCCGGTTGCAACAATCTGATCTCGTGTTGGATCAGGCAGCATGTCACCTGCGAGTTGCTCAATCGTAAATTGATCAAAAGGGAGATTACGATTGAAGGCTTCTATAACCCAAGCACGCCACGGCCAGTTCGAGCGACTGGAGTCCGTCTGATATCCATGGCTGTCAGCATAGCGGGCGGCATCAAGCCATTCGATTGCCATACGTTCGCCGTAGTGTGGGCTTGCCAGCAATGCATCCACATAACACTCATACGCATCAACTGTAGTGTCTTGTAGAAACTTCTCCACTACTTCTGGTGATGGTGGCAACCCTGTGAGATCAAGCGACAGGCGTCTCGCTAAGGTCACTCGCGCTGCATCTGGACTCGGTGCAAATTGCTCCTGCTCAAGTCGAGCAAAAACAAAATGATCTATGGAGGTCCGAGGCCAATCTTTATCTCTTACCTCTGGCACCGATGGTCTCTGGATTTTTTCGAACGCCCAATGCTTTTGATATTGTGCACCCGCTGCTATCCATTGAGATAACAACTTAGCTTCTTCTTGAGTTACCGGCTTACCAACCTCAGGCGGTGGCATGACAATGTCAGGATCTTTGCTGTTGATTCGCGCAATGATCTCACTCTTGAATGGTTTTTGTGGAACAAGGGCGTGCAATCCACTTTCGAGTACCGCGGTTGCATCCGCCATGGTATCCAGCCGAAGCCCAGCCTGCCGTTCCTCAGCGTCAGGGCCATGACACGTGAAGCAACGATCAGAAAGGATCGGGCGTATGTCTTTATTAAATGATATCTCTTTGGTAGCCGCGATACTTTGTCGAGCGATTGCAGCAAGACAAAGAAATATGAAAATAGTTCGCAACATCAAAGGGTGCTCCGATCGTAAACAAAAGGAAACACCCGCGTCGCCGTTCGTTCAATGCCATGGTGGCGAACGAACGCGGACCGTTCTGGTCGATCGGCGGGAGAACTCTATTACGATGTAGTATATCCCGACACATTACAAAACAAATTATTTACATTACGCCCTGAGGAACTTGCCCTAAAATTCATGACTGTGCTTTATTTGACGCATTCTGCAGTTACGAAGCGCTGGCTTGAGCAAGAATTATTGCTTCTCTTATTTATCTTCTCTTCACCTGCTGTTTTTACTTTTTGCTCTTTCAGGTTTAAACGTCGGTATTTCAGCTACTGGCGGGTCAAGTGCCTCGATCCTTTCTTGAAGCTCCCTCATCTCTTCTTCGAGTTCTTCGACCCGCTCATTGAGTTCCATAAACCGTTCTCGAGCCTGGCCCATCATGCCTCGTGCTTGATGCATGCGCTCCTCGAGTTGCTCGCGCATTTCTTCATGTGTTCGATGAACTTGCTCTGCCATTTCTTCAGACTGTCGCAAACGATCATTGATGGCATCTCGAACCTGACGTTCAAAATCGTGACGTCGACCCTCGTCCTTTTTCCTCTCTTCATTCCTAACGTGGTCTGGCCCATGTGGTGGCCGATGACCGTTTGGATCGTGTCCAGCAACAACACGATGCTCAATACGATCAAGGCGTGCAATCACCTCATCAAAACGCCTCATTAAATGATTCATTACCGGACCACCATCGTTGCTGGAATGTTTATAATCGTGCATTGGCTCTCGTTCGTGACCAGCGAGTTCTGGCCCACGACCTTCCGGCGGCCTTCCACCCTGCCGCTGTAACCGAGGTGACTCATCAGCACTCAGCACACCCTGCGGAGCAAGGAAGACGATAGCGAGACCAATCAGTATGGTGACTGGAACGAATGCTGTTTGTTTCATTGGGAATTCCTTTATGCAAGAATAGTGGAAAGTTTTGTGTTTTTTACAAAGTGTTCGTGTGGTCAAGCACAGCATAATAAGCAACAAGTGAATTCTCATCGAGTTGCCCGGTCTCTGCTCTATTGCTTATTCCGGGAGAACACTCGGCAGGGACATTTTTTTGTAAGAAACTCTTATTTCACAGTCGCTCTTGGAATAATGACTACATAAACCACCCCGCCCTTCTTATGAACGAATCTACCTTGAAAAAGTTGCCCGATCCAGCACTTCTTGATTTTGGAGTTGATCACTCGGGAACCGGCTATCGTCTTGAAAAAATGGGAGATGTTGTTCTGGTTCGGCCACTGCCATCGACAACGGCCAGGCAACAGAACCCAGAGCTCTGGAAGAAGGCGCATGGCATATTCAAAGAATCTCGGCGAGGCCATGGTGACTGGACGTTCTCGGCCCCTCTGCCTGAACCATGGCAGATTACACTTCCGCTTTCCAGTGGATTGCTTCAGCTTCACGTACGGCCTTCACCGTCAGGACAAGTAGGAATTTTCCTGGAGCAATTATCTCAGTGGCAATGGCTTTCCGAAAAAACACCACAAGGAAGTCGAGTGCTCTCACTGTTCGCACACTCCGGTGCCGCTACACTCGCCCTAGCCCAGGCAGGTGCAGAAGTGGTCCACGTTGACAGTTCACGACAAGCACTTCAATTAGCAAGAAAGAATGCAACAGCCTCTTGCCTTGACAACGCATCCATCCGATGGATTTGTGAAGATGCTCAACGATTCGTCACACGAGAAAGAACTCGTGGCAATACCTATGATGGTTTCGTGCTTGATCCACCGTCATGGGGCCACGGACCAAAGGGGGAGGCCTTTTCTATCGACAAGCATCTTGGGTCACTTCTGACAGACTGTGCACAATTGCTAGCCCCAACAGCACATGGCCCCATTCTTCTTACTGCACACTCCCCAGGATGGCATCACCAACGCCTGGCCACAGCACTGTCGTCCGCACTTCAAGTAGTACCGTCCAGAGTACTACCGGTCTCTAGTGGTTCACTTTCATGCATGGATCTTCATAGACGAACGCTCCATCTCGGCGGGTTTGCTCGCTCGAGTGGCATTGTAGACACAGCGCAATAAGATGAATTCATCGAGGAGATCACAGAATTGCCACAACTTCAATCAATATCTACGAGTGAAACAATCACGAGTCCATCCAACCCTCGTGTTCGAACTACATCGAAGCTTCGAGATGCAATGACTCGACGTCAGACTGGCCTCACCCTCATCGATGGACAACGCGAAATACACCGTTGCCTCGTTGCTCAGAAAGAGATTACTGAAGTATTCTTCGATGCCGACTCTTTCTCTTCGCTATCAGATACAGAACAGACGGATCTTACATCAATAGTTACTCAAGCTTCTGCCAAAGGTGCAGCAGTAACACCGCTCAGCAGCCGCCCCTTCTCAAAAATTGCTTTTGGAAATCGGAATGAGGGGATCGTAGCTGTTGCACGATTTCGCGCTGAATCATTAGCAGACTTCAAACCTCGACCGAACTCGCCGATTTTTCTCTTGGAAGGAATTGAAAAACCAGGAAACCTTGGTGCCATTTTTCGCACCGCTGATGCGGCTGGATTCGGTGGTGTTATTATCTGCGGGCAAGGAACCGATGCCTCGAACCCTGCTGTCATCCGAGCAAGCCTAGGGACAGTGTTTCATGTTCCTGTTGCATGTGATACATCTGTTGCAGCCATCCAGTGGTGCGAACATCACCAACAAAACATTGTTGCCGCCACCCCTGTTGGCACTACTGACTGGCATGCAGCTGAAATGTCAAAGCAGTCTGCAATCTTGCTCGGAAGTGAAGCCCATGGAATCTCTGCTCTCTGGTTCGATGCCGCAAAGAATAAAAAAATTGTACTTGAAACAGTTGCTCTTCCGATGCTCGGCCTCGCCGATAGCCTCAATGTTTCGGCCACGGCTGCCGTACTTGCCTATGAATCTGTGCGACAGCAAAACGCGTGAACACAAAACACCCATGTGAAAGCACTTCGATACTATGACTGAAGAAAAAGAATTAGCAGACACTACCTTGCTTGCTGCAGAACTCACTGCGACCCTCGAAGAGTATGGAACAGACGCAATGTTTCAAAAACTCGAGAATTCACTTCGACACTCAGGTCGCTGGCATAGTCTCTTTGATGTGCAACTCTTACGAGCGCGTGCATCTCTGAAATTACCCCTCGCAGGGCCTTTAACGAATACCGATGACATAGCAAAGAAAACACTCGATGAAAAAACAATTGCCGCGTGCCGTGACGTCGGCTGGAAGCTTTTCGAGGAAGGGCAGATTTCCTCCGGATGGATGTATCTGCGAGCGTCTGTCGAAACCCATGAGATCGTGAAAAGACTTGGTCACATAGCTACCCGGCTTCTCGAACAAGATGAGTCTGCATCGAATGACGAAGAATATCAGCCGCTTCAGGAAATTATCCAATTGGCTCTTTGGGAAAACCTCGACCCGGCTCTTGGTATTCGAGTCATGCTAGCTGCCCAAGGAACCTGTAATGCTGTAACGGCCTACGAACAGTCGATCGCTGGACTTCCTCCGGCACAACAAGAACCTGCTGCCTCAATAATGGTGCGACATCTTCATGACGAGATATTCGAAAATCTAGGCAGAGACCTTGCCGAACGAAAACTCATTGGCCCTGCTCTAATCAATGACATAAAGGCTCGCCAAGGCACAATTTCCAACCTCTTAGAGGCCGCAGGCGGCCTTTCTGACGAAGAAAGCATTCATGTCGATGCCTCACATCTTCAGGCTGTACTTCGTTTCGCAAGAATATGCACTGATGAGCATGATATTCAACTGGCCCATGCGCTGGCATGCTATGCGTGTCGGTTACCAACTGACTTTCAGTATCCTGGCGAAACACCATTTACTCATTTCGGAGAAGCTTCTCGTCTGTTCTACTCAGCACAACTGGGTGAAGAAAAAGATCAAGCCATTGCATTCTTTCGACAAGAAGCAGAAGAGGCAAATGAGTACGAGGCCCCCGCCGCCTGGGACGTGCTTGCTGTCTTAGCAGCTCGTATCAACCGACCAGCAGAAGCACTTGATGCCATCCTCGCTCGACCTACAGAAACAGCCCACACGCAAAATTCATCGATTGCTGCGACCCTACCACCATTGATAGAACTTTCACACAAGGCTGCTGGCGGTGAAAAGCTACGGGCGGCATGTCTTGAGCGAACTGACATAATCACTTACGCTGCCTCACTCGCTCGTGATTACACGCAATAGCAAACAGTGTGTTGAAAAGAAAACAGTGTGCCGAAGCTTTGTCCGAAAGTCACTTTGAACAGCCTCGGGGTTTCCAAAAATCAAACCAGCCACGTGGGCCACAGGTTTGACAGGTGCCCTCAGTTGCATAGCCACACTGCTTTGGTGACCAAAATCCTTTTCCAGGGGCCATTTGCCATGGTGCGAGTAGATCAAGTGACGGTGACTGAAAGCATCCACCATCCCACTCATTACGGCAATTACAGGGATCTGGACGAAAAGGTTCATCGCAGAATGCCCCCCAATAACGAGGACCACATCCTGTATCATCACACGGCGGTGTTTTCCCACCGAAGGGTCCTCTGCACGTATTACACTCACCGGCAAACGCCGTACAGAAAAATTGCCCACTTGAGCAAAGAAAAATGGTCAGCAGGAGGCACAATTGGAATACAGGATTTCTCATAGAGAATGTATCGACAAGTAGTGCATGACCTTGTTTAGGAAAAGAATTCCACTGGTAACGACTCTATGGATTCACCAAATTTACAGAGCATCCCACCCTCCGCGAACTACCCCAATCAAGTGAGTCAGCCTACGTCCACAACATCAACAGGGGCATTTCCAAGTGCCCGACCATAGACTTTCTGGTACTTTCGGGCACTCACATCCCAAGACCAGTCCTGCTGCATGACACTTCGGACCAGGTCCTGCCAAAGCTCCGTATTCTCACGGGCATCAATCGCTTGCCGAACCGCTGCCTCAAGAGCTGCTGATTCAAACGCCTCAAACACAAAGCCACTTGCAGTGCCATCTGCACATGTCTGATCACTCAGGTTGACCACGGTATCTACAAGACCACCTGTAGCTCGAACGATTGGAATCGTGCCGTACCGAAAAGCATAAAGCTGCGCAAGTCCACATGGTTCATATTGACTTGGCATGAGCAAAATATCTGCTGATGCCTGAATTAAGTGTGCCAGCACTTCATCAAAACCAATAACCACATCAATAGCTTCTGGATACTGGGAGGCAACGATCCTGAGCGATTCCTCAAACTGCGGATCACCGGTGCCCAGTACAACAAATCTTGCAATACCTGACCCGGCCATACGATGGAGGAGATCGACGACAAGACTTACGCCCTTCTGCTCTGCGAGACGACCAACAAAAGCCAAAAGCGGTCGATCATCAGGAGCAGCATGTCCAAGTCGAGCGGCAAGAGCGACTCTCGCCGTGTACTTTCCATCCCTGACGCTATCAATGCCATAATGGCGAGGAATGAATTCATCAGCCTTCGGATTCCACAACCTCGTGTCAATACCATTGACTATGCCCGTCAAATCGGATGCACGTTCTTGAAGTACTCCCTCAAGTCCACAGCCACCCGGAGCAGCCTGTATCTCTTTTGCGTAGGTTGGACTGACTGTAGTTATCTGGTCTGCAAAAACAATTCCGGCTTTGAGCATATTGAGTTGGCCATAGAACTCCAGTTGCCGCCAGTTGAAGTACTGCCAATGAAATCCTGTGAGAAGCATATCCCAGTGCCAAAACATTCCCTGATAACCAACATTATGTATGGTAAGAATTGAACGTGCTTCCGAGAGCGTTGGCCACGATTTGTAGAGAAGTTTTTGGTACGCCGGCACAAGGCTTGTTTGCCAATCATGGCAATGAATAATATCGAACGGGTCAGGCTGTCTCGCAGCCAGCTCCAACGCTGCCCGTGAAAAGAAAATAAATCGTTCAGCATTGTCGGCGTAATCCTCTGCGCCCCCGTAAAGGGTGTCTCGATCAAAACAATGCTTATTCCCGACAAGAAACACCGAATGCTTTTGATTGGGAAGCTCGCACGAATAAACAATGGCTTCAAGAATCTTTTTTCCAACAGGCACCGAAAACTGTATGTTTGTTTTTTGGATTGGCAGATTTTTCTCGAAAACCTCCCGGTAGGCTGGTACAACGAGCGTACAAGTGCAGCCAGCACGCCCAAGAGAATCTGGTAACGCACCGGCAACATCGGCTAGCCCTCCGGTCTTGGCAAACGGTGTTGCCTCGCTAGAAATCTGCAGCACCCGCATCCGAACAAAATTCTCCGTAAACTCTTTTCTTGTCGATCACAAACGAAACCCGCTACTGTGTAGCATACCCTCCAGCCTTGGAGAGAACTTCCTCCGAAGGTACTCAATATGCCACTTGTAAACCCTGCTAGCGTCTTTAATCTCCGTTTTCCTTGCTCTTGGAAGGAACGGCTTTGGCCTCCAGCGGAAAGCCATCTTGACAAGGCATGCTATTTACCACGACTCGCGGGAATTACTGATGTTCCTGACATTCTTGAAATTGCTGTCGGATGGAACGAAGCAGGACTAGGCGTCCGCGCAAAAGTTGAAGGGCTTTCGGGAAGCAGGTGGTGCCAACCAACCAAACCAGAAGATAGCGACGGACTTCATCTCTGGATCGCAACTCGCCCAACAGGGGAAAGCCACCGCGCAGGTCGTTTCTGCCAGCGACTCGCTCTCCTTCCGACCGGTGGTGGAAAATCTGCTGACAAACCAGTTGCTGTCGCTGCACAAATCCCGCGAACAAGTGAAGAGGCCTCCTCACTGCCCCCTGATGCAGTTTTCATAGAAGCCGTCAATTCATCAACTGGCTGGCAGATAGAGGCTTTCCTTACGGCACCCGCACTTCCAGGGTGGGACCCTGAAGAAAGTCCACGACTTGGTTTTTTTGCAGCCACAATCGATCGACGACTCGGAAAAATACCAGCCTTTGCACCACCCGAATTTCCCTGGGAGAGTGACCCAACAACATGGGCAGAGTTACAACTTATTAGGTAGTAAAATTACAGAATATATTTCTGATATCGTAAAGGCAAGTGTGCTCTTAAACATCGTCTTAATGAAGCACTTGTTTTAGTAAGGGGCTTCAACGGATCGACTAAATGGATGAATATGAAGCCGTGCCGGAGGCAAACTCTTATGGAAAATTTTTCCGTATGGCTTGGTGATCATTCGTGGATCAAGAATAATCACGCGTCCGCGATCCTCTCGAGTTCGGATCAATCGACCAAACCCCTGTTTTAATTTAATCACTGCCTCAGGCAATTGGTATTCAGCAAAAGCATTTCCGCCCGCCTGCTTGATGGCCTCAATACGAGCCGCAACAAGTGGACGGTCGGGCACCGCAAAAGGTAGGCGTGGAATAATCACTTGAGTGAGCAAATCACCAGGAAGATCAATGCCTTGCCAGAAACCATCTGTACCAAGAAGAACTGCCTGGGGGCTGCCGCGAAAGTCTTCAAGCATCTGGCTACGAGAAAGCCCATCAGCTTGACTCACAAGCCGGACCTTATTGCGAACACAGAATCCAGCAAGTTCAGCCGACGCTTTGGCAAGTGCTTGATGACTCGTAAAAAGTACCATCGTTCTACCCTGCTGATCAACCACAAAGGAACGAAGCATTTCCGCAACAGCTCGATCATAGATGTCCCTACTACTGGGATCCGGTAGCCGGTTCACAAGAATAAGTTCTGCCTGTGATTCATAATCAAATGGACTGTCCAACTGACGCCTGATCGCTGATTCAACACCAAGCCTTTGGCACAGATAGCGGAAACCTGTCTCGTTCGCATTCTGCTCAGACTCTGTAAGAAAAGTATCGTCTGATGCCTGCTCTTTAGTTTCTGTAGAAAGTGTTGCACTCGTAAGTACCACGGTATCGACTTTACTAAAAAGTTCTCTCCGCAAAACACCACTTACGTCAATCGGTGCACTTGCCAGTTTTACACGTGGTGCACCACGACGACTGTTTGCTAATTCGACCCACCAGACACTACCGGGATCATCCTGCTCAAGCCACATACGGATGGAACCCGCTTGTGATACCAAACGATCTGCAAGGGACTGAAAGTCTTGCCTTTCTGCATCGCTCGAAAGTCGATCAGATACTCCTCTTATCTTCCGGCCGAGTGCCAGAAGTGCCTCTCCCAGCGAGTTGGCGACAAGACCTGGCTCTGAAATTCGCCACGGCCCGTCACCACGATGTGCGAGAGCGAGAACCACTTCAGAAAAAAAGTTTTCTGCAATGCGACGAGCCTGAATAACATCGGGCCTCACGTCGTCTAGTTTGTAGTGCACAAGCAAACCCCGATTTGTTCGCTCGTTAAAAAGGCGTGAAAGAAGTCGCTCAACTGAGACACTCGATAATCCAATACCAAGATGGTCACTTGCTACTGACTCGACCATATGTGCTTCGTCAAAAATAACAATGTCGTACTCAGGCAAAAGACTTGCTCCACTTCGACGCAATGCAAGATCTGAAAAGAATAATGCATGATTTACAACAAGGACTTGAGCATTACTCATTCGCCTTCGAGCCGCAAAATAATGACAATCGTTGTACCGAGAACAGGCACGACCCATGCAATTCCCAGAGTCACTATGAACTTCATCCCATACTGAGCCTCGCGGAACTGTTGGCAGGTCTGACAATGAACCATCGCGAGTCTCTTCTGACCACTCAAGAAGCCCTTCTAACTCTGCCACTTCTTCTTCATATTGAAAGAGGCTTCCTTGCCGCTCTTTCGCGAGAGCAAGACGACGAAGACTGATATAATTGCCACGCCCTTTGACCAACACGGCTGAAAACTCACGTGGCATCACAGCAGAAACCACTGGGATATCCTTTCGGATCAGTTGTTCTTGTAATGCGATCGTGTGCGTTGCGATAATGATTCGGCGTTGATTCTTT
>Ga0233437_1005343_pt1 | contig 14057 bp, 7 predicted proteins | sample SI_122_August201_FD_182714 | JGI IMG/M metagenome (GOLD analysis project Ga0233437, IMG submission 182714) | Seawater microbial communities from Saanich Inlet, British Columbia, Canada - SI_122_August2016_200_MG | ecosystem: Environmental > Aquatic > Marine > Inlet | place: Canada: British... | reverse complement strand
TTTTGTCACCAATTTCTGCATCGGTTAAATTTGGATTTGCAACAACTTCAGTCCGACCTCGATCATTTTTAATAATCCGGAACTTCTGATTTAGTTCGCTGACAGTAGCTGTTTTATTCTTATCAGCCAACATTAAATATGGATGTATATCAGCTTCAGGGAAAACATTTCTCATCAGCCATGTTTGAAATGCCACATCCCATAAATAGGGTTTCCATTTTGAAGAAATCCCCCCTCGTTTTTTATAGAATTCATCATTGGATTTAAATGATTTGGCTTTTACCTCAATCAGGTTAAATCTATTCCCCTTTTTTTCCAGAATATCAACCCTTATGAAACAACCGGCATATTCGAATGCAGCTTCAAAGATTATAACATCATCTTTTTGTAACAATAAATTCGTTTTATGCAAGGCGGTGGAATGATTTAATTCAAATACCTCTTCCCCATCCGGGTAATACTTTTTAGCAAGATCACCGATCTGAAATCCACCTTCAGCTAGCGCTTTCAAGAATTCGTCTGTATGTTTTGTATCGGCGTATTTCTTTTTACCAGTATAGTAAAGTTTTGCTGGGCATTCCAGTGCCAGTTTAAATCGGGATTTTGTCAGATATCTTGGTCTTTTCATTGTGATAATGCTATTTATTATCTCCACTGCCGATTTTGGGGATATCATCAGATGGTCCTAACTCAAATGCATTCGTAAACCCTAATCAAATTTTTAAAAATACTCAAGTTATTGCAACTGCAATAGTTAGTGATTCTGATCAGGATGAGGTCAGTCTGTGTGCTCAATGGGGAGATGGCACGTCAAATTGTGGAAATCCAGTTTCAAGTGGTTCATTAAGTCAAGTTGTTAAACCAAACGGATATTCGGATTCAGGTAATTATACAATAACCTTGACAGCTAATGATGAAGAAGAAACGATTTCCGGCCCCATGACAATTGGAATTATCGTTGAAAATAGACCGCCTTATCAACCTACTGGATTGAGCCCATGTAGTGGAACACAGGATATCTATTTGACTCTCCAATGGAGTAATACAGGTGATCCAGATGGTGATAATTTAAACTTTACAGTTATGCTAAATAACCAATCTGTTTATTCAGGTCCAAATAGTTCATATTCTGTATCATTGGATTACTCTAATTCATATGAATGGTATGTAATAGCGTTTGATGGTGAAGCACAAACGCAAAGCAACAGTTGTTATTTTTCAACAGATGATGAAGATACCCCTCCAACCTGTGCTTCAAATTTATCTCCAGATAACAATGCCACCAATGTTTCAATAAACACCAATCTTGATTGGTCACATGGTAATGATCCAGATGGGGGATCTGTCACATACGATGTATATCTTGAGGCAGGTGATAGTTCACCTGATAACCTGGTATGTAACAATATATCGCAATCTTATTGTAATCTTGGTTCGCTAGATTATAATACCCAATATTTTTGGAAAGTAACTACCACTGATGATGAAGGCACAACATGTACTTCAACCACATTCTACTTTACAACAGAAATGGCTGATCCAATTACATGGAATGCTTGGAAATATGGTGACCAATTTTATTATGTAGATGGAGAGACAGATCTTGGCTGCGATTGCTATGGAACAACTCATTGTATAAATATTGGTGATGACCATGCGGGAAATGAAGAACCGGGGGAATCACATTGGGATTTTGATATTCCTTTTAATCCTTCAGATGTAACAATTCTTAATGTAAATATTATGATATATGGTGAATTTTGTGCAACTAACGGATCCGGTGACGATAGTTTTTGCCCCAATAATGATAATTGGATACAATACTATCTATGTAATAATAGTTATGAGGCTATTGTTTATTTACACCAACAAGATGGGTCTTGGACTGATGGGATTGAGGCATTGGATTATAATAACAATTCATATTGGAATATTTCAGTTAATCAAAGTTTATTCAGCGAAATTTTCTCTAATGGACAAATTAGACCAATCATTTGGTCACCATTTGATTTCGATGTTTATAGAGTTTATGTTGAAATAACTTATCAACCCTAATATCCTAAATTTCAATCTGAATATATTAAGTAATAAACAAGGAGATAGCATTGAAGCCAAATAAAACTGTAAAATTAATTGAAAAAATATTCCCAAGTGTGAAAGATGATTTAAAGAATATCTCAAATTTTGCTAAGGAAAATCCGCTCTGTAATTACGCACACCTAGGTTCTGAATACGAAACTGGCGATCCAGATCCTTCAAAACTTTTAGATTTCAAATCAATGGTCGAAAGTCTGATTGACAAAATAAAGAATAAGGTATTAAGCAAATATGAAATTTCATTACATAATGCATATTCTCATTTTGATCCACAGATGGTGGTAAGAGGTTTTAGTGGAGGACCAGGATACATTCATATTGAAATAAAATCTGAAGATGATGGTAAATATTGTTTTTCCTACTCAGGATATGTTTGGAATGGGATTACTCTTGTTGGTAGAATTTTGAAATCTGGGAAAATGAAATCTGGCAGTATGTCATATGGTGGAAACTTCCTGTTTGATGATTCTATTAAAAGAATTCAAGGCGAGCGGGAGATAGCAAAAGCAAAAAAAGAGAAAGATAAATCTAAAACTAGCAAATAAGTAAATTTTTACTCCCATAGACTTTTCTGCAGGGAGAGATAATGATCTCCTTTTGCAGTACCAGTTATTATTTATTGATAGTTGCTACATATTATCAAGTATTCTGCAAAGATAATCCGATCTTCGACTTTGAGCTATACACATATGACTGGGAGTGCATATCAATTGTTAAAATATAGATTATTTTCCTCATATCTTAATGTATCTGTACATTTCGTAACGAATTTTATTATTAATATAAGATAAAAGGATGTTTAATCCTAATAATGAGAGAAATATGATGACATCTAAATTAGTTGATATTCTTACTATTAATAGTATGAGTTGCGAGCTATTAGCAAGAAATGCAACAATATAGTAGGGTTTATATCTTTCTTATTCCCAAATAATTTTTTTTACAGAAATAGTTGATCCAAACAATAATTCAAGAGCCCGATTTATAGAATTGTATAACACTGGTGCCTCAGTGGATTTAAGTTTTGGTTGGCAATTACCAAAATTTACCTATTGAAATGTTAACCCGCAGTTTCCTGTAAATATTACCGGTTATAGCTCCTGGTGGATATTTGAAATCAGTCCCAAAGGTGGTGCAATCCTCAAAGCGTGTAGACATGTTGTCAATAAGGATATTGGTACGGGAGGTCCAGCCGACAAGTTTAGAAGTGATCAAATTCAGTTCCTAAATATTTCTGGAGATGTAATTACTAATTTTGGAATACCAGATTAAGATAATTTTGAGAAATTATACTGAATCTGTTTATTTATATTATAATATGTTGTTTTTAATAAAGGACAAAATAAAATGAAAAGTATTCTTTTTATCGTTAGTATTACGATTATGACGGCTCAAATTGAGCCTCGATGGACCAATAGTATTGGAGGAAGTAGCAGCGATGAAGGGTATTCCATTCAACAAACTACTGATGGTGGGTTTATTATTACAGGATACACTTTATCATTTGGAAATGGAAATAGGGATGTGTGGCTAATAAAGACAGATCCTGAAGGTAATGTAGAATGGGATAAAACCTTTGGAGGGACTGATTACGACGTAGGTAACTCTGTTCAAAAAACTATCGACGGTGGATTTATTATTATTGGAGGCACGGTATCGTTTGGTTATAATGGTGGCCTAAGTGCTTGGTTAATAAAAACTGATTCGGAAGGCAATGAAGAGTGGAATACAGTATTTAACGAGGATGCAGGGCAAGGTTACTCAGTTCAACAAACAGCCGATAACGGATTTATTTTCACTGGATATAAATGGGATGGTAATAGAGAACTATCGCTAATAAAAACCAACTCAGACGGCATCGAGGAATGGAATCGAACTTTTGGTGGGCTCGGTCAAGATTGGGGTTATTCTGTCAAACAAACAACAGACAACGGATATATTATTACAGGGTATACAGAGTCATATTGGAATGGGATTAAAGATGTATATCTTATCAAAACTGACCAAGATGGCATTGAGGAATGGAGCCAAACATACGAAGGGACTAATAATGATGCAGGGTATTCAGTTCAACAGACTACGAATGGTGGGTTTATTATTACAGGATACACTTCAACAGTTGGGAATGGAGAAAGGGATGTATGGCTAATAAAGACAGATTCCGAGGGTAATATAGAATGGAATAATACTTTTGGAGAAAATTGCGATGATTGGGGTTTTTCTGTACAACAGACTACAGACAATGGGTTTATTGTTACTGGACATAAAGGTTGTCTTGGTGGTACAGATGTATGGCTAATCAAAACAGACCAAGGTGGCATTGAGGAATGGAATCAGACCTTTGGAGGGGCTTACGATGATGAAGGGTATTCCGTTCAACAAACTACTGATGGTGGGTTTATTGTTACTGGATCTACTTTATCATTTGGAAATGGAGGAAAGGATGTATGGCTAATAAAAGTAAAGGTAAATGGTTGTACTGATATCTTGGCAATAAATTATGAGCCAAATGCTCTTGAAGATGATGGCACATGCTATTATATAGAGGATATTGACCAGCACTTTGTACAAAATTGGGAGGGCATCCCTCTCAACCCCATGGGAATATATGTAAACTCAGCAATTTTGGATGAGATCAACCTTAGAGTTGGGGATGAAATCGGAATCTTCGATGCCGGAGAATGCATAGGAATGGTCCAGCTTACTGATGAAATCACATCCCCTATTCAAATATTCCTCTCGCAAGATAACCCTGATACTCCAGAGATAGATGGATTTGAAGTTGGGGAAAATATTATCTATAAGTTTTGGGATGCAAGTGAGCAAATAGAGGTAATTAATGTTAATTCTATCTTGTCAAATGGTGATGAAGTATTCACCCCATTAGGATTTTCTGAAGTCCAATTATCTGTAAACTCCATTTTAGGCTGTACAGATTTTGACTCAATTAATTATACGCCAGAAGCAACTGTCGATGATGGAAGTTGTGTACCAATCGTTTATGGGTGCACGGATCCAGAATCCTGTAATTATACTCCTGAAGCGAATCTCGATGACAACTGTTTTTATTTTGATTGTGCTCAAATCTGTGATGGGTCATCTTATTTAGATGATTGCTATGTTTGTGATGATGATCCAGAAAACGATAATGAATGTTATGGCTGTATGGATATATGGGCACTCAATTTTAATCCTGAGTTTACTTTAGATGATGGATCTTGTGATTATCCGAACATTGGTGATATTTCAATGGACGGAATAATAAATGTGAGTGATATTGTCTTACTCGTGGGAGTTGTTCTGGACGGAGAATATTTCATTGAATACATGGATATTAACCAAGATTCATATTTGAATATTATCGATATAGTTATTTTAGTGGATATTATTTTTCACCCTGAATATTTGGGATGTACAGATCCAGAAGCCAACAACTACGTACCAATTGCAATTTATGATAATGGTAATTGTGAGTTTGATATATTGGGATGCACCGATATTACGGCAATTAATTTTGATCTTTCCGCTAATCAAGATAATACCACATGTGAGTATTATGATATTGATGGAAATCTTTTCCATTCAGTAGTAATTGGCAATCAGCGATGGATGCTAGAAAATCTTAAAGTAATTCATTATAGTAATGGAGATGAGATTCCAACAGGTAGTTCTTTACCTGATTGGCATAATTCTTCATCAGGAGCGTATTTAGTCTATAATAATTATGAACCAAATATTGATGTTTATGGGTTGTTATATAATTGGTTTGCAGCGTCTGACCCCAGAGATATTGCCCCAGAAGGATGGCATGTCCCAAATGATAGTGAATGGAGTCAATTAGTAGGATTCCTTGGTGATAATGCTGGAGGAAAATTAAAAGAAGTTGGTAATACTCACTGGCTCGATCCAAATATAGGAGCCACAAACGAAAGTGGATTTACTGGTCTTGGAAGTGGTTATTATAGTGCTGAATTTCATGGGTATGAATATACTCAATTGCACCGATGGACTTATTTTTGGACATCATCGCAATATGGTAACAACAATTATAATATTACATGGTTTTGGGGTTTACACTATGGGTATTCGGATATCACCCATGAATTGCATAACACAAGACGAGGGCTATCCATCAGATGTGTTAGGAATGCTGAATAAATTAAAGGAAAAATCATGAAAATAAATAAATATATTAATGCATTCCTCAAATCCATAATTTCCTTTCTAATTATTTTCCAAAGCGGATGTGACAATTCATCTGAGCCCAAAATCGTTCACGGCTGTTTAGATAGCCAAGCGTGTAATTATGACCCCTCTGCTACCTTAGACAACAATAGCTGTGAGTATATTGATAATTGTGATACTTGTGACAATGACCCTTCTAATGACTGTGATCAAGATTGTGCAGGTTTTTGGGGTGGAACTGCAACTTTAGATGATTGTGAGGTGTGTAGCGGTGGAGATACGGGACTCGTACCAAATATTGATGAACTTGGCTGTGGGTGTTTTAATCCTGCTCAGCTGACATATTGTTTTGATGGAGATAATGATTTGCTTGGCTCAACGGGCTCTGAAACTGAGTATTGTCTACATAATATACCTGAAAGTTGGGTAATTGATTGTACTGATGAGAACGATGCTTGTACGTCTAATACGTATGATTGCAATAGTATCTGTGATGGTTCAGCTTTCATAGACGATTGTGGAATATGTAGTGGTGGGAATACAGGATACGAACCAAATTCAGATATGGATTGTGCTGGTACTTGTGGTGGAACAAGTATTGTTGATGATTGTGGTGTATGCGATGGCAACAACTTAGAAAAGGATTGCTGGGGTGATTGTTATGGTAATGCAATTCCAGACGATTGTGGAATATGTAGTGGTGGGAATACAGGATACGAACCAAATTCAGATATGGATTGTGCTGGTACTTGCTTTGGTACATCTTTTTTAGATAACTGTGGAATATGTGATGATAATTCTGAAAATGATAACTCTGAAATGGATTGTTCAGGCGAGTGTTTTGGGACAGCTTATATAAATAATTGTGAAAATTGTGTTGGAGGTAATACAGGTTTAATTGAAAACAATTGTACGGTAACTGATATTAATGGAAACGTCTATAGTACTATTATAATTGGAAATCAGGAATGGATGGCTGAAAATCTAAAGGCTACTAATTACAGAAATGGAATGGTAATTCAAACAGGTTTTTCTGATATCAGTTGGTCATACTTAACTACCGGAGCATATGCTTTTTACAACAATGACCAATCGAACTCAGAAATTTATGGAAATCTTTACAATTGGTTTGCGGTGGATAACTATCGTGGTATTTGTCCGGAGGAATGGCATGTTTCTTCAGATGAGGATTTTATAGAATTAGAATTGTATCTTGGTATGAGTTCTGTCGAAATTTATGAATGGGAATGGCGAGGTACAAATGAAGGAGGAAAGCTGAAAGAAGAGGGGCTTGCCCATTGGTGGAATCCAAATGAAGGTGCTACAAACGAAAGTGGCTTCACGGCATTAGGGGGCGGATACAGGAATAACTCAGGTAATTTTTCGAGTATGAACTCATTTACGGGATTTTGGATGTCAACAGACCGCCTTTACACTCAGGCTTGGTCAAGGTTACTTGATCATTCTCACTCTAGTATCAGTAGGGTCGGTGTTGAAAAGCCAAATGGGTTATACGTTCGTTGTGTGAGGGATTAGGTGTGCCAGATAATATGTTCGGGTGCAAGGGAACACTGTACCGCAAAACTGGCAAACAATCTAACCCAGTGAATCTTGGTTCACGAATCTTGTAGAGAAGATGTTGTGGACTTATCATAATAAACTAGATAAAAAGTTAAGCAGCATCTCGTTGATTATCATCCTCCTATTGTTAAGTAGATAATTAAAGAATTGGTACAACATAAGGTTTGAAAATTGCTAATAGGATTAGCACCTGGCGAAGAAATTCAACTAAAATATTTATACACAAAATAATATATAGGAAAAAACAGTATGGATAAACATTTTTGGGTTATTCTCAATGAAGAGAAACCACGTGATAAGATAAGTATGAATGAGATATTTAGAATCTTATCAATGGTTAATTATAAAAAAAGCGCTGGACGTGAAATCGAAAATATTGCAAAACTATTACTACAAAATGGGGAGTATGTCGATGCCCGGAAAGTTATCGGAGAGTTAAAAAGCTGGAATTTTCCAATGTTTGTTAAGTTAGCATTTGAATTTAGTCATTTAGATTATTTCAATGAGGCATTTGAGTATGCAAAGAACCTAAATAGCCTAACAGAAAGAACTAGTGCAATTTCTCACATGGTGGGATATAGTAATATATCAAATGCCTATTCAATTAAGTTTCTTTACAGTGTATTTTCAATATTCACAGATAAAATGAATTTGGATATCCATCCTGCCATTTCCGACATTTTAACTAGACTAGGCCTGCTACTTGTAGAAATTCATGCCAAAAATGGTGAATTTGATGATGCCATAAAACTGATACATGAATCCTCGCAAAATTGTTATATTTTTGATGATAATTTATTTTTAGGACCTGCATATGTGTGTTTAGGTATCTTTCAATACAAGGCAGGTTTAAAAGTGGAAGGTAAAAATAATATTGACTATGGAACTAAATATTTTAACAGTGAAGTTTACACTGGCACTAAAGATAAAATCGCAATGCATATTGCAAGATATTATTCAGAAAACAATTTTGCGGACGATGCAGCCCGAACAGCTGAGACGATATACGGCACTGTTCTACGTGAAATGACAATTAGAGAAGTAATTAATGCTCTGGTTAAACAGAATTACGATATTGAAGTTTTAATGGGTTATTTTGGAGTTGATAGACACACAAAATCAATCATATTGCAGAAAATAGTTAGAATTTATGCAGATAATTCAAGATTTGAAGAAGCACTAAATGTTGTTTGCGATAATTGGCTCATTTTTGATGAAGATATACCTGCAGTCCAAAACTCATCTTTACATAAGTTATTGGAATATATATCACAAAATCAATTAGATGCGGGGATGGTTGAAGATTCTCTAATTACTATAAAGAAATCTGAGATAGGTTATAATTCTGTCATGTTCAAAAAGATATTGTTAAAAATGGCAGAAGTGGGTTTTTTTAAAAATATGAACCTTGCGATGATTATGGCACAAATCACAAATCTAGCATCTAATGGTGGAGCCGCTTATGAAATAATCCGCTCACCATATTTGGCAGGGCGCGAAAGTGTTACTCACAAATGGTACAGATACGATGATGAAATTATAAGTTATGATTCGTTATATCTTTTCATAGATCTCTCAATAAAAATTGAAAATATGGACTTATATCGTGAATTAGAAAAACATATTGATAAATTAGATATGGAAGATTTTGAATATAGGGAAATCATGGTAGGAGCCTATACAAAATTTGCAAAATCGTCTTTAACTAAAGGAGATGAGAAGCTATCGAAAGAATTTTTTGCAAAAGCGATCGATTTTGCAAAATTATGGCCCGATTCTCTTATTGACATTGCTTCAACTCAATATCATCTCAATTGTAAAAAGGATGCAATTGATACTATTTCATTAGCATTTGATAGTTCAAAAAGATTTGCACGGCAATCTATGGATATAGAAAAGTTGATTGATGCATTGATATTACTTAGACTGTTTGAATCAGCTGAATATTTGATACATAACAGTGATTTGTTTCACACCGAAAAAGATTCTAAATATATTCATATTCTATCGGAACAATACGATATGCATATCAATATATCTTAATTGTCAATAAGGATTGTAAAATGACCAATAAGATTACTGCTAAAGATTATGATGGGAACAAATATAAAACTGTTAAAATTGGTAGCCAAATTTGGATGGCCGAAAATCTGAAAACCACCCGTTACAGTAATGGTGATCCAATACTAACAACCGCCAGTTACTATAATGATGATTATGAACTAAAAGGGCGCAGTGAAAGAGAGTGGGCAATCATTGGTCATGGTGATGGGGGATATGCTATGTATCCATATGATAACGATGAGTATTCCATGAAAACTTGTAAAGGTTTTTGTAAAAAAATCTATGGAAATCTATACAATTGGTATGCGGTGAACGATGAACGGGGTATCAGTCCGAAAGGATTTCATGTACCCACCGATGAAGAATGGATAGAGTTGGAAATGTATCTTGGGATGAGTTATGAAGATGCACATAAGCTTGGCAACAGGAGGGGGACCAAACTGGGCAAACAACTGCTAAGTACCAAGTGCCCCTGGTCTAGCGAAGACTTTAAGAATGACCCTGCATTTGGGTCATCTGGGTTTCATGCCCTCTTGGGTGGTCACCGCGATAATTGGGGTTCCTACTTCTATATGGGCTTCCAAGGTTCTTTCTGGTCCTCGTCCGGTGACGAAGATAGTTTCTACGCCCGGTGCCGAATACTGCAACATTCAAATTTCGATCGGGAATTGGAAAAAAAGGGAAATGGGTATTCGGTTCGCTGTTTAAAGGATGATTAGATTATAACCACTAAAACATTTGAGAAATGTGGGGCATTTTGGTTTTACCACTAAAGTGTCCCTCAGTTCTTATCCCCAATCTACGAATAACCTACAATTCCAAAACTCCCAGAATTCCTCTCAAAAACCTACCCCAGAACACCTGTTCCTGGTCTCAAAAACAATTTCAAAATCAAAGTATCAATAACCTCTGATTAGCGAAATTTAGAATTTCTGACCATCACAGGTTTCAGTAATCTCCATTCATTGAAGACACTTAGTAACACAGGGGGCAGAAATGTCCCTATATTTCCAGGGTCACCGGTGAACATTTTCCGAAGTCTCAGCCATTTTTTATAAGCATAGATCGTTCAGATTGACCGAGAGCGCCCATTTGCGTTGTACAGAGGCTGATTACGGCTAGCTACCGTGGGCTAAACCGCCTTTTTGCCTATTCTCCATCCTTTTAGTGAATACACTAATAATTCAGATTGATACCAAACTTTTATCTCCCAAACAGCCGCACCTCAGCCTCTCCCAGGAACCTGGATCTCAGGCATCACTGTTCCCTGGCATCATTGATGAATGGTACTGATGGGAAGGGTGCTTCGGGGCTTGGGGGCTGGAATCAAGGCTTAGTTAATTCAGACAATTTCTCAGCCATTTAACCTTATTCATTTCAGTGTAAATTTCCATTTCAACTATGGAGCAAATATGCCTCGCAGAACAAAATCAAAGATTAAACCGTTAAAACGAATTGCTGCTTTATACTGTAGGGTGTCAACGTATGATCAGACCGGTTTGTATTAATTGCTCTTTGCACTAAACTCTGTGATTAAACACTAATTAGTGGGGTGGGGGCGTAAATCCTGACTAAGACAATGTTTGGAATATTGTCAGATTCCACATGTCTTACATCCCTGCAAATTATTGTTAATATTCTACTCTGACTTTTCATAGGTAATTTTTACACTACCATCATCCCAGGAGATATAATGGGTGGAGGAAAAACTAAATGACTAATTCAAAAAAGATTGCTTTCTACCTGCGTGTCTCGACTAAGAATCAAGATACGAAGGAAGGATCCATCATATCTCAAGAGCAACGTTTAACTGACTGGCTGATGTTTCACAATAAAATCAGTGATGACAATTTAGAAAAACAGAAATATGACGATTTTGCTGTTTACAAGGATGTAGAATCCGGGAAATCAACTGAAAATCGCCCTGGATATAATCGGATGATTACTGACATTCAGATGAAACGAATCCATGGTATTGCCTGTACAAGCATCTCACGCCTCAATCGAAATCTTAAAGAGTTTTATTCGTTATTAGAGTTATCTGAGCTGCATCAGATTGATGTTATTTCACTAAAAGAGAATTTTGATACATCAACCGCCATTGGAAGAGCACTATTAAAATTTATGCTAGTGTTCTATGAACTAGAGCGCGAGCAAACCGCTGAGAGAGGTAGTGATAATCGGTATGAAAGAGCAAAGAGAGGTTTGTGGATAACTTCAACAATTATTGGATACGATAATGACGCTCAAAATCCGGGGCATCCAACGATTATCCCTGTAGAAGCCGAAATTGTAAAAAAGATATTCAAATTGTATATTAATTCTGGTTCAATCTCACAGGAGAGGAAATTACTAAAAAAAGAAGGGATACAAACTCCCGCAAGAAAATTAACTGGAGCAAATAAAGGCCAACCCAAAGATTTTGCTGACGAGACTATTCGTCGTATACTTCAAAATAAAGCATACCTCGGTATTGTCCAGTATCAAAAAGGGAATATGGGAAAAACGGACTTACCACTAGGAAAAGCATACGAAGAATTTGATGGAGTATGGAAACCAATCATTGAAAATGATGTTTTTGAGAAAGCAAATCAGATATTAGTATCAAATAGCTCGATAAAAGGGAACGTCATAGCCAGCAAAAAGAAAACATATGAACTTTCAGGAATTATAGCATGCGGAAATTGTTCCAAATCAACAATGAGAACCACCAGTGGTACAAGCGGTACCGGCAAACAGTATCATTATTATAAATGCGTGGATTGCTCAACACAAATATCCGCGAGTAGGTTGGAGCAAGCCGTTGTAAATACTCTTAATGAGCTAGGCGGTGATGAAAAAATTCTTGTTTTCAATGAAGAAACTTACGTCTGGGACTTGGTCTCTGAATTTGATTTTCGATGGAGTTATTTTGGTTCCTCTATCACTCAAGATGATAAATTATTATTGAGTGTTGGTAATCAATTCAATCCATATGTGCCTTACACGGAAATAGCTGCTATTATTGACTTAGATACTGGTGAAATAACTATGATTGATTCTGTTAACTTTAACGGACTCTATCCTGCTCAATTCTGTGCTGATAATGGTATATGTTATAAAGCTGGTGGATTTAATGTTAATAATGGTTTTGATCTTAATACTGTTGAAGCATATGAAGATAGCACTTGGATTCCATACGAACCTATGCCAATTGATTGTGCTAATCCCTTAGTCGCAGAAATGTCTGATGGCAGATACTTCGTAACTTGTGATAATCGATTAGATAATGGTGCTAACCTCATATTCTCATGGAACAGTGAACCGGAAATTGATTGGCACGAGACATTTTTTAATGGTGAAAACTATGAAGTTCAAATATCAGCCAGTGATATAGATGAAGACAGCATAGCTGTTAGATTGTGGTTCCAGGGCGGCCCAACTGAATGGAGCGAATTACAGCCATCTGGAACTACATTTGAGTTTATTGCTGATCATGCCTGGGGATTATTAATGACCCAGGTTCACGACCAATGGTATAATGATGGTATTCATAATTCTATCAGCGATTTTGAAGTGATAGCTGAATTAGCTCTTGACGATATCCACCATCCGAGCGAATTCTACTTGAGCCAAAACTATCCCAACCCATTCAATCCCATCACGCGAATTGACTATTATTTACTCAAGTATGGTTTGGCGGAATTGAATATTTATAATTTATCAGGTGGCCTCGTGACGACACTTGTCTATGAGAGACAGTCTGGCCACCAAAGCGTAATGTGGCAAGTGGAAGATTACCCATCAGGACATTATCTATACAGATTGCTATTTGACGGTCATGTGGTGGAAGAAAAGAAAATGGTGGTTGTGAAATGACTATATTCCCTCAAAAAGTATTAAGCGAATTAATATTAATTGTGACAACTGCAATAATTGCTTTTTCAGTTCTCAAGGCAGAGACAGTTGATCATGACGACATGCTAATAGATTTTGAATCTATTGAGGAAATGTTTAATAATTATTCAAGAGAAAATATAACAGAATCAGATATCTTAAATCCTTATGCCCAACCCAATGAGAATTTATCAAACTCATACGGCAGTGGGGATGTCAATCAGGATGGGGTTTTAAGTTGGGATGATTATAAT
>Ga0233437_1005342_pt1 | contig 14061 bp, 6 predicted proteins | sample SI_122_August201_FD_182714 | JGI IMG/M metagenome (GOLD analysis project Ga0233437, IMG submission 182714) | Seawater microbial communities from Saanich Inlet, British Columbia, Canada - SI_122_August2016_200_MG | ecosystem: Environmental > Aquatic > Marine > Inlet | place: Canada: British... | reverse complement strand
TCATGATTTTCGAAGCTGCATGTATGGCTGCCAAGGAAGGAATCTCTGTTTTCCCTAAAATCATGATTCCATTGACCAGCCATGCCAACGAACTGAAGGTCCAGCGAGAATTGCTGGAAAATGTAGCCAAAACGGTGATGAAAGAACAACGCATGACGATTGAATACAAATTTGGAACCATGATCGAGATTCCAAGAGCTGCGCTGACAGCTGATGAAATGGCAGAGTACTCAGAATTTTTCTCTTTCGGAACCAATGATTTGACTCAAACCACTTACGGTATTTCAAGGGATGACGCAGAGTCCGGATTCTTGTTGGAATACCTTGATCGGGGTATTATTACGGACAACCCATTTTCGACTATTGATCAAAATGGTATTGGTGAATTAATGAAAATCGCTGTTAAGAAAGGTCGTACAAGCAATGCAGCACTGGAATGTGGTATATGTGGAGAACATGGTGGCGATCCACGATCCATTCAGTTCTGCCACACACTTGGTTTGAACTATGTCTCCTGTTCGCCATTCAGAATACCTATCGCCCGACTAGTGGCAGCACACGCAAAACTTGGGGAGGAACCTTCTTAATCGTTAAAGCATGTAACCATGTTCGATTCAATCGACATATCAGCAAAATATGTCGATTGATTTCAAAATTATTGGTTTGATTACAATATGTTACAAAGGCGTAGGATGGGTCTGGGGTCGCATGCCCATCTCTAAAGTCTACTGCCGGTTTTTATAAAGTATAGAACAAAGGGGGTGAAAACAAAAACCATAAAAAGGCTGATACTGATTAGCGATATTTTATTTAATTTACGTTTAAACCAATGCATCTGGTCTCCAGGCTTAAACAGGTATTCCAATCGAAGCGTGATACTTTTACTGATACCAGTAGCAACCCCTAAAAACAGGAACAAGTAAATCGGTATTCCCAGATAATAATATTCCTTCTGTAAAAGGCAAAACGGACAACGATGGGTTGGCATTTCATAAATATAAATGCTGGTAAAGTTTATAATAGTTGCCAGACCCAACCCCAAAATACTTACCCAAAGTAAAATATCAATAAACGGTACTTTTTCCCACCAACTGCGTTTTAGGAATAAATTGTTTTTTACAGCGATTAATAGATAGACCCCTACTAATATCGGTAATGATATCGCCGTCTCCATATCAGCCAAAAATCCCCCGATGGTTTCCTGTTGTTCATCAAAAACCACACCGCAGCAGGAAGTTATCACAGTTGGATTTAAATCTGATACAAATAATAAAGTTAAAACGCTTTGTAATAAAAACAGTGGGGTCAGTATAATTAATAATTGGTACTTTTCTCTGATCAAGGGATAGTTTTCCTTTTGATTATCGATATAATTAATGATCAACCAAAAGAAAGATAGAAACCCTAAAAATAGTTTTAAAAAAAGCAATGGAAATCCATAATTACTAGCAGCCAGTGCACCTGTCGCACACATGGCTCCGGGTAAAACTGCTGAAATTTCATCCGCTGCAATAACAAACAATAAAAGCAGGGTAATTTGAACCCCCATGGTAAAATTCATTATCGCAGAAATCAGATAGGTCTTTTTTTCCAATTTATATTGCAATGGGGTAGTTTGCTCAAAATCCCAACTTTTATTAATGATTCCGGCATTCACTGTTCCCAATAATACCAAAAACAGGATAATGAAGTCACCGGTGATAATGCCAATAACCCAGGGATGAAAGATCATAATTTTAATTGTCCGTCTTTAATTTCAATCACACGATCCACCTCGGAAAACTCACAAACACGTGGATCATGACTCGCAATAATGACACTTAATCCGCTAACTTTTAACACTTTCATATACTCCAGATAAGATTGACTTAGCTCGGTATCCAGATGGGCCGTCGGCTCGTCAGCCAAAAGAATTTCCGGTTGATTAATAATAGCTCTGATAATGGCAACTCTCTGTTGTTCACCCCCCGATAGTTCTTTAATTTTAAAATCCTGACGATGTTTTAGATTAAACCGTTCCAATAATTTCAGAGACATTTCTCTTCTCATAGCCGGTTTAACTCCCAAAGGATATAGTGGCAGTTCAACATTGTCAGCCACTGAAAGTTCAGAGATCAGTTGAAAGTTCTGAAAAATAAATCCAAAATACTGCAACTTAAATTGATTCATAAATTTTTCAGGTAATTTCGATATCGATTTACCCATGATATTGATATCCCCGCTGGTCGGTTTCAATAGACAACCCATCATGGCTATTAATGTCGTCTTTCCTGAACCACTGGGTCCCTTTAAAACAATCATCTCATTCTTTTTGATATCAAGACTGATATTATTGACCGAGACGACCTCGTTGATCTGCCCTTCATTATATATTTTCGTAACGTTTTTTAAAACAATCAGTGATTCTTTCATATTAGTTGATATTTCTCATCGCCACATCAGGGTCTGTTATTGCCACTTTCCAGGCTGGAAATAAGATGGCGGTGCAATACGGGATGACAGTAAATATAAAAATGAGCAAAAGATAATTAAAATCAAAAAATGGAATCAGATCAAAATCAGGATAAACCGATGACCATCCAATAAAAACATTTTTCAAACCCGGAGCGTTAAAAATATAAACAAAAAGGTAAGCGAATATTATCCCCCCAAAACAAGCAAAACTGGATATAAAAAAACCTTCATATAGTTTTACTGACAAAACCATGTCGGTATCCCAACCAATGGCCTTTAAAATTCCAATCTCTTTTTTCTCTTCGGCACCAAGTCCACTGGCTTTATCCCAGATTAAAACCAGAAAAGCTAAAATGGAGATTAATAATCCGGACAAGACAAAACCACTTCTCCAATTAAAGACAGACATATATGTGGTTTCTATATTCTTTTTGGTAATGGTTCTCAACTCAGGGAAAAGACGGTTAATTTTAATAGCAATATTTTGGACCTCTTCCGGGTTGGGAATATAAATAGCGAAATCGGTGTAGGCCGATTCCGGTATTTCCAGAACTTTTCTGGCGCCTTCAGCCTGCATAATCATTAAATCATTCGTTTGCAACTGAGTTTCGGCTTTAAAGGTACCTATAATCCGACAAGATATTTCCTGCTCCCAGGTCGATTGATTAAAAATAAAATTCTGTTCCATAAATACTTCTTTGAGAAGTCTATAAACACCCGTACCGACAATCATATCATAATCAGGATTAGGAGAAAGCAGCTGTTGATGGTTGATTTTAGTATATTCATCTGCTTCCAAGTCATTTAAATCCAACCCATAGATCGTGAAGTTTGCCTTTAGCTCGCTAAAGTAAAAATACCCCCACAATCGAGGCTCAACGGTCTCAACCCCAGGCATCTTTTCAATTTCTGACAAATAGCTATCTTCAACAACAACCTGTCTGCCACCCTGGATTTTTTGAATAGTGATATCAGGTAAGCTTTTACTGGTACTCATAAGTTCTTTCGTCAAAGAGCCGGTAATAAAGAATATTGAGGAGATAATGCTAATAATCACTAGGAAAATCAAAAATATTAAGCCATTTTTTGTTTTATGACGTAACAAACTTTGAAAAGCAAAATCAATAATATTCAACTTCTTATCCAACCAATTGACTTTTAGTTTTTCCATTTATTTTCAATCTCATCTACAATTAATCACCACCCCGGCGTTGCAGGCGGAAGATAACAGGTAAATTTTCAAAATCAGGAGTGCTATAGGCAAATCCTGCCGGAAAATGATCCAGACTACCGGGATAATCCTGAAAAGGGGTATTGATATCAGTTAGGGAATAATGCCTTAAATATCGGGCAGCAGTAGTAATTGCCAGATCAGGAAGCCCAATTTTTTTTGTGATTTTCAATCGGATATCAATCTCTGGCTGGATTTCTTTAATACGATACTGACTGTGCTGGTACACAATTCCGATCATAAGAAATGTTATAAAAAAGGCGATAAAAATAGTGTTAGAATAACGCATCTATGGATCCAATATTATTTTTTGACAAATCAAACTATTCGTATTCTTTGATATAGCCGATTTATAATTTTTATAGCGACCTTCATAGCTATTGTCCCCTTCGACTTCGCTCAGAGAACAGCAAATTCAGTACTCAGGGTACAACAATTTCATCGCCTGACTGAATATTAATCCGGCAACCATTCGACATTCCATATACTGATTGCTTATACATCATTTCCGCTTTGGCAGCCGGATGAACAAAACTTCCCTGGGTCGTCACTTTTAATCGATAAAAGAAATTAAAAGTCCCCTTGGACAGGTGATCAAAATAAAAAGTCACCTGGTCATCTTCATATAATGCATAATCTGGCTGTTGGGTAAATATTCCATCTGGTTTTGCCTCAGGTGGTGATGTCTTCAGTGCCGGGTTCATGGGTTCCATACCGGCAGCAAAGGGAACTGATATTGCAACATAATACCGATCTTCAGGGTTAATCACCTGAATATATTCTTCGACAATATCTCCGATGCTAAGTTCTACCTGTTGCCCTGCTTTAACCGGAATTTTAATTCCCGGTTGACTATCTTTAGAAATCTTGATTAATTCCCGATCAACAACAAATCCCTGGCTCTCCTGCACCACTTTATCACCACTTTCAGCCGGCATATAGGCAATGGATTCCATGACCTGCAACCCATCCACAGACGCTTGTGATAGCGTTAAGCGATCTATTTTATCATTTAATAAAAGCATCACCGGTGAATCAGAAGCGTGGGTTCTCTTTTGATTAACCTGGAGACTTTCTATATGGAAGGATTGCTGTTTCAAAGCCCCCTGCTCCAAATAGTCATTTAAGGCTAACAGAGCCGATGCATTTGCAGCCGTACTCCCCCAACCGTCACCTTGTCCTGCATTAACCAGCTCTTTGATCAAATCTGTGGTTTTCTCACTTTTAGGCTCCACCAGATAAAGCGCTCTGGTTAAGGCGGCTAAAGTAGCCGTTTCACTATTGTTAACCAATCCATCCCAATTACTGAAACGATATCGCAGACCCTGGTAAACTTCCTGATCATTGGAGAGTCGATAGAGAATTTGATCTTTTAAATCAGTAGTTAAAGCCTGGGTTTCCTGGCGATTAATCATACCGGAATTAGCCAAGACATACAATAACTTAGCTTCACTATTTAAATCCGATTCCATCGCAGAAGCGTAAAGATCAAACAGGTAACTTTCTGATAATTCACCGACCATGGCCAAGGCATAGAGAGCACTGGCCCTTTCAAAATACTCCGAATCAGGAATAAATTGACCGTAATCGGATCGTAAGGCTTTTTTCAAAGACCGGATACCATCATTCAATAAATGTGTTTCAAAAGGATATCCCAGTTTTTTTACCAGCGCCAGGAATTCAACGACATAGGCGGTTAAGCTGACATAACCTTTTGATCCCGGCCAGTATCCATACAATCCGTCCTGATGTTTAACTGATTTTAAAAATTGCAGTGTTGTCGTAATATCTCTGTTTAATTCATCTGTTCTTCTGGATTTCCCGATTTTAGACAGGGTATCCTTTAAAACCAGTTCCGGATAAATTTTACTGATTCTTTGTTCAGTACAGCCGTAAGGGTACTGTGCCAGGTAATTTAAGCCTGCAATCATTTTTAGCAACGCTGGTTGAGACGTCACAATTAAATCACGATTAAATGAGCCTTCAATCACCGGAACCGCTGGTGGATCAAATACCAAAGTTCTATTTTTTAAAAATGGGTAATAGGTTGTTTTTCTGACTAAGGAACGATCCGGTTTCAATGGCAGTTTAACTTCAAAAGCATCGCTGGCCTGGTCGGAATTACGAATCACAGATAGCCGAACCTTTACAAAATCCTGTTCATTATTACCGCTATAAACTTTATCAACCCACAGGGGATAGAGTAATCTTTCAGCCTTTAGACTTTCCCACTCAACATTTTTTTGTCGATCCCCATTCACTTGTAATCCATCAATTTTTAAAACAGCCAGGCCTTCGCCACCTTCGCCTTCAACCACCCGACCAATTCCGCCACCTACAAATCGATCTCCCGGGCGCACGAATCTCGGTAAAGCCGGTTGAACAATCACCGGTAAACGAATAGACAGTTTGGATCTGGCCACTCCGAATCTAGATTCACCACTGGCAGCAACTGCCCGAACGGCAAAATCGGTTAGATTATCCGGAAGTTTAATTTTAACGGTCACCTTACCGTTTTTTACCTGAATATTGGGATTGTAATAGGCAATGGTTTTGAAATTTTTTCTAACAGTGACATTATTTTCTAGTTCCATCGCCGCCATCGGTGCGCCCATAGCACTTTTCATCGCTCCCATTTCGCCACCCCCGGCGGGATGTTCATTCAAAAATAAGTCCCCAATAATGCTGTTTCTGGTATCCCGGATATAAACTTTAGAATCCCGATACACTAAAAATGATTTCCCGGGATCCAGCCCCTGTTCATCAGCGAGAGATAAGACAGCCTGATCAACTAACCAGAGCGTCACTTCTCCATCCAGCGGTTGTTGATCGGGGTCTGTCAGTTCAATTTCAAATTCAACTTCAGTTCCAGGTAAACATTTGACAGGATGCTTCAACAGTATATTTAATTGTTGATCAATAGCTGTTACTTTAATCCAGCTGGTTGCCGCTTTGGTAATGGGCTTGAACAGATCCGCCTGATGTAATTGAGAGACATTATTCAGACGTTGACCATTTCGCCCTTTAAACAGTAATATATGGACAGGGATTTGAGGATACATATCACTGCTAACTGTAAGTTGGAATTCTCCGGTACCATTTTTAATATCGATCAGATGGTATTCATTTTCTCTGGCCTTTTCCACAATCACTAAAGCTTCAGCGCTTAAAAATGGACTTTTAATTAATAAATTGGCTGTCTCTCCGGGAGCATAACTGTATTTATCAAGCACATTATTAAAAACTAGTCGTTCTTCCTTCTTCCAGGTCATGGGGGTATCACCAGGCAGATAAGTATCTGCTGAGACTTTCTGTAAACGACCACTCTTATCCCGAGCCAGGATTTCCACGATGTAGACACCAGAATTTTGAACTTCCAATTCATGAGCAGTAGCATCTTCTCCAGAAATAAATGTTTTTTCCAGAACCGGTTTATCAACCACATCACTGACATATTCCACTTTGCCTGTAGTAAAATCTGTCTCTTTAACATACGAATGCCATTGCCGTTGCTGCAATCTTAAGTGATATTCAACACCTGCTTTAGGATCACCTTTATGATCAAGCACTAAAACCAAAGGATTAATGGTTTTACTGTTTTTAATTAAACGATCCAATTTGATGCCTAACATAAATGGCGGCAAGGCAATAACTTTTTTTGTACTGGTAACGATCTGTTCGTCCGCACCTTCCACTGTAGCCTCAATGACATACTGCCGTGGTTGACTATTAATTTCCTGGCTGGGATCGATAGTGAACGCCGAACTGCCATTTTTATCTGTTTTCTCACTCAATTGGTGGCTACCTCTGGCGTTAATAATTTCACCTTCACTGTAAAACCTACGATTTGTTGAGAATATGAAATCTTTGTAAGCCTTTGGTTGATACCAATAGGGGAATTGAGTCACTCGCCAATCGACGGATTGATCTACGACAGAACCACCGGCATAATAGGTGGCTGACAAAATTACCTTAAAGGGCTGATCCAGGGGAACGCGATCAGGACCATTGATATTAACTTCAAATTTAGGAATTCGATAACTCTCTTTATTAAAAATTGTATTCCCAATTTCGCCATATTTTTTATCCATGACCCAAACAGAAAACCGGCCGGTGGGTGCTTTTTCCGGGGCAAATTTAAAATAAAATCCACCGGCTGCAGATAATTCCAGAGGATACTCCCAGGTTTTACTACCGGGGCTTTCTATGAAAAGTTTCAATTTGTGATTCAATGGCTTTGAAATTAAGCCCGCCTGAGACTGTCTAATATAACCTCTGATGTGCACCGGTTCTTCAGGTTTATAAATGGGTCGTTCAGTAAATACAAAAGCCTTAAGATCAACCTCGGATTCAGGCTTAGCCGGTGACTGATTCAGCCAGGTAAACCAGTTCCGTTTATGGGCATTCCAAAAATTATTATAATACTCACCAACCTTCATTTCCGGGTTAATAATCAGCGTATCACTGCCTTTTTTAACCACAATTCGTTTGACTTTGTGACGAACTCTTTTTTGATGAAGATAGCGAAATAAACCCATATCATCAGTGACCCCCTGAATTACTGGAAACCACTCCTGATTACTACCCTGAGCTTCTACCAACAGGCTGGCATTTTCGATCGGTGTTCCTGTCTTCAATGAGGATACTAAAAACGACATACCTGTCTTTTCCTTAATAGTGCTGAGATTTAAATCGGTTACCTGTATCCTAACGTAACTACGATTGGTAGTCTCACTGATATTTCGAAAACCGACCAGATAAGTCCCGGGGCGATTCGGTCCATCAATATCTGATAAATAATCTGATAAATCCAATCCGAATTTAAAGGCACCATTGGTCTGATTTAAAGTTAAAGAAATCACCCGAGAGACATCTGGGCTTCCTAACTGGCGCACATGCTCTACCATATTTTGGTTAAATTTTGGAAGTTCACCAGGGCCTGCCGGTCTTTTTTGTTCGTTCACCAGTAATGGTTTTTGGGGTTCCGGCCAAAACCTTCGATCCAAGGGGTCCAGTTTATAAATTCTTAGATCTATCCGATCCACACCTTGACCGGACATGGGGAACTTCTTAGGGCCAAAACGTTCCATAACCCCATAACTGTTATCCCAGCCTAAATAGGTTTTCGGTTTGGAATAGTGAAAATAAATACTGGTTTTATCAAAGCGATTCAACAATCTTTGGGTAGTACTCCGAATCGGGGTATAATTTAAAGAAACCTGATGCACGACCTCAGGGGGACTTTGAAATTTTAAATAGATGCGTTTACCTTCGACATTAAACTTAAATTGTTTTACTGCAGGTTTAAATTTTACCAGCTTTTTAACATCAGCAATGTTCATATGCCCAGGGTTATCACTGAACTGGATAAACAACTTCTGCTGTTGACTTCCACAGTGCAGGCTCTGTTCTTTATTATATACACTACCGTTGCCTGAAACAGGATATATGATATCATGACATCCGATACCGGTGATTCTGAAAAGGGGTTTGGTAAAATAGATATTTTCAGAAACTGTATCTTTTAATGTTGGGTCCAATGAAAGTTTCATCCGGATTTTTAACCTTTTTCCATATCCAATCTGCCGCTTAAATTTCAATTGAAAAGCGAAGAGGTCTTTAACGCTTTTTCGCTCCAGCGTTTTAATATCAAAAAACCGTTGATCCAACACCGTAGTATTTTGTTGATCCAACCCGGGTAAGTCTGATACTTCCAAAGTGATCATCCTGGCCAGTTTATTTTTGTCAACAGCTCCCGGGAAATATAAAGTGATAAAACGGATGGGTTCTAGTTGGCCACTACCATTATCAGGAACGGTATATCGTGGTGGGTTCATTAATGTAATCAAATTAGGGGCGGTAATTTTGTCCACACTTATTCTGATCGTTTCCAGCGCCGGCCAGGGGATGGCGGGTAAAAATTGTAGCGTTTGTTCATTGACCCAGCGGTACTCACCTGGGTGAGGGGGGGTTATTTTAAAAATGGATTCAATCGGTTTTTGCTGAGATAACTCGGTCTGTTCAGATTTAAAAAAAATTGTGATAGGGTCATATTCCCGCAAAAAATGTTCAGGTACTACAGAAAATGATTTCTCCACCTGATTGGTTTGTGCACCTAGCATTACATTCATTAAAACCGTCAACATTAGACTGAAGAGAAGAATTTTTCTTAGACCGACCATCTTATCCTTTTGGTGAAAGTTATTATTTTTTTCAAATTCTTTAATAGGCTACTTAACATATCCTTCTAACACCGCTGGGGGTATCCTCTGCTCCATTCCTTTAGTGCCATATAATAACGGTTGATAGAGCATTGTCTCATCAGTGTTCTCTGAATGCACAATCAAGATATATCGTCCGGTTTCCAAATGGTTAACCATTAAGGGTCCTTCACTAATTTTTTGAAATTGTCCATTGAATAATTGTGCCTGAATATTATCAAACTCAGTATTTACGCCACATCCAATATGACTGCTTTGATCCAGTTCGAAGGTAAACAAATGAAATTCATTCGGGGTCAATAATTTGTTTAGTTGTAGGTGCTCAGTTTCAAACAAAGACTCAGGTGGATATAGACTAATTGTCATTTTACCATTTTGGGTTAAACCCGTTAACGGTTTGGTAATGATCTGATAATCACCCGCCTCCAGATAATGAACGATTTGTCGTCCTGCTACATTTTTAGATGTTTTACCGGCCACAATAGTTTTATCCTTTTGAATATAAGTCAGCCCTCCAACACTATGATCAATTACCAACAATTGTGGTTCTGCCAGGTTTAGCTCCCACAACTCTGTTTCATTATTTAGCGTCCCCACACCGTGATTTAACAATAATAATTTTGGGGTTGCGGCCACTTTTCCTAAATGTGCTTTATAATCATTGAAACTGCCTCCCATCCAGACACTAACCAACCCTCGTTCATGTTGGAGTCTTAATACACCGGGACTAAAACGATTTCCTTTTATTCCTAAAATGCACTTTCCAATGGTTCCATCTCTACCAAACAGTTTACAGGATTTAACATCTCCATCAACATACACACGATCACCCAGGATCTGCTCTTCGATATTAAGCTGAACAATTCCTTTATTTTCAAAAAAAGATGCAAAACTGGGGTTCAGGGCACTAATCGAAACATCAGGGGCATCAGAAAATTGGTAGTACTGCTGCACCAGGCGATAAATCCTATTTTGAAGTGTCGTATTGTAAATATACAATTTTTCATTTTCAAGCTTTATGGAAAACATTTGATTGGAATGTTCCGCTGTGGCTACTTGTGTCGGTATCCCCTCTTTAATCTTTACCAATGTTAAACCTTTTTGAAGAATCACATTTAACCAACCCGGGTCAGGATTTACTTCAATTAAATGTGCTGATTCCGGAAGCAAGTGATTTTGAGAATTATCATTGAAACTTGTGATCTCGTATTGGTCAACGATCGGAATTGTTTGTAATTGAAGGCTCACATCAGTTAAACTTGTATTTCGCTCACTGGACCAAATCTTGACAGTGATATTTTCCTCTATATCAGTTGCAATAAAGGTCTGGTTTTTACTGAATCCCATTTCCAGCCAGTTAAATTGACGGGTTGATTCATTTTGAAGATGATTCAGGTTTATTCCAATCTGTTGATTAACTGATTCCACTTTCAACAGTGTTAAATGCTCCTGAGTTCCGGTGATGTTAAACAACATCGGAATCTCCGATAACTTGAAATCAAGTTTTTCAATTTGATCAATTTGAAAGGGTGTCACTGCTATATCAGTACTGAGATCCGAATCAGCAGGTATCATCCAGCCGTTCCCATCATTGAAATAGAATGGTTGTAAGGAACGATATTCACATTGCTGATCGAATTCATAAGCGCAATAATAAAAGGCTGGACGACCTTTGAAATAGTAACTGAATTCTCCCAATGCAGTTATTCGCAAGGCAGTTTCATCTGAATTAATGATTTTAAATCGACTTTCCTGCCCCAACAATAAATCCTGACTTTGAGTATTTAATAAAATACCGGTAATCTGAATGGAATCCCGAAGCGTATTTAACCGCTTTAAACGGAGAGTATACTGTTGATTTTCTCTTAGGGGAAGGTATAAATGATTCAGTGATTCAGCGATTATTTTCTCATTGTAAAACACCTGCAACTGAACTGTGCTACTGCTATTGTTTTCGAATTTAACGATGCCATCTTCCGGAACCAGAATAGGAATTTCAATCACTTCATTTCCAATAACCTCTTCAAATGAAAATGGTATACTCACTTGTTCTTCTTCAACAATTGATCTGGTTTCCATTTGAATATAAGTTGCATTATTTTGTGAGCTCTCAAGATCAACCCGCAATTGGTAAATTCCAGGATTTAGAGTGGAAGATATTAAAAAATTCCAATCACTCTCCCTGTCATCATTTTTTGCGATCAGTTGCCAGTCACCCTCATCATCTTTAATTGATAATCGGGCACTGGTATCTGCTAAGCCAAAACTAAAAATATCGACAATTGATTGTTCGGCTAAACTGACTTTCAACTCTGTGGGAAACGATGATAAATAATGATTTAACCCCGGCGCCAGTTGTCCCGGTGCTCTTAGTGACAATTCATAAGGCACTTTATCATTTATTTCAATACTATTGACATAAAGGAAATATCGCCCGGGTTGAAGCTTCTTAATTGGAGGAACGCCACCATAGCTTTTGAAACTATATTGAAAATCACTGTTTTCCTGTAAGAGATTCATTTCAAAATTCTTACTCAGACTAAATTGAATATCCAAGGCTGCCGGAACTTCCAACTCATATCTGTCCTCCTGTCGATTCTCGGTTTCACGCCAGACAGCCTTGATTTTCCGATTGAGGTGAATCTGTTTCGATTCCCGCTCTTTTAGATGATCTGCATGATCCATATATTTAAAGATCGTGGTAACCCGTTTACTTTCTAAAGCAGAGGGCAAAGAATAATAGTAATAAATCCCTGGATCCAACTGAAGTTTAATGCTTCCCTGTTTACCAGGTTTAACGAGTGGCCATCCCCGACTATCATCAAACCGGGATTGAAATGCTTTCTGCATCCCTAGCGTTTGAATCTGATAGATACCCGTTTTTTTGATTTCAATCGGGTAAATAATTGCCGTATTTGCTTCAACCGTCTGCCGATTGATAGCTTCATGTTTCAGGGTCGCCAGTTTTTTGGCATTGGCTTTGGTTACCAGAATACCCGCTTGTCCAGTTGATTTTCCATAGGGTTGGACCGTCACATAATAAACCCCGGATTTAAGAAACTGTTGAACTATAGCATTCCGCCCGACACCATTTGCTTTGGCTGTAAACATCTTTGCAAAAACCCCTGTCCTTATCTTAAGACCCATTTCCAGGAGTCCCATGGTTTCCAGACGATAGATTCTCGGTTCCGTAATATTCAACCGAAATGATCGACGTTCTTTTGATTAAAATGCTGGTAAAGGACCTGATCAAATGGTAATTCAAAAAACTGGTCACCTAAACTAATCTGGTCTGAGATCTGCTCCTGATTAAGCCTATCCAAATTCGTCGGTATCGTTTTCACTAAAAATATGTCTTTTTGGGAACCACTGTTTTTTACAAGCAATTCATGACGTCCTTTGGGTATTTTTGCCCCGGATTGAATCAATGCCTCATTCAGTTTTAATATAAACGGCCCCTCCCGATTAGGAATAACTTCTAATCGTTCTTCGCCATTGGCGTCAAATTGAATCAAAACCTCCTGATTGGCATTTAAATAAAGTGGCAAATTTTCTCTTAAATTAAGTGGTAATTTCCGATTGATAAGGCCAACTTCGACCGAGAAACGCTGATTTACGATTAATTCAGTTCGGGTGGAGTACTTAATATTCTGATTCGTCAAAATAAATGCCTGTGGGGATTTATTTTTTGGGACTATCCCGGACTGTTTAAATAACGTTTCGGTTTGACTTGTCATGGATTGGGGTATCAAGGCAAATTCCAGAATTCCCTTTTTTTCAGGAGAAATAGAAAGGGAGTAATACCCTTTTTTTAAAACATATTGGTTTTTTTGCTTGCTGGAAACCGGGCGTACCTTTTTATAACGGTTATTGGAAATAGTGAAACGGCCTTTAGCTGCGGAGTATTGATTTTCAATAATTTGATACTTCCCATTATTTTGAACAAAAAACCAAATATGGGTTTTTCCAAATAAATTTGTTTTTCTTTTAATAATATCTTGCAAACCAACTTCTGGTATTTGAGCATTTACAAGTTTCCTTTTATCCATCAAAAAAGGAGTGAACTCCAGGGAATCCAATCCCTCTACTGATTCAACAGTCGATATCCAATAGGGGCCGCTCTTTTTATTAAAAATACTTTTTATTCGATTGTTT
>Ga0233437_1005339_pt1 | contig 14074 bp, 12 predicted proteins | sample SI_122_August201_FD_182714 | JGI IMG/M metagenome (GOLD analysis project Ga0233437, IMG submission 182714) | Seawater microbial communities from Saanich Inlet, British Columbia, Canada - SI_122_August2016_200_MG | ecosystem: Environmental > Aquatic > Marine > Inlet | place: Canada: British... | reverse complement strand
CAAAAACTAAAACCCTTAAAAAAGGGGTCAGTATCAGCCGTAATGTCAGCCTAATTGATAACTACAAACAACCAGTTTTAACTCCGAATCCGGGGGGTCAGCTTCACCGAAATATCCAAAGTACCAGCCGGGCATATAAAGTTCAGGTTGGCGAACCTCCCGGTCAACTTCAATTAAAGTTGATATAAACCAGGGGTCAGTTTTGAAAATAAAATAAGAAAGCCCAATTAATGGGCATTTGAGACATAATAAATTAAGAATCCGACTTTAGTCGGTTAATAGTGTTATTATTTATATTTTTCATTTTATTTTGGTTTTAAATTACTGGTGAGAAAGGTACTATTACTTGTTTTTAAATTATACGGGTATTATACAAATCAGTTTTAGTTTGAACTATTTTAAGAACATCATTTAAGTTATTTATCCTTGATGTTTCTTTTCTCTGGTAAAATAATAAACTCCCTTTCCCTCTGCCAAAAGTTCCTCACTATTTTCGTGATAAGCTTTCATTCTTGTCACAAGAATTATTTTTCCTAATCTTACAATTTCTCCCTCAACAATAATTGCCTTTGCTGCAGCCCCTTTCAAATAATCAACCCTTAAATCTATGGTAGCCATTTTATCCTTTAATGACGTAAAATATGTACCACCGGCAATCCCACCCACCGAATCCATTATAGTAGCAATTATACCACCATGCCAGGTTCGTTTTCTGAAGTCTCCAACAATTTCTTCCCTAAATGGTACTTTAACTTTGGCATAACCTATTTTTATTTCCAAAAGTTCTATTCCCAAAAATTTGTGTATAGGAACTAACTCTTCAACGGCTTTTTTAATTTGTTTTTCATCAAGTTCCATAATTTATTTTAACGATTTTTGGATGCAAACGAGTACAGTTTTAGTATTTTGTTGTACCAATGGAAAGCTCTGTTAGACCCACAGGGTAAAGTTTTTTTTATTCTTATTTCGATGCATACCAATATTTATTTCCTTTAATAAACTCTTCAGCACCTTTTTTCTTTATTATCTTCAAATTCTTTAGATGTGCTTTCCCGTGGTTTACTTCCAAAAAACTTAGTTTATCGCAAGTCTCAAAATCATCACATTCCCAACAGCCTGATAATTGCTTTTTTTCGACACATCTTTTTATCTTGCAACCCGGATTTCCACCACCATTTCTGCAATTTTTTCCACATCTCAATTTTACCATTGCCCCTAAAACTTCATAACAGTCAGGGTACTTCTCAAATGTTTTAAAAAATGAATACGAAGACAATAATTCTGCTGTTTTATCAAAACGGTATGTCCTTAATTCTTTTCTTAAATCTCTCGCCAAATCGGCAATTATTCCTTGACGGTTTGGACAATCGGCACAATAAAGTCCACAGTATGCAATATTTACGATAGTTATACTATTCATTTGCTATCTATAATAAATTTCAAAAGAATTCTAAATTCATTATCAATAATTTTACAAACTGTTTTGTTTTAATGCGTTGACTATTTCTAAAAGCTATATTTCAACTTTAACATCATCATATTGTAGGCAGACAAGTTGGCAAACATATTATCTCCTTTACCTTCGAACAAAGCAGTTGAGAGTGTTATTTCAGCATTATCTGTTGCCATGTAAGAGATATTTGGAACATAAACCAATGCGTAATTATTTCTTACATCTTTCCAATCAGAGACAATAAATCCACCTGCCAATGGAGATATTTTTAACCTGTCGTCAAAGAATTTTCTATCCAATTGTACAAAGAAATAGTCGTTCAAATTATCGATTCCTCTTTCGTTCATAAAACCGTGTAAGTATTGAACATTGAGGTAAACTCCATTGGCAAAAATGTAATCTGCACCTATGGCAAGTTTTAAATAAATCTCTTTTTTTAATACGGTTGAGTCGATGGTTGTCATTTCAGGTGGTGTTCCAATAGGATAAAAAGCTGATAAATCGTTTGTCATTATTACCTCGTTATCAGGTAAAAATGCGGCTGCTTCTGCCCAAACTCCAATACCTCCGATACTTCCAGCCATATCGGCTCCAAATATATGTGTTCTGTTAAATGACAATTGCGAATTTATATTTATCCCTCCAGACACATCAACGGGCACAAAAGTGTTGTATGTTGCAAATGGCATTCCGTCGTATCCCCAAACATAGCTTAACGAGAAATCAAATCCGGCAGCAAAACCTTTAAATTTTAATCCTGTGGTTGAACTTTCACCTAGATTATATTTTGGCATTTCTATTTCGTCATTGAAGCCTTTTAATGTCATACCCTGGGGCATTTCCATATTTGGCGTAAGCGCATTTGCAAAAATACCAACAGGCATGTTTACGGGTTGAAAAAATGGAATAAGTACGCCTTGCAATGAGAATTCTGAATTAAAATAATAGTCGAAACTTATGGCATCGGAACCTCGATGGCGACCAAAATCCAAAACGTCCTCCAAATCGTAAGGATTAAGATTGTCTGTTGGATTTAATTTATCCGCTGTTCCCCATGTAATTCTTTGGCGACCAATTTTAACATCAAGTTTTTCAGATAAAAACCCAAATAATTGTACGTAGGCTTCCCTGACTTCAAGATTATAAGGGTCAACAATTCCTTTGTTATAAAGGTCGGCCGACGAATTTACATTTGGCAAACCAATATTACGAAGCCAAACTTCGCTATAAAACTTAGAGTTGCCTGTAATTCTCTTGTCAAACTTTAATGTTAAACGATTTTCATTCCAGGCCCAGTTGTTTGGAGATTCAATCAAAAAACGCTGGTCGGTTAGTAATTCACCGGAGAGTTTTAATTTACTTTCGTCCTGAGCAAATGAATGGGCGAAACTTGCAAAGAATGTTATTACAAGAATAAATTTTAGTTTATTTAGTATCATATTTTAATATTTTTATTGACAATTCTTTTTATTGTTTTAGCTATTAAATCGTAATTTTTAATTACTGTTGAAGCTATTTCTTGACCTTCATATATAAACTCTTTCGTTGCTTGCAAAGATGATGTTTTGTCATATTTCGTGGGATGTTCCAAGCCCTTTAGCATTACATATTTTACAATTTTGCCTAACGACTGATAATATAAGTTAAGTAATGTTTCAACTCCGAACCTTGAAGTTTTCATTTTATCAATAATTGGTATGATATCTTTTCTTAGTAATGCCCTTTCGCCCGTAAATGATTTAAAAGGGTTAATACTGTAATTAATCAGTGTTTCGGTTGCTTGTCCTAGAACCATATCTGCTTCATTGTTAAATAGTGGATTTATTAATTGACAAAAATGTTCATCATTTAAATTTGACAAATCAGCATCAACAAATAACACGATATCAGATAATGCCTGTTCAACACCAACAGCCATTGCATAACCTTTCCCTTTATTTTTTCTAAGATGAATATTTCTTATTACAATTTCTTTTTTCAAGTCTTCAATTATCTTTTGAGTTCTATCAGTAGAGCCATCATTTACAACAATTATCTCATCAACTATTTTTAATTCAGAGATAGATGTTATTACGTCCTTAACTGTTTTTTCTTCATTATAAGCACAGATTATTACAGATACTTTTTTCATGACAAAATTTTTTGATTGATTAATATTCCCATACTTTCCCGTGTAGCTTCTTTGCCCAATTCAATGAGTTCTGCGGCTTTGTAGAAATCAAACGTACCGCATGATTCCCTTGAGACTTCGATAAGGATATCAGGTGGGTTCATCGCAAGGGTCAACTTTGCAATTTGCGATAACATCAGACTTGACGTTTCGCTAATAAGATTAAAATACCCAACCCCAGTGTATTCCTTTTTCTGAGTATTTGCAGGAAAAAGACTGCTTAGTTTTTTTTGAAAACCACTTAATTTACCTTTAGTGAGTTTCTCGAAATAACCAAAATCCAGATTCTCTACTATTGGTTTTGTAAAAGGAATTTGTGCGTTTACATTAACTGCGATAAGGATATCATTTTTTTGTCGAGCAACCCGGTTGACAGGCACAGGGTTCAAAACACCACCGTCCACAAAAACGGTGTCGCTTTTTAGCACAGGAGTGATAACAAAAGGAATAGATATTGAAGCACGTATTGCTTCAAACAAACTGCCTTCAGTTAAGACCACCTCTTTTTTCTGCTTAAAATCGGTAACTACAGCAGCATATTTTATAGGTAACTCTTCGATTTTATAGTCGGGAATAAATTTTTGTATCTCCTTTAAAACTTTATCTGCTTTAATAATCCCGCTCGTACTCAATGTAAAGTCAACAAGATTAAACATATCTATTTTACTGAGGGAACGCAACCATGATTCATATTCATCCAATTTCCCGGAAGCGTAAATTCCACCAACCAAAGCCCCCATCGAAGTGCCCGAAATGGAAGTTATTTCGTAACCTCGTTTTTCAAGTTCACGAATTACCCCTATATGTGCAGTGCCGCGAGCACCTCCACTACCAAGTACTAATGCTACTTTTTGTTTCATCTTTTATATTTTTATTTCAAGCGAAAAATTTTCAGGATATTTTGCTGTAACATCAGAATATAGTTCAGCAATCTCATTTCTAACTATACCAAGATTTGTTGGGTTGTAAATCACTTTTTTAATCCCGATTTCTTTCTTCTTATAATCAAGATAGCCAACTACAATTGGAACATCTGCTTTTACTGCCATATAGTAATATCCTTTTTTCCAACGTGTGATTCTTGCTAATTGTCCTTCCGGTGATAGCACTATATGTAGCTCTTTGTTATTGTTATATAATCCGGCTATATAATCGATATATGTTTTGTTTTTATATACAGGTATAGAGCCAAAAATTCTAAAAAAATATTTCATTGGAAATTTGAAAAATTCTTTTTTTGATAGAAATTTATATTTTATATCTAACTGCATCAAGTATAGCTTTCCATATAAACCATCCCAGTAGCTTGTGTGTGGTGCAAATATTATAACAGACTTTTTAATATCAGGAAATTCACCTTCTATTTTCCAGCCTAAAATACCCGTGAGAATATATCTGCAAATAGCTTTCATTTTTTATATTATTGTTTTTTTAATAGTTAAACAGAAGTAACTATTTCTTTAAAATGTAGAATACATACTCAAATTGTTTAGTTAGGAATGAGATATTTGTTGAAGTTCCTTTCATTGCAGCAAAATTTCGTCCTATATTTTGAAGGAACTTTGGTAATATCTCTCTTATTAATTTTTCTCTAGCTGGTTCAGCTAAATACAATGCTTCAATAACATTATCGGTAATATTTTCGCATCTGACTATTTTCAAATTCGACTTAACAAATTGAGTGTTAAGTTTTTCAATCTCCCTATTATCACCAAAATCAGCGAAGAGAAAAAAACCACCGGGTTTCAAAATACGATATACTTCATTCGTGAATAAATCTATACGAGAATAGCGGTGTGAAGACTCAATATTTATTACGATATCAAATGAATCTGTTGGGAAGTTTAGTTTTTGTGCATTTGCTTGTAAAAATTTGATTCTTTCGGATGAATAATTATTATTACAAAAGTTTATTGCTCTTTTATTCAAATCAACACCGGTTGCAAAATTTGGTTTCAAATAACGATTTATATACGACAAACCACCACCACGCCCACAACCTACTTCCAAAATATCTTTCCCTTCAATATCTACACCTGTTGCAACCAAATGATAAAGTTGTATTGAATATCTGTTCTTTTCATCAGTTTCTTCAAGTTCAATCTTATAGCTATCTTTTGAATAGCCATAGTTCATAAAAATAATATCTGCATTTTTATCAATTAAACTTAAATACCAATACCACAATTTAAAAAAGATATTTTTTAGTTTTTCTTTCATAGGAATGACGTTTTGTTGATTACAACTCAAATTCCTTTTCAATAGAATTGCAAAGAGTTCCAATGTTTTGCAATCCTGGCATAATTTCATCGGGAATGGCAATACCAAGCTTTTGTTCTAGTTCAATAATAATTTCAATTTCGTCAAGAGTATCAGCACCTAATTCTTTCATGGTAGATTCAGAGCTAATCTCAGTTTTAGAGATTGCCAATTTATCGATTAGTATTTCTGTTAATATTATTTCAATTTCTTGTTGCTTCATCTCAAAAAAAGTGTTTTGCTATTTCTACTATTGCTTTAATCTTCTTACAGTGAACTCTTCATCAGAAAGACCCTGGTCGTATTTCACATCAGACATTAACATTTTTGTTATGTGGTTTTTCTTTAAATTTGTCATTTTAATTTCTTTGGCATTCCAGTATTCTCCAATTTTTTCAAACTGATAAGTTGCCTCTTTTATTTTCTTATTCCCTTTGTCGTAATATTCCATTGTTATAGGATAGTAGTTTGTTTTATGGACTTTTACCACTAATTTGGAATACGATGATTTTGGAGATTTTGGAGTTAATTCAAGAACAAAAGCATCTCCTTCAGTTTCAATATATTTAGGGTTGTATTTATTTGAATATGGTACAGATTCCATATCATCGTAAGAAAAATCAGTTCCTGCGAAGTTTTGACTTTTAACAGAAGATGATATCCTACGTTCTTTGCCAAATGCCGGCATATACAAATACATTATGTCATCAGGTAATGACAGGACAGCAATTCCAGCTTGAGACGATGGAGCTGTAAATCTAAAAATACGCTTGTCATTTCCTTTTTGAATAACATTTGCTTCCCGTGTTTTTTCTTTTCCGGCTTTATCGATTAATACAATTGTGGTTTTCCCTGTCATATCTTTTGGGGAATACATTACATCGTCCATTTTCTTTAAAATGGTGGTTGCATCTTGTGCGTTTGCACTAAATCCAATTAATAGGAATAGTGCGCTTACTAATACTGATAATTTAACTGTTTTCATTTTAATAAATTATATAATCGTTTATATTTGATTTTTTGATTTGATTTGATTTGATTTTTTCTATTCTTCTATAATGAAGTATTAGTATTACAGGCAAAAGTGTTAAAGCTCCCAGGCCGGAACCAATCATACTCATAGCCACGAGTATTCCAAAATTTTGTAATGGCACCATTTGTGAAAATATTAATACCAAAAACCCTGCGGCTACCGAGAACACATTAATAACAATAGCTTTTCCACTTACCATAATGGTTTCTTGCATTGCTTTGTCTAAGTCACTTGTTTCTTTATGAATATGATTAAAATGAGTGATAATATGAATGGAATAGTCAATTCCAATCCCCAATGCCACACTGGCTACTAGTACTGTTGCTATGTCTAAAGGAATTCCTGTAATACCCATAAACCCAAACAGTATTGTAATAGTAGCGACGATAGGAATTGCAGCAAAAACACCTTTTATTGGCGAACGTAAAACCAAGCCTACAATTAGCAAAACCATTATTATTGCAATTACCAAACTACTCATCTGGCTATCAATTAAACTTTTATCTAACTGAGAATATACCGATGGCATTCCTGTTACTTCAATTTTGCATGTTTCGCTTGAGTTTTTAGCAACAAAATCGTCCATGTAAATCACAAAATCATTCAATACTTTGCTGTCGGTAGAAGCAAATTTTGATTGGACAATTGCCCTGTCGAGTTCATCAGAAACCAATTGCGGCATAATATCCTGCCCATCCAATAAAAACCAAAGATTTTCGATTTTCGATTTGGAATCAGGTATTTTTTTACCCTCTCCCATTACATCATTCATCTCTTGAACAAGGTCGGCAATTGATTGTGTGCGGTCTATTGCCGAAAACTCTTTCATGTAATCCTCCGTTTTTATCATCATTTGTAATACCTCCGGACTTTGAATATCACCTTCGAAGACCACAAAAACAGGCTGCGAACCGCCAAATTTTTCTTGCATTATATCTTCAGTTACCCTGGTAGGATTACTTTTTTTAAAATATTCAGCCATGTTTACTTCCCTTTGCACGAGGAATATTCCGCCGACACTTACAAGCATTATTATTCCCCAAACAGTTAAAGTACGTTTTGGATGTTTATGTAACAAAACATATAATGGTGAAAGAATTATATCATTCAAAAAGGAGCGTTTCTTTTTACCATTCTGCTTCATCCTTTTTTCACTTTTATACATAGAAAAAGCTGATATGACAGCAGGAACAAAGAATATAGAAAGAAGCAAGGCGAATATTACCCCTAAGCCTGTAAAAATACCAAAGTCACGAATTATCTCAAGATAAGCTCCAAATACAAACGACACAAACCCAATCATGGTAGTTAATGCAGCAAGAATTACAGGTACTGTAATGTAGGCCAATGCTTTTATTAAAGCTTTTTTGCGGTTATGGTCAATAGTAACATTCACCCTATTAATTACATGAATGGTATAGGCACTGCCAACGGCAAGTAATATTATAGGAGTAATATTTGAAATGATTGATAATTCAAAACCAAGGGATACCATAGCCCCCAAAACCCAGATAACCGATAATGCAGCAGTTAGCATTGGCAATAAAACACCTCTGGTTGATTTAAAAGCCAGAAAAAGAATAAAGGCTATCAGAAAGAATGTAATTGGAATAAGCCTAACAATATCGGAAACAATTAAATCCGCAATATCATTCATCATAAACGGAAGTCCACCATAATATAACTTTTCAGGAATATCAAGTTTTGATATTTTTTCTTTGATATTTTTAGCTACTGCTTGTTTGTCTGCCTCGTCAAGTAAAGTAAACATGATTAAAGTAGAGGTTCCATCTTCTGATACGATAGTGCCATTATACATATCTTTTGATAAAACCCTCGCTTTTAAAGTGTCCAATTCTCCTTTTGTATCAGGTAAATCGTACTCGTCAAGTAATGTTCCTATTTCAATTCCCCATTCGCTCCCTTTTATATCTAGTACGTTTGTAAGGCTTGTTACTGTTGAAATTCCATCTGTGATTAATAAGCTGTCTGAAATTTGTTTTACATATTCAATAACTTCTTTTGTAAAAACATCGTCAGTTTCTATAATAATCATTCCCATATCATTGCCGCCAAACTCTTTGCCTATATTTTTATATAAAAGTGCGGCAGGGTCGTCATCGGGCAATGAACTTATTATATCTGAATCTATTTTAAGGTCGGTAATCTGATAACCAAAGAATGCAGTTAATGCAATAACTACGACTATTATCAACCATTTTAATTTTACTATTCCTTCTGCTAATTTGTTCATTTTATGCTATTAATTGTTTTGTACTTATATTGTTTTATAGTCAGTCATTGTCAAAAAAATTATGGAGCTAACCCTTTAGTTAATATACTCATTAATCCTTCCGAGTATGGAATGTATTTTTCATATTTATTTTGTAGGAAGAAAGGTATTTCAAGACCCTTTAAAACCATGATAAGTATATCCAATAAAACATCAATGTCTTTAATGGGTGCAAATTCTTTTGTTTCAATTCCTTGTAAGATAATTCTTTTTAGATTTCCTTTTTCCCATTCATCCAGTTCGTTTCTTAAATCATCTATAAAGTGGAAATGCTCAAAAAAGTCTGCTTTTAAAGTCTCATGATAGTTTGATGCATCATTTAGAACCTCCATTCTTTTAGTTAGATATTTCTTCATCTTCCCGGATGCACTTAAATCAGTGTCTTCAATAATTATTGACAACTGAGTTTTTAAGCTAATGATTTCCTTTGAAACAACTTCTTTAAATAAATCTTCTTTGCTTGCAAAATGATAATATAATGAGCCTTTTGCTTTCCTGGCAATTTTTGCTATTTCATCCATTGACGTTTTATGAAATCCAAATCTGCTAAACAATTTATTAGCAACGCTTAAAATTTTATCTCTCGTATCTTCAATTGCCATGTTGTAATATTTGACTATAATCGTTTCAAAGTACAAAGAAAGTGTTTTTTATTATTATGACAAAATAATTTGCGAATTATTTTGAGAGATGGTGGTAAATAGTTCTTTTTTGGTTTTTGGGATAGGATTTTTTTTTGGTAAAAAAGTCAAATAAGTTATTTAAACAGTGGACTCTCTAGTTACCCTTAAGGGGCGAAGGCAGGACGAGAAAAAACAAAATAAATTCTTTCAATCTAGCACCTAACTAGCAACGTGCATTTTTTCTTTTTGCTTTGTTGTCAACTCGTGATTTGCTGAAGGATAATTATTAATCGTTTTGTATTTCGTTTTAACTTTCCAAACAATATTTTTTACTAAAACACCAAAGTTACTGTTCCTTGTTGTTTATATTTTTCGCCCCTAAAATCGAGATATTGGATTACCCAGGTATAAACGCCTGCCGGCGCGAAGTTGCCATTTTTCATCCTTCCATCCCAGCCAATTTCCTGACTTTGTGATTCGAAAAACGCCTCTCCCCAACGATTGAAAATTAATAACTGGTATCCTTCGTTTACAATTCCTTCAGAATAAATACGGAATTCGCGATCTTCATCATTCACAGCATTGGGGGAAAATGCATTTGGCGGAAAAACACGATCGAAAGCTACCGAAACCTGCTGCATTGCAGAATAGGTACATCCAAAATTATTAATGGCGGTTAATTTAACATCAAAAAAACCCATATTAGGAAACCGGTGTTCGGGGTTTTCTATACCCGAAAGTGCCGAAAGATCGTCAAAATCCCATTCAAAGATTGTTGCCCCTTCACTCTGGTTCGTAAACAAAATTACCGGGTCGCTAATTAAAACCGAAGTTGGATTTGCTGTAAAACCTGCTTTGGGACCGGGAATACAAAAATTTCTTCGGGTAAAAAAATGGTATCAGAACAACCAGTCAACAAGGATTTAGCAATAATTTCAACATCAAATTTTTTATCATCTTCAAAATAAACATTCGAAACATTCGCGCCGCTGCCGGTCGATTCGTCGCCGAAATCCCAATTGTAATTTACATTATCCACCTCGTCTAAAGTTACAAGGCCAAACTCAACTTCAACGGGCGGGCAACCTTCATTTTTATCAAGCGACACCTCAAAAAGGGGTTTTCTTTGAAATGTCCGTGAAAAATAACCGGTTTCGCAACCAAACTCCGAAACAACCTCAATTCCAATTTCCACAATTGGATCCGAGCTTCGTTTAAACTCTAACGGCCCCGGTGATATTCCAGGGTTTTGTAATATTTCGTCCGGCAGAAAATCTGTTAAGTCCCAATAAAAGGTGTCTTTCTCGTTTCCCGAACCATTGTACCAAACCGTTTCAGTTTCATTGTAACAAATATTTTCTTCAAAACTTAAATTAACAATTGGAATTGGGTGAACAATTACTGCGTTATTTAAAATACCAGTATTTTCGCAACCTTTGGCAGATACTATTTTTAATTGAACGTCAAAACCCAGATCATTAATTCCTGGATTTTCATAAATATGTGTTGGTTTATTTTCTATTGAAAAAAATCCATCGCCAAACTCCCAATAAAAACTATCGACCTGTTCGCTTGCAGAGTAATCAAACTCCGTTTCTAATGGAGTACAACCTTCTGGGTTTTCGGCCCAGAAATCTAATATCGGGGTTACTGTTACCGATAACCTCAAAGAATCGATGCACCCCTGCTCGTTAATTATCAAACCCACTGAACGGTTAAAAGCACCGTATCCAAGAGGAATTTCCATTGAATCGATATTTATGCCGGAAAGAAATAAAGTATCGTTTGAATACCAGTTAAAAACAGCGTCTTCGTAAGTTGTACCTTCGTAATAAAGCTTGAGGTTATATCCCTCACATTCAGCTTCATCAATTTGAAAAAGGACAGTTGGCTGGTTATGAAATTCAATTTTTAGCGTATCGAGGAATTCACATTGAAACTGGTCGGTAATTTCCATTTGAAAATTGTAAATCCCATATTCATCGACAGTTATTGTGGGCGAAAGGCTTTTGGGATCTACAATATTTGCATTTTCACTTAACGAGAATAAATTAGTTGAAGCAGTCCCATTTTCAAAAGCTAAATTTAATTTTTGCTGCTTACTTCCACAAACCAGAGTTTCCAGACCTCCATAATCCAGAACTGGCAAAATACTCCATTTTACAAATGTGCTATCTTTGCTGGTGCAAGCAAATTCGTTTGTAAGTGTTACTGTGTACCAGTTTTCAATATCAACGGTAATTTTTTGGGTTGTATCAAGCGTTTCCCATAAATAAGAAGAATGTTCTCCGGGATCTAATTCTATTGATTCCCCTTCGCAAATTATATACTCGGGATCCCAGGTATGTATTGGCGCTGGGTTTACATTTACATTAAAATCGGCGGAAGCAACACATTCACCCAGTGTCCCGGTTACCGTGTAAACTGTTGTCTCTGGTGGCGTAGCAAGAGGGCTGGCAATGGCAGGAAAATTTATATTTTGGGCGGGTAACCACGAATAATTATAATCTTCTGAAACAGGCTCTGCAAAATTGTTTAAGCGTACACTTTCGCCTTGGCAAATTGTAAGGTTCCGTTGATCGGAAAAAGCTATTTTTGCAACTTTAATTATGGCGGTTGCTGAAAGCTTAAGATCCGGTTCATCAGAAAACCCGCCAAATTCAACTATAAATCCTTCAGGATAATAATAACCATTAGGATTATCTCTATCACCTTCGTTAGACAAATCATTCCATGATTTTTGAATGGTATTCGGATTGGAATTAATGTGGGCATAATCTTCATCAGCCCCCCACGATTTCTGGACGTTATTTGGTTCTCCCGTATTCCAAAATGAGTATTGTCCGCCAACCGAACCTCCATTGTAATCTCCTTGCCAAAACTGTGTTCCTGATTCCGGGCCGGTCACCCATTTCCAGGTCCCCTCTGTAGTACTGTCATTTGCTCCAATCCATCCAACTCCATCAATTTTCGACCAAATAAAATCATTCTCCCCTCTTGAGGTTATTGTCGCCAGATAACCTTTTAATCCGTAATAATCCATATTGGCAGCCGAATCTCTTGCTTCAGTCCAAAGAATTCCCCTCTTTTTAATATACCTGTAAAAATGCTTTGTTTGGGGTAAATAGTCGGCATCTAAAAGACTTATTGAGAATGATCTATCTTCTAAAGTTGGAATATTGGCTAAGTTTTTATAAAAAACTTGACTAACCGCTGATTGATATTCTTCTGCTGTTCCAACCCCTTTGATTTCCAGGTATCCATAATAATCAACCCATTTGTAAACGAATCCGGGAACTTCATCGTAAACCAAAATATCTTCGCCACGTTTGTAATTGGCTATTGAAATTTTCATTCCTTCGCTTGCCTCGTTTATTTCAATATTTTGGATTGAAATATCAGGAACAACCAATATAGAATCACTACAATAACGGATTGTATCGGAGTTTGGATTTTCAATTCGGGGTACAACGGAATCTTGTGAGAAAACTAGTCCGGTATTCGAAAATAAAAATACGTGTACAATTAGAAATACCGAGCCAAATAACTTCATAAATATCTTATTTCCTGTTCGAAAAGTATTTCATAAACTGCGAGCGCTCATACAACATCGGATCGGGAATATTTTTATAGGAAAGCCGTCCGCGGAAATCATCCGGTTTTTTGAAATTCCATTTTTTCATAAATCCCGACATTTCATCGAGCATCTCTGCAATTACACTTGCTCCGTTTATGTACAACGAAGAACACAACTGCGTAACTTGCGCCCCCGCCAATAATTGTTTAATTACTGCACTTCCATCGTGAATACCTGTTGAAGCCGCAATATCAATTGTTGGAACTGCCGATGAAACCAATCCCACCCAACGCAACGAACGCCGGAGTTCTGAAGGCGAACTAAAAACTTCTGACGAAGTTAGGGCAAGTGTTTCCAGGTTAATATCGGGTTCGTAAAAACGGTTAAACATTACAATCCCGCTGGCACCATTAGCTTTTAATTTGTCAGCCATTCCAATAATATTGCTGTGATTAACACCAAACTTTACGGCAACCGGAATAGAAACTACACTTTTTACTTTTTTCAAAACATCGAGATACAATTGTTCCACAACTCCGGGTTTTTCGTTGCGATCGGTAGGAACGTAAAAAATATTCAATTCAATGGCGTCGGCTCCGGCATTTTCAAAATCTTTTGCAAATGTTGTCCATTCATCAGCCGAAACACAATTAATACTGGCAATTA
>Ga0233437_1005336_pt1 | contig 14086 bp, 3 predicted proteins | sample SI_122_August201_FD_182714 | JGI IMG/M metagenome (GOLD analysis project Ga0233437, IMG submission 182714) | Seawater microbial communities from Saanich Inlet, British Columbia, Canada - SI_122_August2016_200_MG | ecosystem: Environmental > Aquatic > Marine > Inlet | place: Canada: British... | reverse complement strand
GCCTCGGTTGACGATGTTCCTGTCGTGACCGTCGCGGACGCAGTTTCTGGCGGCATGGGAACGGAGATTGATCTCGACATTTCCGCAGCCATGGATGGGGTTACCACCGAGACGGTTGAATCTATTGAAATTGCCGGTGTTCCCACTGGTGCGACGCTGTCGGTCGGAACCGACAATCTCGATGGAACGTGGACGATTTCGGGCGCCGAGGACTTGGCCGCGCTGGACGGTTTGACGATTACGTCGGCGTCTGATGACAACTCCGACTTCACACTCAGCGTAACGTCGACATCGACGGACGGTGGAACATCTGATCCTGTCAACATCGAAGTAAACGTCAACGTCGGCCCCGAAGCGGCAGTTGGCACGGGTGCGACTGATGAAGACACAGCCTTTAGCGGCCAGCTTTCTGCGACGGACGAGGACGCGGGCGACACGTTGACGTTCGGTCTGGCCGAAGGCGGCGGGGCGGCGAACGGCACGGTTACGGTTAATGCGGACGGTTCCTACAGCTACACGCCGAATGCCGACTTCAATGGCACGGATACGTTCACCTATGAAGTCTCGGACGGCGAAGGCGGTACGGACACGGCAACCGTCACGTTGAACGTGGCCTCGGTTGACGACGTTCCGGTTGTGACGGTTACGGGCGCATCGGGCGACGAGGATACGGCGATTTCGCTGGATATCACGGCGAGCATGGACGCGGCGACGACCGAGACGCTTGACTTTGTTACGGTTTCGAACGTTCCCGATGGCGCGAGCCTGTCGGTTGGGACGGATACGCTTTCGGCGAACGCCGACGGCAGCTTCACGGTTACGGCCGGCGATCTTGACAGCTTGAGCATCACGCCTCCGGCTGGCGATCATGCGGACTTCACGCTGAGCGTTACGGCGACGTCGACGGATGGCGGAACTTCGGCTCCGACCGACCTGAGCGTTGCTGTTGATTCGGCCAACGTCGGCCCCGAAGCGGCGGCTGGCACGGAAGCGGCGGTCGAAGATACGGCCTTCAGCGGCCAGCTTTCTGCGACGGACGCTGATGCGGGCGACACGTTGACGTTTGGTCTGGCCGAAGGCGGCGGGGCGGCGAACGGCACGGTTACGGTTAATGCGGACGGTTCCTACAGCTACACGCCGGATGCCGACTTCAACGGCACGGACACGTTCACCTACGAAGTCTCGGACGGCGAAGGCGGTACGGACACGGCGACCATCACGCTGAACGTGGCGTCCGTTGACGACGTTCCGGTTGTGACGGTTACCGATGCTGCGGGCGACGAGGATTCGGCGATTGCTCTCGACATCGGCGCGGCCATGGACGGCGTAACGACCGAGACAGTCGACTTCGTGACGATTTCGGACGTTCCCGACGGCGCAGTTCTGTCTGCGGGTACGGATTCCAACGGCGATCCGATTGTCATCGAGGTAACCGGCGGCGTTGCCACGGTGAGCCCTGCGCAGTTGGACGATCTTGCGATCACACCGCCTGCGGATTCCTACACGGACTTCGATCTGAGCGTGACGGTGACCAGCACCGACGGCGGCACCAGTGCGCCTTCCACCATCGACGTGAGCGTGGCGGCTGTTGCCGACGCGCCGGTGGGTACGGTTGAGGCAGCTCTCGGGGCCGAGGACACCGGCATTCCGCTGACCATTAACGTTGACGTTCCGGGCGCAGAATCGGTTGCCGCCATTGGCATCGGCGACCTTCCGGAAGGGGCTACGCTTTCGGTTGGAAGTGACAGCGGCCTGACCGTTTTTGACAATATCGTCGTTGGCTCGGGTGAAAACGGGGCCTTTTCCGAGGCCGACCTCGCCGAACTTGCAAGCGGCGGATTAATCCTGACACCGCCCGCCGATTTCAACGGCGAATTGAACCTGACTCTCACCTCCATGTCGACGGACGGCGGGGCCAGCAACGCGGCGCTCAACGTGACGGTTACGCCGGTGGCGGATATTCCTGTCGGTTCGATCGTGGTCGAACCGGGTGTCGAAGATACGCCCATCGCGTTGACAATCGAAGCTGATGTACCCGGTAACGAGGACGTCGCTGAAATCACGATTTCGGGCGTGCCTGAAGGGGCATCTTTGTCTGCCGGTACGGACAATGGCGGTGGGTCATGGACCCTGACGCCGGAAGAACTTGCTGGCCTCGAAATCAATCCGCCAGCTGATTTCAACGGTAACTTCGATTTGACGGTTCGCGTCGAATCTACCGATGGCGGTGCCAGCACGGGCACGATCCCGGTCAGCGTTGCCGCGGTTGGCGATGCGGCCGAAGTTTCGGTCAGCGATGCTGCGGGTTCCGAAGACACGGCCATTTCGCTGGACATCGGCGCAGCGGTTGCCGACAGCACGGAAACGGTCGACTTCGTGACGGTTTCGGGTGTTCCGTCCGGTGCCAGCCTTTCGGCGGGTACGGACAACGGCAACGGCACGTGGACCCTTGAAGCGGGCGATCTTGGCGGCCTGACGATCACTCCGGCTGCGGATTCCAACGCCGACTTCACGCTGAGCGTGACGGCGACATCGACGGACGGCACGACGGGCACGGCGGCTGACATCGACGTTACGGTGGCGGCGGTTGGCGATGCGGCCGAAGTTTCGGTCAGCGATGCTTCCGGCGACGAAGACACGGCCATTTCGCTGGACATCGGCGCAGCGGTTGCGGACAGCACGGAAACGGTCGACTTCGTGACGGTTTCGGGTGTTCCGTCCGGTGCCAGCCTGTCGGCGGGCACGGACAATGGCAACGGCACGTGGACGCTTGAAGCGGGCGATCTTACGGGCCTGACGATCACGCCTGCTGATGACAGCAGCGCGGACTTTACGCTGAGCGTCAGCGCGACCAGCACGGACGGCACTACGGGTGCGGCGGCTGATATCGACGTCAGCGTTGCAGCCGTGGGCGATGCGGCCGAAGTTTCGGTTAGCGACGCGGCGGGTTCCGAAGACACGGCCATTTCGCTGGATATCGGCGCGGCAGTTGCGGACAGCACGGAAACAGTCGACTTCGTGACGGTTTCGGGTGTTCCGGCGGGCGCGACCCTGTCGGCGGGTACGAGCAACATTGAGGGTACGTGGACCCTTGAAGCGAGCGAACTTGACGGTTTGACCATCATGCCTCCGGCCGATAGCGGCGCGGACTTTAACCTGACAGTCACGGCGACTTCGACGGATGGGACGACCGGCGCGACGGCAACGGTTCCGGTGAGTGTTGCTGCGGTTGCGGATGCCCCGGACCTGAGTGTGTCGAACGTTTCGGGCGACGAAGATACGGCGATTGCACTCGATATTTCGGCGGGATTGACCGACACGGACGATTCTGAGGTTCTTTCAGTCGAGATTTCCGGCGTTCCGACGGGTGCCACTCTTTCGGCGGGTACGGATAATGGCAACGGCACGTGGTCGCTTGAAGCGGGCGATCTTGGTGGCCTGACCATTACGCCGGACGCCGACGATGCGGACGATTTCCAGTTGAGCGTTGAAGTGACTTCGACGGACACGGATCCGGATACGGGTGCGGAGACGACGGCGACGACGAGCGGCACGTTCAATGTGAGCGTCGGCGAGGACGCCGATGCGCCGACACTGATCGTCAATGACGCGGTTGGCGACGAGGACACGGCGATTGCGCTGGACATCACGGCCAGCCTGAACGATCCGCAGGAAGTCCTTTCGCTGACCATCGACGGCGTTCCGGACGGTGCGGTTCTGACTATCCTCAATCCGGGCGGCAATCCGGTTGAACTCAGCGTTACGGATGGTTCCGTGACGGTCCCGCCGGGATTGCTGGGTGGCGATTTGTCGATCACCCCGCCAGCGGACAGCAGCGAAGATTTCAACCTGACCGTGACCGCCCAGTCCAAGCACGGCGGCGACAGCGAAAGTGTCACGGATACGCTGACTGTCGTCGTGAACCCGGTTGGCGATGCGGCCGAAGTCTCGGTCAGCGATGCTGCGGGTTCGGAAGACACGGCGATTTCGCTGGATATCGGCGCAGCGGTTGCGGACAGCACGGAAACGGTCGACTTCGTGACGGTTTCGGGTGTTCCGACCGGTGCACAGCTTTCGGCGGGCACGGACAACGGCAACGGCACGTGGACGCTTGAAGCGGGCGACCTTACGGGCCTGACGGTTACTCCGGCAGCTGACTCCAACGCCGACTTCACGCTGAGCGTGACGGCGACCAGCACGGACGGCACGACCGGTTCGGCAGGCAGTATCGACGTGAGTGTTGCAGCGGTTGAGGACGCACCGGTTGGTACGGTTGATTCGGCTGGCGGCGCTGAGGACACGGCGATTGCGCTGAATATCGACATCGACGTTCCGGGGGCTGAATCGGTTGCCGCCATTAGCATTGGCAATCTTCCGGCCGGAGCCACGCTTTCGGTTGGAAGTGACAGCGGTATGACCGTCTTTGGCAATACCCTGGTTGGTTCAGGAGACGACGGGACGTTTACGGAAGCGGATCTTGCCGAACTCGCAGGCGGCGGATTGACCATGACGCCGCCGGCCGACTTCAACGGCGAACTCAATCTTTCCGTTACCTCCATGTCGACGGACGGCGGATCTGCCGACATGCCGCTCAACGTGACGGTCACGGCTGTTGCGGACGCTCCGGACCTGTCGGTTTCGGATGCCTCGGGCGACGAAGACACGTCAATTCCGCTCAACATCTCGGCCGACGTGCCGGGGAACGAGGATCTGGCGTCGATCAATATTGGGAACGTGCCTGCAGGCGCGACCCTTTCCGTCGGCACCGACAGTGGCTTGAGCCTGGACGGGAACGTCCTCACGGGATCGGGCGCGGGCGGTGTGTTCACGGTGGACGATCTGCTGGCGCTGGAAGGTGGTGCGCTGAGCATCACGCCGGCTCCGGACGACAACACCGATTTCGATCTGAGCGTCACGGCCACTTCAACCGATGGCGGGATTAGCGCTGCGGTTCTTCCCATTAGCGTGGCGGCGGTGGCCGAAGATGCCGACGTTACCTTTACGGTGAGCGATGGCGAAGCCACGACGACCCTTCCGGGAGCCGACGATTACGGTGAGGCGGAGACCCTTGAGGTTGATGGCGGCGAAATCGAGTACACCTACGACGACGCCGACAGTGCGACGGTTTCGGTTACCGATGACTGGGGCAGCGTCAATACCATCGACGCGGCCAGTGACGATGCCGCCGACGTCGTGCTTCAGGACTTCGTGGAAGCCAATGTCACCCTGGGTGGCGACGGCGACAGCACGGTCGATATCGAAAATGCCGCAAGTGGCGATGTCGCCACCGGTTCCGGCGACGATGCCATAGAAATCACCGGCCAAACCGATACCACAGGCGCATTTGATGTGGATGCCGGCGCGGGCGATGACACGATCACGGTTGACGGCGATTACGGCACGTCCACTCTTGCCGGCGGTGCTGGAGAAGACACGATTACTGCCGGTGGCGGAGAAGACGTGATCACCGGTGGCGCCGACGACGATTACATGGACGGCGGCGCGGGCGTTGATGTCGCGGTGTTCAGTGGCCCGTTCGCGGACTACGCGATCAGCACCAACGATGCGACCGGCGAAATCACGGTTTCGGGGCCGGACGGCACCGATACCCTGGTTAACATCGAGATGCTGCGTTTCGACGACGGCGACGTTCCCGTGAACAGCATCGGCGGCGAGCCGACGGTCGCGATCACAGCGGCGGCGGGCAACGAGGACGAGCCCATCGATCTGATCATCGACGTCAGCGCGGCAAGCCCGTTTGATCCGGTTGGTTCGATCACGATCGGTGGTGTGCCGGACGGTGCGACCCTTTCGGTCGGCACCGACAGTGGCCTGACCCTGGACGGCAACGTTCTTTCGGGTTCGGGTGACGGTGGACAGTTCACCGCCTCTGATTTGCAGGCGTTGTCTGACGGCGCGGTAACGATTACACCGTCCGAAAATTCCGACGATGACTTCAGCCTGTCAGTTTCGGCTTCCTCGACCAGTGGCGCTACGGCACAGCCGGTCGACATGCCGGTGGAAGTGGCCGCTGTTGCCGATGTTCCTGTGATTACAGTTGAACTCGGCGATCCGACCGTTACCGGTGGTGACGGCGGGGCGACTCCCATTCACTTCTGGAACTTCGAAGCAAACGCCGAAGGCGACGCCTTTAATGATCAGATTGGCACGGCCCACGGCGAGGAAATCGGCAGCGTTGGGATTGAGGACGACGGCAGGTTCGGCGACGCCGCTGAATTTGGCTCCGACGATGACGGCGGCCACGGACGCGGCCACGGACGCGGCCATGACGACGGCCATCAGGGCGGCCACGGACGCGGCCATGACCACCATGGCCAAGGCCACGGACACGGCCACCACCATGGCGGAGAAAGTGAAGACGACGCGATTTCAATCCCGCATGCCGGCGACATGGAACTGGACGGCGGCACCGTTACGGTGTGGTTCCAGACCCCGGACGTCGATAAGAAGCAGGGGATTCTTTCCAAGGATTCGAAGGGTTATGACGACGGCGGCCACCTCACCATGAAGGTGGACGACGGCGAGGTAGAGGTGCGTTTGCAAAGCGACGATCACAGCTTCAAGGTCGAAGGTGGTGATCTTTCCGATAATTCCTGGCACCAGGCGACGTTCTCTTGGGGCGAAGACGGAATGAAGCTCTATGTCGACGGCGAGTTGGTTGATACCAATGACTACACCGGCGGCATCGCGGACAATCAAAATCCCTTTATCCTGGGGGCCAGCGCAGAAAAAACCGGCGACGATAGTGCGGATGAAGATGATCTCAAACACTTCTTCGAAGGACAGATGGACGACGTCGCCATTTACAACCAACAAATGACCGGCGAAGAAATCGCCAGTCTGTACAGCGACGGCGTGCAGGCGATGATGGATGGCGACGAGCCCGGATCGATTGAGTATCCGCTGGTTATCGCGACCAATCTGACCGATGCTGATGGGTCTGAATCGCTGGGCGACATTACCGTCAGCGGTCTCCCGGAAGGCGCCACGCTTTCGGCCGGTACCGATAACGGGAACGGCAGCTGGACGGTTCCGCAAGGTGATCTGGCCGACCTTAAGGTGACGGTCGGAAATGATGTCGCTGCAGACTTCCAGGTTTCGGTTAGCGTGACGTCGACCGAGGCCATGGGTGGCGATACCGCCGTGGCCAGTGCATCTGTCAACGTGCCGGTCGATCCGCCAGCTGACGCGAACGAAGCACCGACCCTCGGGGGCGACGGCGAAACGACGGTCGACGCGGGTGACGAGGTCACTATTACCGGCGATGATCTGCATCTCTTCGACGATGAGAGCGGTGCGGCAGAACTGGTCTACACCCTGACCGACGACGTTGATTTCGGGTCGCTCTCTCTGGATGGGCAGGACCTCAACGTGGGCGACACCTTCAGTCAGGAAGATATCGACCTGGGTCTGCTCAGCTACGAGCAGGATGAATCGCTTGCCGATTTCTGGGATCCGGCCACGCCCGAATGGAGCGATGGCGGTGTGCCGGTCGATCAAGGCAACCTGACCATGCCGTTGGAAGCCGACAGCGTAACTGTTACCTTCCAGGGCGAAAGTGCGGGGTACGACAACTCGCTTGGTTGGTACAAGCTGGATGCCGATGGCAACCCGACCGATCCGCAAATGATCTGGACCAATACCGATGATGACGAACTTTCCGAAGGGACATCGGTGACGCTGGACGGGTTGGCTCCGGGCGAGCAGTATGGTTTCTTCATCGTGAAGGACGGAGCCGACGAGCACCCCTGGCTTGATGACCAGAGCACTTCCAACCTTACCCCGCGGTTCGGCGAGGACGGTGGCCTTGAGTTCGTCAACCCCGGTGGTCAGGTCAAGGAAGAAATCGAAACCGACGATTTGTTCTTTACGGACCAGTCGCTGAATTCGGATGGCGTTAACCACGCGCTGTCGGGCACCGAAAGCGATGAACTGATGATCGGGTTCGAGGATTTGACCGGTGGTGGCGACAACGACTTCAACGATGTCACCTTCTCGGTGAAATACGAAAACGAAGCCCCGTCGCAGTCACCCACCAGCGACAGCTTCACCTTCACCGCCGAAGACGGAGACGGCGCCACGGTCGCCGATAATGATGATGCCGGCGAAGGCTACACCGTCACCGACGGGGCAGCGACGTTCGACATCACGATCGACAACGGTTAATCCAAAGAACGGATCGCCCGGTTACGAGGGCGCGCAAAAAACAACCCCCGTCCAGGAATGGGCGGGGGTTGTTGGCGTATTCGGCCAAAAATACTCTTGGTGTTATTTGGCGGCTTCCTTCGGCCGGTTCCGGAAATGAGCCCAGCGCTCCGTTCCCTTGCGATTGTGAAGGATGTTGATCAGGGCCGAGACGGGCCGCCGGTCGAAGCGGGTTCCGGCGGCGCCAAGCAGGCGTGCGGCCGCGTCATCGAATGAAAGGGCATCGCGCCGCGCGTTGACGCTGATCATTCCCATAAACGCGACGGCCACTGCGACGACCCGGGCGGGCCGCAAAATATCTTCACCTTCAATCCCGAGCGGCCCACCACCGTCCCAAAATTCTCCGGCCTGACCGATGGTCTCGACGACCGGGCCATGGAAAGTGACGTCCTTCAACAAATCGGCGCTGACGCGGTACGCGCCATCAATCATTATATTTTCCTGCGGCGATAAGGGTGCCGCCTTGGTCAGGACCGAAGTGGGCACGAATACAGTTCCGACGCTGGACAATTTCGCGGAAATTTCAACCGTTTTGACCTCGTCGCCCTCTATGCCCATTTCGCGTGCAATTTCCGCGGCTACTTCGGCTACGCGCGAGGACATGTTTGTGGAGAAGGGGTTGCGCCGGTCAACGACACCGACCAGGGTGTCGATCAATTGCCCCAGCATGCGTTCGCTGCGGCGCTTTTCGACCGTCAATTCGGTGATGTCGTTGAGCACCATCAGAATGCCGGGGGGATGGTCGCGATCACCGCGCAGGGGAACGTGGTCTGACTTGATGACCTTAACGTCCTCGTCGCCGTCGCCCTCGCCGAATTCGTGCAGATGGGATTGCCGCGTCTGGTCACGCGAATCCTCCGCGCCCGCTTCCTCGGCGTCGGCGAAATTAGCCAGGACGTCCTTGTTGATCTTGGCGTAGGCCTCGGCCTGAATGGGTCCGACGACGCTGGCCATTGTCTTTCCGAACATGTCTTCAGGCGCGATGCCGGCCTCGCGCGCGGCGGGTTCGTTGGCGAAGGTGTACTTAGTGTCACCAGTGACAGCCACAATGCTCAAGGGTTGGCTGTTCGTCACGACGCGCATGAATTTGCTCATGTTTTCAAAGCGTTCGGACGAAACGCGGAACTTTTCGGCGGCCTGTGCTGCGCGCACCGATGTTCCGTGCCGCCAAACGGCGATGATGGCGATGGTGACGCCGACGATGATCAGAACGAAAACAATCAGAATGGTTTTCAGGCGGGTTTCGTTGGCGGCCAATGCCTCGGCCCGTGAAATCTTTCTGGCCAAAACCCAGGGTAAATTGGCGATGGGCCGCGAGACGACCAGAACTTCTTCGCCGCCGTAGTCTTGCTTAATACCGAAACCGCCCGGCTTTTGCGCGGCGTAGGCTGCCGCCAAATCGGGGGTGTCGGCGGCCAGGGATCGTTTTAAGGGCGGCGTCCCGTCGGCCAGCGGCGAAAGATACTCGACCGTGTTGCCCTTGAGCCGGACCAAATAGGTCTCGCCGGTTTTGGACATTTCACCGGGCTGCTCAAGGGCCTGGAAAAGTTTGGCATCCAGAGTGCGAATGCCGACGACGGCGCCGATACCGGTCGCCCCTTCATCTTGCTGAATGCCGTATACGGGCAGGGCAAAACCGATGGTAGGTTCGTTCGACGCGCCCATGAAGATATCGATCAGCGCGGGCTCACCGTCCAGCGCCTTGGAAACGGCGGCGCGAATTTTCCCGCTTATGGGGGGCATTCCCGGCGTGCTGACGATGGGCTGGCCCTTGGCGTCGACCAGCCCCAATCCGGCAACGCCGACCCGTTCGATATTTGCCGCGACCTCGCCATCAAGCTCAGGCGCTTTGAAACCGGTGCGATCGGCCGTCGCGACCAACAGGTTGCGAAGGTATCCGGCCTCGGCCTCACCGCCTTCGCTATCGTTCGTTTCTTCTTCCTCCTCGCCTTCTTCCTCTTCCGCTTCCTCCAAACCGTCGTCGAGCCCCAATTCATTGAGCCCGTCGTCTTCGGCCTCGGTCGGTTCTTCGGCAGGTTCTGGCTCGGGTTCTCCGTCTTCGTCTTCCTCCGATTCAAGCGTACTCATGTAGAGCTGGAGCGAGGCGTTTTGCGTTAGATCCCGTAGTGTCGTGAAGTTGCCTTCGGCCCATTCCTGAACCGCGGCGACACGGCTGTCGGCGACGATTCCCAGACGAATTTGCCAGGCCTGAAGGTCGCGCCGTCGCTCGTCATCGACGAATTTCAGCGCGAACACGACGGCAAGCGCGATGCCGATCACCATTCCGATGGCACATCCGACGACAATCCAGTTTACCTTGCGTCGCGGAGCTTTTTCTTCGGTGACGGTCTCGTCCTTGGAATCGGCCATACTGCCCCCCACATACAAACCCAAGCGCACCGAAAAACAGTATCATTCCCTTGGGCGGCCAAAAACCCTAAAATAGTGGCCGCGTAGGCAAGGACCGACCGGTGGATTTGCGCATGGCCGTTTCTGATCGTTCGAGCATTTCGTTTGTTAAGGTGGCGATGGTAACCGTCGCCGCCGCAATGCTTGTAACGTCGGGCCTGGTTGCGATGGCCCCGGCCCAAGCCGCCAAGGGAAAGGCGGTGGCCAGTTTTTTCAGCAGCAAGGAAGTGCGTTCCAAAGATATGAAGCCGTTCAAGAAATGGACTGCTGCGGTGAAACGCTATTCCGGAGAAAAGGGCAAGGCCAAGAAAACCAAGGGGAGCTGTAAGTCAAAGAAGTTCAACAAATGCCACTACCAAAAATGGATCAAGTTTCTGGTTGGCATTAAGAAAAAGGACAAGTTGACGCAGATTAAGGCCGTTAACAAGTTCATGAACAAGTCCCGCTACATCACTGACAAAAACAATTGGGGCAAAAAGGATTTCTGGGCGTCGCCGGGGGAATTCATGGCCCGGTTCGGTGATTGCGAGGATTTCGCCATCGCCAAATTCATGTCCTTACGCCTTTTGGGTTTCAAGAACGCTGAAATCAGGGTGGTTGCGGTCAAGGACCTCAACCTGAAGGTCGGCCACGCCATCCTTGTCGCCTTTGTTGACGGCAAGACCTATGTCCTCGACAATCAGATCAAGCAGGTGATCGCCGCCGAACGCGTGCGCCACTACAAGCCGGTTTTCTCCATTAATACAAAGTATTGGTGGCGTCATCTGAGTTAATATTACATTTCTCTAATAAATAAACCTTCGATACCTTCACCCCCGATAACCAAACGGAAGTGTCGCCGGATCGTGCGACGCATGTCGAAAACCCCAGAAATCCGCCGAAAAGACCAGCGTTTGCGCCGGCCTTCATGAAGTGCGCCGAGTACTTGCCCTTAGTGTTGGCAGAGGGAAACTTACAAAGTATCCGGGAAATTTTCCGTGAAAAATTGGAGAAACATGAATGGAAAGTTACCAGTTTCTAGGGTTTTGATAAATTTTGTTTCAAAAATCGCAGTAATGATAATTATTCGCAAGTAACGAATACTAGTTTAGAAAACATCTAACTTGAAACGCGGCGCGTTTTTCTGTACACCTACCGCCCGAGGAAACCCAAAGAAAGAGCCAGACTGTGTGGCCGGAAAGACTGCCTCTTTTCATAAATCAATGAACGGAACCGGGGCTCCATTGAGATGCTCGATACTCTCGCATTTATTCTGATCGTATTGCCGTTTTTGGCGGCGCTTGGTTGCTTTGCCATCCGCGCGTCCGCTGTACGCTCTGTGATCATCGTGGCCACCAGCGCGCTGCTGGTCGTCGCTTTCATTATGTTGCTGCTTGAAGGTCCTGCGACCTACACGCCGGAAACGCTTTTCGGGGTTGGTATTCGCGAGATTATTCAGGTCGCGGATTTTGCGCTGCTGGCGCTGATCTTCTACTTCGGCGTTCGCTATAAAAGCGCCTTGGTGGTTGTTCTGGCGATCGTGCAGCTTGGCTTTGCCAGCTATCTCGAGTTTGGGCTCAGCACCCACGAGTATAGTCATTCCACTTTCGTAATCGACAACCTCACCCTGGTGATGGTTGGGATCATTACGGTGGTGGGCGGGGCGATCGCTATTCACGCGGTCCCGTACATGAAAGCCCATGAAGAGCACTTGCACCTGGAAACGAGCCGCCAGCCGCGGTTCTTCTTCGTGTTGGTCCTTTTCCTCGGCGCCATGAACGGCCTCGTTATGACCAACGACCTGTCGTACTTCTATTTCTTCTGGGAGATCACGACGCTGTGCTCGTTCCTGCTGATCGGCCACGACCAGACCGAAATCGCGACCAAGAACGCGGTTCGGGCGTTGTGGATGAACAGCTTGGGCGGTGTAGCTTTGATGGGCGCGATTGTCTGGTTCTATAAAGAACTGGGAACCTTCGATATCGCCGCCATCATCAAGGCCAGCCCGGAAACGGCCATGATGATGGTTCCGTTGGCTCTGCTGTGCTTTGGCGCTTTCACCAAGGCGGCGCAGGTTCCCTTCCAAAGCTGGCTGCTTGGTGCGATGGTTGCGCCAACGCCGGTTTCCGCCATGCTTCATTCATCGACAATGGTTAAGGCGGGTGTCTACGCGGTGGTACGGTTTGCTCCGGCTTTCACCGACACCTATCTCGGCTATGCGGTGGCGTTGGTTGGCGCGTTTACGTTCCTGGCAACGGCGGCGCTGGCGGTCGGACAGAGCAACGGCAAGAAAATCCTTGCTTACTCGACCATCAGCAACCTGGGCCTGATCGTTGCGTGCGCCGGTATCGGCACACCTGCGGCGTTGGCCGCGGCGATGCTGATCATCGTGTTCCATGCCATTTCCAAGGGCCTGTTGTTCCTGTGCGTCGGCACCATCGAACAAAAGATCGGCAGCCGAGACATCGAAGACATGCGTGGCGTCTACGCCGGAATGCCGGTGACGGCGTTGATTACGGTGATCGCAGTGATCACCATGATCCTGCCGCCTTTCGGCATGCTGCTCGGCAAATGGATGGCCATTGAATCGGCTGCTTCGGACTTGGCCCTGATCATCATGCTGGCCCTTGGTAGCGCCTTGACGATTGTTTATTGGGTGCGTTGGGCTGGTGGCGTCATGAGCGCGCCGTTCAGTGGCAAGATCGCCAAAGAGGAACAAGCTATCCTGACCCGTTGGCCGTTGGTTGGCTTGTGTGCCAGCGCGGTTCTCGTCAGCATCGCGTCGCCTTGGCTCTACACCGGTTTGGTGGGACCTGCGGTGGCGGCGATGGGTGCGTCTCCGTTCGAAATCAGTCAAGGCGTGTTCGGCAATCCCGCTGGGGCGTTCGCCGTGCTGCCGTTGTTCGCGGTGGTCGTGATCGGCTTCCTGTTTGCCTTGCGGGCAATGCGTAAGGCCGAAGTAACGCCTAACGCGATGCCGTACATGGGCGGGCTTCAGAACGAAGACGGTTCGGCTTATATCGGTCCGATGAACAAGGAAGTCCCGATCACCGTCGGTCACTATTACATGACGGCACTGTTCGGCGAGGAAAAGCTGTCACGCTGGGTAAATGGCGGGGCTGTGGCCCTCCTGGCGCTGATGTTCGTGATGGGAGGAATGCAGTGACAAACGTAATCTTGTTGGCCCTCGCGGGGCTGATTGTCGCGCCTCTCGTCGGTGGCCTCATCGGCGGTATCGACCGCAAGCTGACGGCGCGTGCGCAAGGGCGGTTCGGTCCTCCGATCGTGCAGTCCTTCTACGATGTGGCGAAGCTTTGGGCCAAGGAAACCACCGTTGCCAATCCGTGGCTGACCTTCTGTTCGTGGGTCTACGTCGGCGCGGCGGCGACTTCAGTGGTGCTCTTCTTTATGATGGGCGACCTGCTGCTGATCTTTTTCGTGCAGGCCATCGGTGCGGTGTTCCTTGTGATTG
>Ga0233437_1005329_pt1 | contig 14102 bp, 7 predicted proteins | sample SI_122_August201_FD_182714 | JGI IMG/M metagenome (GOLD analysis project Ga0233437, IMG submission 182714) | Seawater microbial communities from Saanich Inlet, British Columbia, Canada - SI_122_August2016_200_MG | ecosystem: Environmental > Aquatic > Marine > Inlet | place: Canada: British... | reverse complement strand
GGCGCAATCCTCGCTATTGAGAGACCACGCCTAGATTAACGGTCCTCCAGCATGAAGCATTAGCTGTCACTGGATGTTTCTGCCGGGGCCGGATCTGCAGGGGCCGGATCTGCAGGGGCCGGATCTTCTGATTCAGAAACCTGCTTTTTAGACAGACCAATTTTCCGCTCTTCGATATCGACACGAAGAATTTTTACATCAATGGGATCACCCACTTGTACTAGTTCTTCTGCATTCTCAACTTTATCGTCGGACAGTTCTGATATGTGCAAGAGTCCTTCAAGGCCATCTTCAAGGCCAACGAAGACACCGAAATTTGTGATTTTGGTAATTGTTCCATGCACGACATCATCAACCTTGTATCGATCTGGAATATCGGCGGTCCACGGATCATCCTGCATCTGTTTCAGACCTAATGCAATACGCCGTCGCTGTTGATCAACAGAAAGAACTTTGCACTCAATTTCCTGTCCTTTATCAACCATTTCACTAGGGTGAGTTACTTTCCTTGTCCATGACATATCCGTGACATGCAGGAGGCCATCGATCCCTTCATCAATTTCGATGAAGGCTCCATAATTTGTTAGATTTCGAACAACACCCTTTACGATAGCTCCTGGTGGGTAGTCGGCGGCGACTTTTTCCCAAGGGTTTTGCTGTGTCTGTTTCATGCCGAGTGATATCTCTTGCTTGTCCTCATTGATAGCAAGCACAACAACCTCGACTTCATCGCCTGGTGAAACGAGTTCACTTGGGTGGCTGACTCGTTTTGTCCAGCTCATCTCACTAATATGAACAAGGCCTTCTACGCCATCTTCGAGTTTCACAAACGCACCGTAACTCATTACGTTAACAACAGCGCCTTTGCAGATCGTTTCAACAGGATATTTTTCCGCTACTTTCGCCCATGGGCTCGGCGTGCGTTGTTTCATGCCAAGTGCAATTTTTTCACGATCACGGTCAATATGAAGTACCTGCACCTCTATTTCTTGGTCAATCGAAACCATTTCACTTGGGTGTCCAATTCGTCCCCAACTCATATCCGTAATGTGTAACAGTCCATCAATTCCTCCGAGATCGACAAAAGCACCGAAGTCAGCAATGTTCTTCACAATGCCTCGGCGAACTTGTCCTATTTCAAGAGTTTCCATGAGTTGTTTCTTACGCTCGGAACGTTCCTGTTCGATAAGTGCCCGACGAGAAACAACAATGTTTCGGCGAGCCTCATCGATTTTCAGCACAAGGCATTGGATCGCACGGTTGCAATAGTCACCGATGTCAGCAGGTCGCCTAATATCAACCTGGCTAGCTGGTAGAAAAACGTTAACTCCAGCTATGTCAACGAGGAGACCACCTTTGATCTTTCGAAGAACAAAGCCGGTAACAACATCATCCTCGTGAACGCTTGACATAACGCGGAGCCAGTCTTCAATCCGACGGGCTTTGCGTTTCGAAAGAGTTATAAGGCCTCGATGTTCATCAACAATGTTTTCTTCAATGTCTTCTAGAAGAACTTTGATTACATCGCCAACCTCGGGCGCGGCTTCGGTCTCATCCCATTCATTGCGAGGAATATGTCCCTCACTTTTATACCCAACGTCAACAAGTACAAACTCATCATCAACTCGTAAAATCTTTCCTTCAACAACACTATTGATTGCAAGGGAGGGAGCTTGGCCCACGTCAAAATCGGCGGCGTCACTTCCACCCATTGCCAGATCAATTTCTTGCTCGAGTTCATCTCCCAGATCAAGTTCACGGATAAGATTTCTGTTGACCATACGTTCACGGGGTTAGAGGAATGGGTTGGATTAACGGACTCAACGAAATTCTAATCGCCGATGATTTCAGCGGAATTTCCATTTAGGCCGAGCGGTGGAGTCTAGCAGGCTCAGCAATGCTGAACAATTGATGTGTATCGCGTGCGACGAATAGGCAAAGACTCATTCCCCAGACTTCCCAATCGCACCCCAGTGGGCGTTTGGTGTCGGATAGGCTAAGACTTGCCGATTGCTCCAATATGCCGCAATTTTCGCCACAAATACAAATTCTAAGAAACTTTCGTCGACGAGAACTTCTGCAAGTTCTGTCTGCAGCCTGCGGTAGCGGGCTGCTTGGTAGTCAGGTTGGTGGCCAGTTCCAAGAGGAGCCGTTGGATATTCATGCTCCCCGGTTTGGCGGCACAGGAATCCAGCGTTATCGAGTTGGCGTTCGCGTTGTCGCAGAGGGTGGTCGATGTCGTGACATTTATGCGACGTTGCCAGTGCCAAGGGATTGGCCGGAGCAACGAGTGCGAATCGTCGAAGAAGATACTACTACTGATGTCCGTCGGCTACGTTTCCGAGATGTAAATGGTGCAGCCAGGCAAATGATTGTGGAAATCCCTGACCTTCCTGCTGGGAGGGAGGCACGCGCAATAGTAACCTATGAATTAGAACGCTCGGCAATTTTACCACCACACACAACGAATGACCTGAAGCCACCAACTCGGTCGGATCGTGATATCAGCGTGTTTCTCCGACCGAGTCCGTATATCGAGAGTCGTCACACTTCAATTGTCCGTCTCATGCGTGAGACAACACAAGGTACAGAAGGCTGGGGAAAGGCAGAGTCGATTTATGATGTTGTGCGGCAGCGTGTTGAATACCGCAACGGAGAACTGAAAGGCGCTGCTCGTGCTCTTAAAGATGGGTGGGGAGATTGCGAAGAACTCACTTGTTTATTTATTGCGATGGCAAGAGCAGCTGGTATTCCCGCGCGAACGGTCTGGGTTGAAGGGCACTGTTACCCGGAATTTTATCTTGTTTGTCCTGATGCCAAGGGTTATTGGTATCCGTGTCAGGCAGCGGGAGCTCGTGCTTTTGGAAGCATGCCAGATTTGCTTCCAATTTTGCAGAAGGGAGACAGCTTTCGAGATCCAGATCGTCCGGGTCGAAGCCTTCGGTATGTTTCAGAATTTATCCGTGGATCAGCCGTCGGTGGTGCGGGCTCCCCTCGTGTTGTCTGGGTTCGCGAGGGTGCTTAGCAGGAATATGCGAGATATTAAGGTAGTTGATCTACCAGCGCAATGAAGTTCTCACTTCAATCAGGTTTGGGCCAAGACGTCGTATCCTCAGGACGTCATTTGCTAGTTCCACTGACCGGGGGAGTGAGGCAGATTGACGAGTCGCTACAGATTTCCGCGACGAGATCATTACGCCTTAGACAATAAGGCTTTGATGAACTTTGCGAAGCAAAAAGCATGCGACGCTACGGTTTCCGCTGGTGACTACCATCAAGAGACGATGCCGTATCATTAAGCTCAAAGTTAATTATCAGCAGTCTGCGTTTCAGCTGATTCTGGAGATTTATCGGATTCTTCGTTATTGAGTCCCAAAACTTCGCCATCAGGAGCACCCTGGTCATCTGTGGCCGCGGGAGCAAACCATCGGGGGGCGATAGCTAAGCCGGCATCTTTCCAGCATGTTTCAAGGCGATCACCCGCTAATCGCACAATGCGTTCCCGGCCGATGCCTTTGAGCGTTGCTCGCGTGGCCCACGGTGTGACGGGCCCTTCGAAGCCGGCCTTCTCTGCAGTTTGGAGAAGTTCAACACAATTAATTACTCCAGTCTCGCCTGGCATGAGTCTCTGGTCCGCGACTAATTCGTTGGACGCTACGTCTGAGGGGGCATCAGAAACACGTAACTCCACGATACGATTTGCTGGTAGTTGAGAAATTATTGATGTGGATTCTCCTCCAAGATGAAGTGACCAAGCGTCAATAACGGCACCAACAGATTCGTGTGAACTCGAGATGAGGCCAAATAATCCTTCATAATTGTAGATGAATTGATTTGAGAGATCTGCTCTGTATTCAGCCTCTGGAACAATGGCAAGACCAATAGCGACGTCATGTTTCGATGCCATATTTCCAATCTGGTCAAGACGACTCCTGTGGAGTTCAAAGAAATCCTTAAACGAGTGCTCGTTTGAACCAGGAACTATTGTTGCTGTGGCTCGAGTGCATTCAGTTGCCTGGGCCATTTCAAATAACTTTGGGAGTTGCTCAATTTCAGTTGCGAATGTTGCATCATCTCCTCCAAGAGTAATTGGGAGATGAACTGAAGAGGCCTGCAGTCGTGCACTCACCATGAGTCGCCGAGCATGGTCTACACCATAGATTTCAGCTTGTTGGCAGAAATCAAGGATGTCGATGTCCATGCCGTCGAAGCCAAAAGACAAAGCAAGTTCTATGAGTTCGCTTGGTCTTCCAGAAAGTGGCAGGCCAATAGTGCTTAAATTTCTGAACACGGAGGGGACACTCCTCTAACAAATGATAAGGTAGTCACAGCGAATATTCTCAAAATGAGTACAATTACAAGCCGCTGTTTAATGAACAGGTTTAAGTATGCACGATTACGCACCATTTTTGAAGCGGTCGCATTTTGGTACGCCACGCTACGGCGGTCGCAGCGTTTTGCAGCGCACCTAAGCATTTTGCGTCAATTGCGTGCTGAGTGTCTCAGAGTGAGTGGTCGTGAAACCTGAAAGACACAATATTTACGATATTATTTTCGTCAAAAGAACTGGAATTTTAGGTTCGAGAGCCTGAAGCATTTGGGCGCACTACCTAAATTGGCACAGCAAGTGCATCGAAGAAGATTGGGGTCAATTAAAAGCTCAGTCGAATTTTTATTTCTACGCACAGTAACCAGAAAGGTTCTGCAGCATGAATACCTTTTTTCCAAATCGCGATTCGATGAGAACTCGCTTCTGGCGACGACGTGACCAAATCCGACAGGAACGCGCGGCATTCTCGGGGAGTTACTTTCGTGTTGAGCAACTTGAGCCCCGGTATCTTCTTACTGTTGCTCCATTTGGCTACGATACGGTTTCGGCTGACTGGTTTGAAACAGTAGCCGAGTCTTCTCCATCAGCTGAATTATCCGTCGGTTCGCCAGCCACTGATTGGATTGGTGCCTTTACCGATGGCAGCGGATCAACAAGTTCGGACACGAATGGATGGATCGTTCGGCTTTCCCCATCAGCCTTGCAGACTGTGTCAAGAGTTACAGATGCCGTTGGGCTTTTCTCATCTGCACCAGGTCTTCGAGTACTTGGTGGTCTCGGTCTACCTGGCCAATTGCTTCTGGAGTCCACAGCATGTTCATCCGAAATCTTCTCGTACCTAGCGGGCCAAGGGTTTGTTTCATCTTTTGAGCCAGATCTTCCAATTTCTGTCTCCAGTTCTTCGACGCTGCTAACATCAAATGATCCCCGTTATGGTGATCTTTACGGCCTTCATAACACAGGCCAAAGTGGCGGCACAACTGACGCCGATATTGATGCCCCGGAAGCGTGGCAAGTGAGCACAGGGTCTCGCGACCTGATAGTTGGTGTCATTGATACAGGGATTGATTACACCCACCCTGACCTTGCAGCAAATATGTGGGTGAATCCAGGTGAGATTGCAGGCAACGGAATTGATGATGACGCGAACGGTTTTGTTGATGACGTCCACGGGTATGATTTTGCAAATGATGATGGCGATCCTTTTGATGACAATGGTCATGGAACGCACTGTGCGGGAACCATTGGTGGCGTGGGCAATAATGGGGTAGGAGTAGTAGGTGTTAATTGGGAAGTGTCCCTGATGGGTCTGAAGTTCCTCGATGCCAATGGGGCAGGCTCAACATCAGACGCAATCCAAGCTGTTAATTACGCGACCATGATGAAAAATCAGTATGGTCAGAATGTCAGAGTAACGAATAATAGCTGGGGTGGTGGTGGGTCGAGCAGTGCAATGCGGCAGGCGATCGAGTCGGGAGCCGAAGCTGAGATTGTTTTTATTGCAGCTGCTGGTAATGACGGCATGAACAATGACACTAATCCCCAGTATCCAGCATCGTATACGAGTGATGCAGTAATCTCAGTCGCAGCGACTGATCGAAATGATGCATTGGCCAATTTTAGTAATTATGGTGCAACGGGTGTGGATATTGCAGCACCCGGAGTTGGTATTGTGAGTACTACTCCGGGAAATAGTTACGCTTCATTTAGTGGCACGAGTATGGCGACCCCTCATGTGGCTGGAGCCGTTGCACTTGCTCTTGCCGTCGATCCTACTTTGACGGTGTCTCAATTACGATCCGGGCTCCTTGGCACAGTCGATGCAGTTGCGGGTTTAGTTGGGAAAACGGTAACAGGAGGCAGGCTTAACGTAGGTCGCCTCGTTGAAAGCCTCTCAAGCGAACCGACAGTTCCGTTGCCACCGTCCGGACTAAATGCCAGCGATGGAAGCACGCTTGGTTCCGTGAGAGTTTCCTGGGGTTCGTCGCTTTCTGCCGAGAGCTACACATTGTGGAGAAATGGAACAGACGATGCGTCGACAGCAACAATCATTGCGGATAGTCTCTCAACCACGAGCTATCAAGACGTAGCAGCGGACGTGAACGAAACCTACTACTACTGGGCATCTGCGACCAATGAATTAGGCACAAGTCCACTAAGTAATTCAGATAGTGGTTTCTATTCGCCAAGTCGATCGCCGAACGATGCTTTTGTAGACCGAACACTTCTTGTTGGCTACGAATCAACTGCATCAGGGACCAACCTTGATGCTACAGAAGAGTCAGGAGAGCCGACGCACCATGGGGTTGGTGGTGGCAAAAGTGTTTGGTGGACTTGGACCGCGCCGGCCTCGGGGAATGTTGAAATAAATACTGTTGGAAGTGGCTTCGATACGGTGCTCGCCATCTATGAAGGTTCGCGTGTTGATGATTTAACACGACTCGCAAGCAACGATGATATCGATTACGGAAGGGTGTTGCAGAGCCGACTTACCCTTTCGGTGACGGCTGGGCAGTCGTACCAGATCGCTGTCGATGGTTATGATGGTGATGCCGGTTCACTTACAGTGGCTCTTGCGCTTGATGCTGCGGTTGCTCCTGAACCGATTACAGATATTTCTCTTAGTAGTTTGCAAGTCAATGAGAATTTGCCTGCTGGTGCACTCGTGGGTGTTCTCGAAGCAGCCGGAGGTGGGGACGTAAGGTATTCGTTAGCCACTGGAAACGTCCCCAATGATAACGAGAAATTTTCTATACGGGGAAACGCTTTAAAAACACGTACTCAGTTTGACTATGAAAGTGACAACTCATATACGATAAGAGTTCGGGCGGTTTCTGGTGAGGATTCGTTTGAAAAAACATTTGTTATTTTTATTGCGGATGCCAACGATGCCCCAACGATCATACGATTATCTGAAGTTTTAGTACCAGAGACAGCACTGCCTCGGTCTTTTGTTGGAGAGTTCACCGTTCTTGATGAGGACATCGAAGACACTCACGTTCTGTCACTCATCGCTGGTGAGGGTAGTGATGGTAATACACTCTTTGCCATCGATGGCACGAGCCTTGTGACAACAGGGCAATTTGACTTTGAAACAGTTGAGGCACACTCGATTCGAGTTCGTGCCACTGACGCAGCAGGCGACTCTGTAGATCAAGTCTTCACGATCGAAATTACTGATGTTTCAGAAGGATTGCTTGTTGAGCAAGTTACGCCTGACCGAGATGGTTTTCAGATCAGATTTACTGGTCAGCTTGATGTGTCAAATCTTGATCTCCACAATCGAGTAGCAGCCCCCGAAAATCTTGATGTGACGTTACGGGACAGTGCTGGAAATCTCATTGAATCAGCCATTGCTATCGATGACTCCCAGCATGGCTTCCGATTGGTGGTAAACAACGGCATTATGTCTGCGGGTGATTACACACTTGTTATCCGGAGCGGTGAGGATGGCATTGTGGCAGCCGATGGTCGCTTGCTCGACGGTAACGGTGACGGATTAGTCGGTGATGATTTTATGTCGACATTCACGATTCAGCCACTACCAGCCGGAACAGCAATTGTAGGTGTCCCAGGGTTTTTTGAGACCGCAGGGCAAGAAGTGAATGTCCCGGCTTCATCTGCTGGTGGAATTCCGATTGTTGTGACGGCATCGGAAGGTGTCATGTCGCTCGACATGGAGCTATTTTACAACCCTGAACTGCTAGATATTTCTGGCATCGAATTAGCTGAAGGTATGCCCTCAGATGCCTTGTCTTTGATTAATGTTCTTGAGCCAGGCCGTGCAGTTGTTGGATTCTTTTCACCACAGCCACTTGGAGCAGGAAGTTACGAAGTAGCTCGTCTTCTTGCCACGGTGCCAACGACTGCAGAGAAAGACCAAACTCATGTGCTTGATGTACGAGGGGCTAGTCTCAACGAGGGCCTGATTTCTACTTTCGATGACGACGGTATTCACGTAGTTGCAGTTGGTAACAGAGCACCAACTGATATTCGTCTCACCTCAAGCAGTGTGGTGGAGAATAGTCCGTCAGGAACGGTTGTGGGAACATTGGATGCCATTGATCCTGACTATGGAGACACATTCACCTTTGAGCTTGTGGCTGGAGAGGGCGACGTCAACAATGCGTCATTCGCTATTGCCGGCAGTCAGTTGATTACGACGACAAATCTTGATTTTGAGGCTGGTGCAACTCGAAGTATCCGTGTTCGGGTGACTGATGGTGATGGAGAATCTTTTGAATTAACCACTGATATTCAGGTTCTCAATCAAGTCGAGACGCTTTACGTTACCGCGCTGGAAAGTGTTCTTGATGGCTTTCGGATGTCATTTAGTCAGCAAATAAATATGGATGTAGTCAATCTTTATGATGCTATGAGTATTCATGGTGAAGCAGATTTAAATATTCGTGGGGCAGCAACGGGAGATGTTCGCGGTTCGGTAGTTATTGCGGCAGATGGAACTAGTCTGCAGTTTGTTGCAGACTCTCCGCTTGCTATGGATACATACTTTGTAGTCGCTCGCAGCGGTGCTCATGCTTTCCAGACGGTAACCGGAGAGTGGCTCGATGGAAATTCTGATGAAGTAGCTGGTGATGACTACAACGGAAGCTTTACCGTTTTGGAAACACCTGCAATTAGGTTAGAGATCCCCAGCTTTGCCCGAGGTGCAGGACAGGATGTAAATGTGCCAGCTGCGAGCAACGCAGGCATTCCACTTGTTTTAGAGTCTGATGGTACTGTCCGTTCGCTCTATGCTATTTTTTCATATGATTCCAAGTTATTGAACGTCCAAGATGTTGTGCCGTCGAGTGAACTGCCAAGCTTTGTAACGTTAACGACGGAGTTTTTGGAGGCCGGACGTATTGCGGTCATGTTCGATGCCACAGGATCATTTCCAGACGGTGAAGGGGCTCCTGCCGGGCGCCTTGTTATTGCGAATGTGCAATCACAAGTGTCCGCAACAGCTGGCAACGGATCCTTAGCTATTCTCAGTCTAGAGTCGGTTATAAGTAACGGTACCCTAAGTGTTGGTGGAGGCAGCGCGGTTCAGCTTGTGGCTGCTTTGGGTGATACTACTGGTGATGGTAGTTTCAGTGTAGCTGACTCAACCCTTGCAGCTCGACTTGCAATGCGGCTAGACAGTGGGCTCGTCAATTATCCTTTGGTGAATCCTTCTTTGGTGGCAGACGTTACTGGGAATGGAACGGTCTCAATGCTTGATGCTGCAATGATCGCTGGGGTAAGCGGTGTGGACCAGGGGCCTTCAACTGACTCTGCATCACCACCAAGGCAGATGCTTTTACGTCACGAAGGAAGTTTCCGTAGAGCTGATGTGATCAATACGTCAGGTGTCCTTTCAGAGGAGGAAAGCAAAACGCTATCAGAGGCTAGAAATTCCGCGGCTTCACGGGCACAAGCATTTGCAGATATTGCTGCGGGATGGGCTGCAAGTAGGACAATGAACGAAGGCGCTGGGTTTACCCTCACCGGGGATAGTGACGAAACTAATAAAAGTATTTTTGTTGACCCAGGACTTGTTTGAAAAAATATTCAACGAATATTGCAATGCAGATTGCTAGCCGAGTTTTGTGCCCATCCGGCCAATCTGAGCAAGATCGACACCAAGCCGCTTGGCTTTCTTGTACAGCGTTGCTCTGTTGATGCCGAGAGCTTTCGCTGCGGCATCTCGACGCCCGTTATGTTGACGTAGAGCGTCTAGTATCAGAAGTCTCTCTGGCGTGGCAAGCTGTGCCTTTAATGAGTCGCTAACAGTACTTCTCGAGTCGTCCTTGGAGTGTACTGTTCCTAAGCGACTTGCTCCTTCAATGACGGCAAGTGGAAAGTCTGTAACATCAAGGTGGTTGCCAGACCCAAGGAAAGCGGCCCGTTCAACTGCATGCACCAGTTCACGCACATTTCCAGGCCAGTGGTGTGCTTCGAGGCAGTCGATAGCTGCGTGTGTAAACCCGTCGATGGTTCTTCCGGTTTTTACCTTCACTTTATTGAGAAATTGTTCAGCGAGCGGTCGGATGTCTGCCAGTCTCTCGCGAAGAGGAGGAAGCTGAATGGTAATAACATTTATCCGCCAAAAGAGGTCTTCACGGAATTTACCAGAGCACACAAGTTCTTCCAGGTTTTCGTGAGTTGCAAGAATGACGCGGGCGTCAACCTGTTTTGTTTCACTTCCACCAACGGGTTCAAAATTAAAATCTTGCAAAACCCGGAGTAATTTGACCTGCATTGCAGGAGTCGCGGTTGCTATTTCATCAAGGAATATTGTGCCGTTGTCCGCCCGGGTGAACATTCCATCCCGTGACGTTGTCGCTCCGGTGAATGCACCAGCACTGTGGCCAAAAAGTTCACTTTCCAAAAGCGATTCTGTCAGGCTTCCACATGCAACTTCAACAAGTGAATTGTTTGAGCGATTACTTCTACGGTGAATTTCTCGTGCCAATAACGATTTTCCAGTACCACTTTCTCCAGTAATTAAAACAGTTGCAGTTGTCGGGGCAATCTTTTCAATGACTCGTGATACCTCACGCATCGCCGAACTATTTCCAAAAAACTCAGGTGTATTAGATGCAGAGCAAGGTTTTGTTGTTTGATGGTTATTTTGGTCTTTTCTCTGTTCTCGCACAGTGTCGAGGATGTTGAGCAGATCAGTGTCATTGATTGGTGTGTTAAGACGGGCGTCAGCATCAAGCAATTTAAGTTTTTCTTGATTACGTGCTGCCCCAAAAACAATCAGGTGCGATTCTTTCCACATGGAGCGAAGTAGAGCGGCAAGGCGAATGCTCCCGTTATCAGGCAGTTCGCCATCAAGAATGCAGAAATCATATCGGTGACGCCCAAGTTTCTTGATGGCATCTGTGACGCCATCTGCTGCTTTAGCATGCCAGCCTAAAGAACAAAGAAACTGAGCAATACGAGATGCCATCCTGCGATCATCTTCGATTACCAGAATACGGTTAAATGAATGCCTGCTCGATTTTCCAGCATGCTGAACGGGTGTTTGATTCTGGAATGCAGGCATTGATATTCTCTTGTTCTTAGCAACACTTTGAGGCAAGGTGGCCGGGGGGTGTGTTAAGAACATGTGATAGAAATTAAACTCCTATAATTCCTAGGTCATGGAACAACGCCAGAAAAGTCAACTTTAGCCATATAACCAATATATATTTTTATGCGTGGCCGTTCATTCGATCTAATCGTCATGATCGTATTGAAGAGCTCCGGGAAACGGTACTGAGCTTCAGTTTCCGTCCGACGAGACTTTTGCCGTGGAGTTGGTGGCTTGCTTGGAAGCATCGGAAGGGTGGTTCTTGGGCATGCGCCCGGAGTGTTGTGGGTTTCCTGCGATACCGGCGTCAACAAGACGATCACCTGCTGGTCCAAAGATAAGCTCTCTGTTTTCAAGAAGGCTATCAGGGTCTTTGTCTAAAATCTGCATTCGACGTTTACGGAACCAGAGAAAAGTAGCGACGGCAAAGGCTATGAATCCACCGATAAGCAAAACAAGTGTGAGACCTTTTTCCGCAGACTGAATAAGTCCTGTGATTCGATCCCCAAAGGCATATGCAAGACCAAAAAAAGCACTAATGACAATGGAAGCACAGATAGAGTCAGCGAGAAGAAACCACCTGTATTTTACACGAAGGATACCAGCGGTTAGGTAAAACGGACTACGCAATCCCACAAGAAAGCGTGCTGCAAAAAAGGCCTTAATTCCGTGTTGCTGTATCAGAAGCTCAATTTTTTTTTCTCGCTCCTCAGTGAGGAATCCACTCAGCAGGCGGTGTTCTCTGAGGAATCTAGCACCAAAGAAACGCCCGATGGCATACATGAGACTGTCGCCAACCAATGCTCCAACAAAACAGGCGGGTAAGGCCCACCACCAATCCAAGGCCCCGGCCCTACTTGCAACGCCAGCGGCTACAATTGGAACTTCCTCTGGGACTGGAAGCCCCAAGCCAGTAAGTGTCAAAAAAAGCATGATTCCGAGATACGAACCCTGCTCTAACCATTCGATCATGTCTAGTGGTAATGCACGGGGGAGGGGTTCAGTACCAAAATGGCATTCAGTTGAAGGCACGATTTTTCCAAACAGGCGGCAATGCCTACCGAAAAGCTTGTGCAGTTCTTTGACGTCATTTATTACATTCCATTACCGAACATACCGAGTCCGGCGTACGAGAAACTATATTTAAGTGTAGTCTGAAATTTACAGAAATGTGTAAAAATCAAATTTCTTAGGGGTCTATCGGACATAGTCTTTCGCCTCAATGACCGTTAGTCCGGGAGTTGTTAGATTCGGCACAAATAGATCCCTGTCGAGATTGGCTGAAATCACGGTCAGTCGGCCAGTGCGATCCTCCTGTACAACCAATATTGCAGCTATATCGCTCCCATCGGGTGCAATCTGGTCAATATGGCAAGGACCTAAAATGTATGCTGCTGTAGCCAATGCGTCGGCCTCAGCGGCCGTGTCAGCAAGGATCGTGGCGGATAGAACACCGGTCGCCGGCTGACCCGTACGCGGATCTAGTATGTGCCCTATTTTCTGCCCTTTTTCGATAAAAAATTGTGTTCCGGATCCGCTGGTGCCCAAAGCCTTGTTTTTAAGCGTTATTGTGCCGATCCTTTTCTCTCGGCGGAGTGGGTGTCGAAGTCCTACCGGCCATCCATTTAATTCAATGCTTTGTTCTGCGACGCCACGTCTTCCTCGGCTACGAACACTGCTATGCCCACCATGTATGAAAAAGTTTTCAACACCCTCCATTTCAATGAGGTCTACTGCTTTGTCAATAGCCCAACCCTTACCAATAGCCCCGAGGTTTATTTCAACACCAGGCACATGAAACCGAATTTTGCATTCACGGTCATGAAATTCAATATTTTCCATCCCGCAGCACGAAAAGGCTTTCGCTAGCTTTTCCGGAGAGGGCGTTTGTCCTTGCCTTTGAAGAAATCCCCATGCTTTGATGAGCGGCCCTGCGGTAATGTCAAAAGCCTTGTTTGTTTGTGAGTGAATCTGTTTTGCAAGTAAAAGTAATTCGAACAAGTCTGGCGACAATGCACTCCAAGTTTTTGCCGAAGAGCCATTCATTTCTGAAATTTCACTCGACGGTCGATACACTGAAATTTTCTCTTCAACATGCTCGATGACATCAAGTGCTGCTGCACCAACGGTGGTGGCGATATCGTTATCAACAAGATTGAAGACAACTTCAAATCGACACGCCATCGCATCGCGGCCAACAACAATGGTATGGACCGTTTCCACACCGCACCTCATATTGCTCTAGAAAGTTATCGTGGTGCTAGTCCGCGATCGAAAGCATCCTGATCTCTACGGAAAACTGCTAATTCAGTGTCAAATCGTTCTAGTGGAATCTTATAATTTGGGTTTTCAGCAGTGTGTGCATGACAATGCGCAACTAGGAGCCGATACAAAAACTTGAAAAGTTGTCGAGGCACGCGAACACTGCGTAGCCCATCGATTAATCGGGATTCATTCACAGACGGCTCAAAAAGTTCAGAGAGCGTGGCCGGTGGTTCTTTTGTGCTTGCGGCTTTAAGCCTTGTCGAAGCAATGTCGTACAGGGTTTCTCCTGACCATTCTAAAGATGGGATGAGATTCTGCTTGTCGAGCCGTGCTCGCTGATTAAAGGCCTCATCCTCGCGTTCGATGAAGCGATACAACTCGTTAGGAAGCAGCATCTTAAAGCCGAGCCCTGGTGATTTAAGGAACTTGTTATCAAAAATCGGC
>Ga0233437_1005328_pt1 | contig 14102 bp, 12 predicted proteins | sample SI_122_August201_FD_182714 | JGI IMG/M metagenome (GOLD analysis project Ga0233437, IMG submission 182714) | Seawater microbial communities from Saanich Inlet, British Columbia, Canada - SI_122_August2016_200_MG | ecosystem: Environmental > Aquatic > Marine > Inlet | place: Canada: British... | reverse complement strand
GAAAATGGGATTTTCAATGCCCCGCCGGGATGTGGAATCCTTTGATCTGGATGAGGCACTGACGGGTGACGGACCCGACTTCCCCCATCTGTCCGAGGTTGAAGTCGTGCGCCATTATACCCGCCTGTCACAATGGAATTTCGGTTTGGATACGGGGATGTATCCTCTGGGATCCTGCACCATGAAATACAATCCGAAAACCAACGACCGACAAGCCTCTCTTCACGGATTTGCCTGTGCCCACCCCTTGCTGCCACAAAGTTTATCCCAGGGGGCATTGCGGTTATTGTTCGAACTGGAACAGTATTTGTGTGAGATTACCGGAATGGCGGCTGCCAGTCTGCAACCGGCTGCCGGGGCCCATGGCGAACTGGCAGGAATGATGATCTTTCATGCCTATCATAAAAGCAAGGGCTCGAAGCGGACCAAAATACTTATTCCAGACACAGCTCACGGGACAAACCCGGCCAGCGCAGCACTTTGCGGATTTAAGCCGGTCCCTGTCCGTTCGGGGGAAGATGGTGTTCTGACACCGGAAATCGTGGCGGAACTGATGGATGAAGATACCGCCGGGATCATGATCACCAACCCCAATACCCTGGGGCTCTACGAGGAAAACCTGAAGGAGATTGCTGAGATCGTGCATCAGAATGATGGCCTTGTCTATGCCGACGGCGCCAATATGAACGCTATCATGGGCGTGGTGCAGCCGGGGAAAATCGGGGTGGATGTCATGCACCTCAATCTGCATAAAACCTTCTCTACGCCTCATGGTGGTGGTGGTCCTGGCGCAGGCCCGGTTCTGGTTCGAGAGCATCTGGCCCGGTTTCTGCCGACCCCCCGCGCTGAAAAAGAGGGAGACCGATACCTGCTCAATGAAGACTGTCCCGACTCAATCGGCCGTTTGCACGCCTTTTACGGAAACTTCGGGATTCTGATTCGGGCGTACAGCTATATTTTGACGATGGGGGCTGAGGGGCTGAAAGATGCGAGTCGGTATGCGGTGCTGAATGCCAACTATATCATGGAGAAGCTGAAAGAGACCTATTTCCTGCCCTACGATAAACCCTGTATGCATGAATGCGTCTTTTCCGATCGCTTCCAGAAGGAGCAGCACGCGACGACGCTGGATATTGCCAAGCGGTTGATCGACTACGGTTTCCATCCACCCACCATCTACTTTCCGCTGATCGTCAACGGGGCTATTATGGTGGAGCCGACTGAAACCGAGTCCAAGGAGGATATCGATCGGTTTATCCAGGTGATGAAGACCATCGCGGCCGAGATCAATGAAAATCCCGACCGATTGCACCAGGCCCCCGAATTTGCCAAGGTGCGCAGATTGGATGAGGTCAGTGCCGCACGAAATCCGCGCCTGACTTTCAGTTCCTGAGTTCGGTGGTGAAACCGTACGTCTTAAAGATAGCCAGCGCCTTTTCGTCGAAGAGGCCAAACTGCTTCAGCGTTTCAGGTAGTGGGATACCGTTGATACTGTATCCCTTGGCCTTGTAAACGCTGTCACAAAGTGTTTCATAGGCCTCTTTTCTGAGCTGGACCAGCAACCGATGTTTCTCTGCAATCGTTTCCGGAATCTGGCTTCCCTGCTCCATATTTTTATTCAGCCACTCATCGTAATAGGCCTCGCGGGTCCGGTACTCTTCTGGAAAGGCCGGGGCCATCGCACGCAGCGGAATCAGGTCGAATTCACGGGTCCCTTTGCCTTGTCTTAAATTGATCATCTTCTGCAGCAGATGCAGACGCTCCGAATCCTGCAAAATGTCATCAATCGTTTTGTTGGAACCGGTGGTGGCATTCAGAAACTGAATATAGAGATTGAATGAGGGGATGTTCTGAGCCGGATTATCCGTTTTCTCAGCTTCTGAATGCCGAACATCGATCCAGGGCAGCTTGCAGAGACCGACTGCGCTGAACCAGGTCCGGATCAACGGAAACCATTTCAGGGCGGCGGTTTTCATCTCAAATGTTTCCATCTCCCTGTGTACCTGGTCCAAAAAGATCAACCAGGCCTCATCGTGTTGAGGCCCTTTGAGTGCAAAGCCGTATCCACCCTGTTGCGCCAGCGATTCCCTGGAGATGTACATGGAAAATTCCAGCCCTTTCATTTCCATGGCAAACTTTTCCAATTCCCCCAGCACATCTTCTACAGGCGTTCCGCTTTTTTTAGCATGGTTGTTAGCGATCCATAATTTGGCCTGTTGGACCCCGTTGGCCGCAATTCTACCAACGCCTTTGGCGGTTGCTGTCTCGTGAAACAGGCGGTCTGCAGCCTCAATATCTCCCCAGTTCAGATCGTAACCGACCTCTTCACGGGTCAGGAAGCCCCGCTGCCAGCATTCCATGATAAAAGCCATCACCACACCGGTGGAGATGGTGTCGATGCCGTATTCATCGCAATACCAGTTATACTCCATCGTGTACTGCGCATCGAAAATGCCGAATCCAGTGACTGCACCGACCGTCTCATATTCAGGACCGTCAATTCCCACAATGCTGCCTTTTTTGGGGCCGTATTGCAGGGTGACTTCCTCAGCCCCTTTGGCACATGAGAGGTTGCAGCCGAAATAACACCCGTCTGCGCGTTTCTTTTTCAGAAACTGCTCCCAAAAAACGTTTGCAAAAACCTGTTCTGATTTCTCATCCTGACCCCGCTGAAAGTTATTTATGGGCAAGAGATGAAAATTGTTCATGTATTCGACCAGTGCCGGTGTTCCGGTTGCCGCGAGGTTCAGTTGCTTCGGATCCTCGGACTTGATCACCTTCCCAAAGGCGGATCCTGCCGCTTTGACAGCAGCGGGATCAACAGGATTATTGCCCTTTGAGCGGGCCTGACTGGCGTGCACGATGACACCCATCAACCCCTTGTAGCGCATCACCGTACCGGTACCACCACGACCGGCCTGTTTGGTCCGGAGTCTTTTTCGCTGGCTGTCATAAAAAAAGCTGTTGATGAGCCCGAAGTCGGTCGTTTCTGCACCGATTCCCGTGGTGACCGCAGCGATATTTTTATGCAGTTGATTGTTTGTGTACTCCTTGAGCAGGTTTTCTCCATAGGAGATCCCGCCATTTTCGACTGCTTCGTCAACTGTCGGCGCTTTGACGATGCTGATCTTCCCGAGATCATCATCGATGATGACCACACATTTCTCATCGGCGATGCCGGTTACAGCGATGGCGTCAAATCCACACGCTTTCAGGATCGATGAAAAATACCCGCCCACGTTGGAATCCATAAAAGTGTTTGTCAACGGGGAGATAGTCCCCACGATAAATTTCCCTGTTCCCGGGAACCTCGGTTCGTTGCATAAAGGCCCACCGGCCATGATCAGCGGATTCTCAGGGCTGTCAAAACAGGTGTTTTCGTCCGTTTCATCCCAGATGAGTTTCAGTGCATATCCGCGTCCACCTATATACGTCTGTTTGAAATCAGGTGGCAGTTCCTGGATGGACAACTCGTTTGTACTGAGATCGATCCGCAGGATACGATCGGTGGTTCCGCCATTGATTGGAGCGGCACTGTAGGATATGCTATTAAGAGGCTTTTTCATCTTGAGAGTTTTGTGAGGTCATCAGTCCGTAAATCAGTGTTTCAACTAAACATTAAAGATTTAATGAATTTTCATGAAAATGCAATCGGTTTTTGTACGGATCTCTGATCCATCATTGATCTTATCTGAAAAAGCAGCGTCAGGGCCTTATGCCAGCCTTGAAGCAAAAATCTGAAAACAAAGAACTTCACCTTATCTATTGAGTCTTAACCTAAAGTGTGGCACTTTATGGCTGTATGCCTGAGGGTATTCTTTCCCAATCCATTGATGTAAAATGGGTATCAGGCGGCCGACCTGACAGGAAAAACGGATACATATCCACTTCGAAAAAAGGGGGGTGAGAATTTGCAAATCCCCTATTGAAGTGGGTCAGGGGTGCCCTCTACCATGTTTTGCTATGAAACCGACCGCTAAAACACCCGGAATGGTTGCTGACAATGACTGAAGATTCCATGAGTGTTCCTTTCAAGGCCTTAACCCAGTCCCAGCGTTTTTGGTATGCTGAGATGGTAATCGCAGCGATACTCGCCGACGGCGAAATCAGCCAGCCGGAAACAGAATTCATCAAGGATATCGTACGCCTGGTGAAAAAACCCGAAGAGAAACAGGATTTGATGGCGCGTCTGGCATCCAAACGACCACCACCGGTTTCCCGACCTTCCGGGGTTCTTCCCAAGGTTCTGGCGGCTGTTTTTCTGGAGCTTGGACTGGTGATGATTTCAGATGCAGTCTTTACCCCCGAGGAAAAACGTTTTCTGGAGAATAGCGCGAGGGTTTTCCGCTTCAGCGATTCCTACTGCAAGGAGCTGATGGATTGGTGCCAGGAGGGGTTGGATTGGAAGAATGAACAGATACAGCTGATTTCCAGTGATGGGAAAATGGATAATCTGGGCGTTCCTGTTGCCAGTCTGAATGATGCCCAGTTGCGCTGGTATGCAGAAACTCTGGTGGCAACCATCATGAGCGATCAGCAACTGGACGCGTCGGAGGTCAGATTTTTAAAAAGAGCGATTGACCTGGTCAAGGATGAAAGCTATCAGCAGCACCTGACCAAAATGGTGCGTAGCAACACAGCGCCTCCGCTGAGCCGGCACCCGGGAATCGATGAAAATAGTTTGAAACGGATATTTTTTGAGGTGATGCTGATTGTTTCGGCGGATGAATCCCTTGCAGACCAGGAGGAAGCCTATCTGAAACAGCTGGCAGAGCACTGTGAATTCTCTGAATCGTTATACAAAAGAATGGTTAACTGGTGTCAGCAGGGGATTAAATGGAAACAAATGAAAAATCCCCTGATTCAACGATGTCAAATCGACCATGAAGAGGATAGCCTCCAACTGTTCAAAGCCAAAGACGGAGATTCCGGGCTCCAGACTTTCGCTCCCGAACCGGAGGAAGTCCCGGCTGCGGCGCCCCCTATTGAAGAAAAGCCAGTTCCCCGGGAGGCACCACCAGAATCAGAACCGAACAAGGAGAGTAACGCGATTACCGATTTTAATCTAAATTGCTTTGTCTGTGGCGGCACGGATATCGTCAAACACTTTATCCTGAAACCCCAAAGCCTTAAGGTCAGTCACAACATATTTGGAATCCCTGTCTATCGCGTCAGCGCTGACGGCTTTGACTTTATCGATTACAACCACTGCAAGGTCACTATCTGTCCTTCCTGCTTGTTTGCCAGTACCCAGAAGCAGATGTTTCGCCAGAAAGCCGGAGCCCCACTGCCTAAAGTCTTACAACATCCTCAATTCAAGGATGTCTGGATGGAGGGGCGGGATCAAAGAGTCCAGGCGTATCAAAATTACGTGCTGGAAATTGCATCGGTCAAGCGCTCACCCGCGATGGTCCTGAAATCTTACGAGACAGCTATCGAAGCTGCATCGACCCTGGCTGATCTCAATAACAGCTTTGAACTCGCCTGGCACACGATTACAATCAGATTAACACTGGCCGAGGTGCTGATGGAGCAGGGGAAAGTTGAAGAAGCGGAAAGGCTGCTGCGGCAGATCCAGAAAAGAGCGGCGGAACTGTTTAAAACAGTTAAACACAAATTTGTCACTTTTCGCAGCGGGCGCCTGGTGATGTTGATCGCTGTCTATCTGGGTAACGAAAAAATCGCCAATCGCTATTTTGAATATTTTCAAAAGCTGAATGATAATAAATTAAACCAGATGAATGGTGAAGATCAAAAATTGTTCAAGCTTGTGTTTGGGGAAATGAAAAGAGCCCATCGCAACAAAGAGGTCCATTTTCGTGAAAACATGAACGGTTTCAAGCTGAAGAAAAAGATCCAGTAAATCCACGCCAGGGGCAACCGAGTACAAAACCAATGGAAATTTCCGACATACAGGATCAGACAGGGAATGGGAAGAGGGCCCGGAAATCGAAAGAGGAGATCCCCCGATTTCCCAACTCACCTGATTTTTTTGGAGATAAGCACGATTATACCCTGACATCCCAGAAGGGACTTTTCCGTTCTATTAAGAAAGTGCCCGGACTTTCTGAATACCGGATTGAAGTAAACAGCGATCTGACAAAGAACCCGGCAAAAAATCAGGAACTCAGGCAAACGCTCAATCAATTGATTGCCAAATTCCCCTCTTCTCCCGATTTGCACGCGTTGAAGGCGATTCAATCCTATCAGGATGTGCAACAGAGTGGACTGGGGGATCAGAAGTTTTCCATAATCGAATCGATTGTCCTCAGCCTGGGAAGGGCCATCAATACCCATGCATACAGTCTCAACAATCTATTCTGGTTTCTGAAGATCTTCCAGCACTATCTTGAACTGCTCAAAAACCGTCTTTTCAAGGGCTATCCAATCCGGGTAAAGAGTTATGCCGATGCCAAAAGGCAGGTAGCAGTGCTGCAAATCCAGATCAGCAAAAGTATCAAGGAGTTCGAAATACTGAACACGAAATATGAAAAGACCAGCTTTTACTCCGAAAGTATTTCTACCGATGAGATTATTGAGGCCTATCACGCTATCCGTAAAGGGAATCAAAAACTGCCCGTGGGCAAATTCCAGCGACCGGCGATTATCGTACAGATTATTCACCTGAAAATAAATTTCATACTCTCACGGTTTCCGATGTTTTCAGCCATCGTGCAGCAGAATCTCGAAGCGACCCGGGACATCATTCACCGTGATGTCTACCTGCAGAATGGAATGATTGGATTGAATCAATTGCTGAACGAGTACTATCTGATCAAAGCAACCGCTGAGATCGCGCAGCAGAATCAACATCTGGCAGAGGTGATTCGAAAATGTAAGGAAAATGTATCCTATCTCCAGGAAAACCAGACGTTGAGCAAGGAGTTTGAGTATGATCCACTGTTGAAATTTGCCATTTTGACTCTGGAGGTGTGGAAAAGTCCTTTTGCCATGGACTATAAAAAAACGATGCTTTCCCAGGCCAGAACGAGGCTTTTCAAGATTATCAATCGGAGTTACAACCAGATCGCGATCCGGCAGGCGAACCGTTATTTTAGTGCGTTTGACGAACACTGCAACCCGGACATGGGCACCAACCCCCATGTCTTCAGGACCCCATCCCGTGATCTGTATGATGAAGACTGAGTCTGGTGCTGCTCATATAGATTCTCGTTTGCGCGGGAATGGCAATCATCTCAAAAATGAGATTGGGGAACTTTATCCCGATAAACCCGAAAAACCATGCTGGATCATTTTGATTTTCTAGCCCCTTTTTACGACCGGTTGATAAAGATGTCTCTCGATTCAGCGTGGACCGATATCCTGAATCTGCCTACAGATGGCTCTATCCTCGATGCCGGCGGTGGGACCGGCAGGATCTCCGCCCAGTTCACCACACTGGCCCGGAAAGTCGTGATTTGCGACTTCTCATTGCCGATGCTGAAACAGGCACGAAAAAAGGAGCTGCTGGCAGTGAACGGCAGTGTCGAGAAACTGCCTTTTCCTGATGGGAGTTTTGAGCGGATCCTGGTGGTCGATGCCCTGCATCACTTCAAGAAGCCTCAGTCAGCGATCAACGAATTTGCGCGAGTGTTGAAACCGGGTGGCAGGCTTGTGATTGAAGATTTCGATATCAGTCTATTTGCAGTCAAACTGCTGGCCTGGGCAGAAAAACTGGCCTTGATGGGCAGCCGTTTTTTCACCCCGGATCAGATAGTGGAGATGGTTGACAGCTGCGGTTTGACAGCGGGTGTTAAAAGAAACGGGAAAACATCCTTCTGGATCATCGCGGATAAATGATTTCAAGTCCGCATGCCATGCCCGGTCCGCATCAGGATGAAAGCCCAGATGTACAGTCCCACGATGAATAGCCCGATCATTCCATAAGAAACCCCCAGGCTCACATCCGAGACTCCCAGAATCCCATATCTGAACCCATTGACCATGTATACAATAGGGTTGGCCTTTGAAACCGTGGCCCAGAAAGGGGGCAGCAGGTCGATGGAATAAAAAACCCCTCCCAGGTAGGTCAATGGTGTGAGGATGAAAGTGGGGATGATGGCAATATCGTCGAATTTATTGGCATAGATGGCGTTGATGAGACCCGCCAGAGAAAACAGCACCGCTGTCAGAATGACAATGCTGAAGGTGACCCCGGCGTGATACAGATTCAAGTCGGCGAAGAACAGCGAGAGGATACTGACGATACCCCCCACCAATATACCGCGGGAAACCCCGCCAATCACAAACCCAATAATGATGACGTACTCAGGGGTTGGTGAAATCATCAACTCCTCGATGCAGCGTTGGAATTTGTGGCCGAAAAACGAAGACACCACATTACCGTACGAATTCGTGATCACGGACATCATGATGAGCCCCGGGACAATGAACTGCATATAATTGAATCCCCCCATGTGCCCAATACGAGCACCGATCAGCTGCCCGAAAACAACGAAATAGAGCACGATCGTGATGGCAGGAGGAATCAACGTCTGCACCCAGATTCTCAAAAATCGTTGGATCTCTTTTCTAACGATGGTTCTCATTGCCACCATCTGTTCGTAAAAATTCATAGGGTTTCCTGCTTAAGTGGTTGAATGTCCGTTTTCCACCAGAGAGACAAACAACTCCTCCAGACGGTTTGTTTTATTACGCATGCTTTTGACCACGATTCCTTTTTCACTGAGTGCGGTGAAGATCTCGTTCAGGGAGTGTTCTTTGTTGATATCAATTTCCAGTGTCGTAGGGTCGATTTGCCGCGACTCGCAACAGGGCAAAGAGATGGTTTCGGTTACTTCTGTCCCCAGATCGAAGACAAAAGTTTCCCGGTCCAGCTTTTTTAACAGGTCTTTCATCTGGGTGTTTTCGACAATCTCGCCGTGATCAATGATGGCGATGGAGCGGCAAAGCTGCTCAGCCTCCTCCAGGTAGTGGGTGGTGAGGATGATTGTCGTGCCCTTTTGATTGAGGTCGAAGAGAAAGTCCCACATGGAGCGGCGTAGTTCGATATCGACTCCGGCCGTCGGCTCGTCCAGAATCAGCAGTCGCGGTTCATGTACCAGTGCTCTGGCAATCATCAGCCGACGTTTCATGCCCCCGGACAGAAAACGGGAGACCTCCTTCTCTTTTTCCCACAGACCCAGTAATCTTAAGTACTTTTCGGTGCGCTGGGCAGCTGTTTTGCGATCGATACCGAAGTAGCCCGCCTGGGCCCTCAAGATGTCCCCGACCTTTTCAAACTGATTGAAATTAAACTCCTGGGGTACGATCCCGATATTTCGTTTGGCGGCAGAGAAATCTGTATCGATATCGTCATCAAAAATTCGAACCTGTCCGCTGCTCTTGTTGATCAGTGAGCTGATAATGCCGATAGTGGTAGACTTACCGGCTCCGTTGGGGCCCAGGAGCGCCATGAAATCCCCCTGTTGCACCTCGAAACTGATCCCCTTCAGAGCGGTGACACCCCCTTTATATGTTTTCTTTAAGTCTCTGATCGATAAAGCGATTTCCATTCAGGTGCTCCAAAGTCTGTTTAAGGCGTGCAATGAACTGACAATATCCTTGGGTGAGCATCCAGAGCCGGAAAGATTAACCTGGATTGACATGTCAATCTTATATGATACTGGGTTTTCATTTTGCTTGTCAAAGCATGTCTCTAAAAGCTTATAGCCCCATGGACTTCGCCACAATTGTCTTCATCACTTCGGTCGTACCGGCATAAATGGTTTGCACCTTTGCATCCCGGGCTATTCTGGCCAACCTGTTGCGCTCGCTGGACCCGAATTCCCCCAATAGATTAAGACTTTGATTGATAATCTGGTTGTAGGCTTCAGAAACCTTATATTTGGCGATGGAGGTCTCGGTCACGACGTTTTCGCCCTGCATATGACCGACTATCAGTTGATCTACAAATGCCCCCAAGACCTTGGCTTCCGCCAGCATCTCCACCAGGGCAAATTGAGTTGCCTGTTGCTGTGAGAAGGAAGTTCCGTCACTATCCACCTGCTTGCATAAGGCCACTGTTTTTTCTACAACATACTCAATTCCAGCCATGGCTTGAATGGTAACCACAAGTCGTTCCTGCTGTAGTTTTTGCATCAGTTGGATGAAACCGTTATTCTTCTCTCCCAGCAGATTGCTTTTCGGAATCCTGCAGTCGGAGAAAAACAGCTCGGCAGTATCCTGGCTGTACATGCCCATTTTCTCCAGCTGTCTTCCTCGCTCGAATCCAACCGTCCCGCTGTCCACAATATAAAGTGAAATAGCGTTGTGTGCCTTTTCGATTGCTGGATCTTTGACCGCCACGATGACAAATCCGCAGTTAATCCCATTGGAGATAAATGTTTTTGAACCGTTGAGCACGACTTCATCACCGTCTTCGACGGCCGTGCATTCCATGGAAGCGACATCACTTCCGGCTCCGGGTTCCGTCATCGCAACCGCGGCGATATACTCCCCCGAAACACAATGGGGCAGGTATTTCTGTTTGATTTCTGCAGTACCGAAAGTTGAGATATAGGGGACAATAATGTCACTGTGCAGCGGTGCCATGAGGCCCATGCTCTCCGTTTTCATCAGCTCTTCAGCGACAATGACTGAATAGAGAAAATCACCCCCCAGGCCTCCATATTCTTTCGCAACTGCCGTGCATAAAAATCCGGCTTCTCCCATCTGTTTCCATTTATCCCTGGGAACCATGTGGTCTGCTTCCCATTGATCTGCATAAGGGACGATCTCTTCCTGGCAGAATTTCTGAAGTCGTTGACGAAACTGTTGATGATCTTCGGTATAGTTTAAAAATGACATGTCTGCTCCGGCTATTTAAGTTTTCCAATCACACTGCTGGCGATAATATCTTTTTGAATCGAGTCGGAACCGTCTCTGTTTTCCATGAATTTGGCATCTCGATAAAAGCGTTCTACTTCATACTCTGCCATGTACCCGTAACCGCCAAATATTTGAATGGCATGGGCACAAACCTGAGTAGCTGTTTGGGTAGCCGTCATTTTGGCCATCGAGCTGAGCTTGTGATCCGGCTTTCCCTTGTCCCGGGTCCAGGCAGCCTTGTATGTGATTAACCTGGACAGTTCAATTTGAGTGGCCATCTCGGCGATTTTATGCTGGCTGACCTGGAATTCGACGATTCTCTTGTTGAATTGAACTCGTCCCTTGGCATACTCCAGGGTGCGGTCCAGGGCCCCGGCAGCCGTCCCCAGAGCTTGAGCCGCATAGAGGAGTCGACTGTCGCCCAGGTATCTCTGCAATTGATCAAACCCCTGCCCCTCTTTGCCTACCAGATTTGTTGCGGGTACCCGGACATTTTCAAATTGAAGAGCGGCAGTTTTGATCATGTTACCGCCGATATTTTTGCCGCTGTCCGTCAGGCTGAGGCCGGGTCTATCGCCTTCAACCAGGATCAGACTTTGACCCTTTGTGGCCGGTTCGATCCGGGAATCTGTCTGGCAGAGAACCAGATAGTAGTCTGCTTTTCCGCCATTGATCACAAATGTTTTTCGTCCGTTAATCACCCACTCCTGACTCTGGCATGCGGCTGTGGTTTGAAGTAGAGCGGGGATGCGTCCAAAATCTGTTTCTGCGAAAGCGCCTGCGGAGATGGCGCACCCCTCGGCAATCTTCGGTAAAACCATTTCCTTGATCCCATCAGAACCAAAATGAAGAATGCACTCAGCCGCAAACCCGGCATGCGACAACGCAAAACCAATACTGGAATCTCGACGGCAGAACTCCTCGATCACCAATAGATTCTCCAGCAAACCCATCTCACCGCCACTGTATTTTTCCGGATAATGTATGCCTAAAAACCCCAGATCCGCCGCTTTTTTCCAGATCTTTGTTGGAAATTTACTATTTTTCTCCAGTTCGTACGCCAGCTCTTTGTCAAACTCACCCCTGGCAAAGTCCCTGGCAGCCTTGGAAATCCCTTTCTGTGCTTTTGTCAGTTCGAACATAATTTTCTCCTATCTCAACTCTGCCAATGGGTTCCCGAGAATGATCTGCGTCTCACGATTTTTGCCCCCAATATGAATTGGTGTTGTCTACTGTGCAGCCATTCACAACCCGGGGGGATAACAGTTTAAACATCAGCGCTTACCAATCCCATTCAATAAGGTGTTGCAGAGTTCCTGCTGCACCAGGTCGACATCGATCAGCCCATCATGAATAATGGCTGGCAACAATAAATGCTCAATACTCCCAAGGAGGATCTGCCGGACATATCGAGGTGAAACATCGGACTTGAATTCACCATTGCTTATTCCCTCCTGGATGATATCCAGAATCAGCTGTGAGTATATTTTAACGGACCGGTATGTTTCACTCTTAAAGTAATCTTTGTGGGCACGTACTTCCAACACCAGCATTTTAGCCAGAATTCTGTCCTGGTCGTAAAAATGGACTGTACTCCAGATTAGTTTTTTAAGCTTTTCCTGCCCACCTTTAATCCCTTTCAGATCCAGGGTGACCTGCTGTGTAAATTTATGCAGATGTTCGGAAAGTACCCCGTGTAACAAACCGCGTTTATTCCCGAAATATCGATAAATGAGCGCTTCATTGACACCGGATGCCTTTGCTATCCCCGATGTGGTTATCGAACCAAAGTCTTTTGTTTTGAGAAGACCCCTGAGACCATTCGCCAGTTTTTCCCTTCCGGGAGGCGATGAACTGCCGTTAAACGGGCTAATCTCCCTGGGATTCGCTTTTGTATGGGCTTTTTTCAATTTACTCACTCTTTGCGATTCGGAAACCGATTTTGAAAATATCAGGTTTGAATAATTGTAAGTAAAATTTACTTACAATTATTCAAACCTGTCAAGCGTTTTTTTATTTTTTCTTTCACCCTTCCATATCTCACATTTGGCCCTGCCACCAGCGTTGACAATGCGGTTAGCCAGTCGAGTCGAATCGTCTTTGATCAATTCAGTGTCCCCCCACTTGAAATAACATCGATAGAAGTACTTGCGCATTCCCTGTAGCGGAGGTCGTGCTTGGCGTTTTTTTGATTAGATAAAATTTACCGTGCGTGCCAATATGCCACGTATTGACTTAGAAAATAAAAAATGCCATACTCTCTATATGTGCCAGTTTGTCACTTTAATAAGGAGAAAAAAATATGGCTACTACTTTACCTCGTATCACGGCGAGAGTCGATGACAATACACAGGAATTATTATCGCAAGCAGCCGCTATTGCTGGTATGCCTAGCATTAATTCTTTTGTATTAAGTGCTGCAGTTGAAAAAGCAAACAAAATTATGGAACGTGAACGTTTGTTAAAACTCAGCCAACGTGATGCCATGATGCTTGTTAATGCTTTAGATACACCAGCAAAACCTAATTCACGATTACAGCAAGCCGCCAGGAACTACGAAAACAAAAGCCAGCCATGATTGCGGTACAGCTTGACAAAAAAATGCATAACCGAAATCGCTTTGATTGTGGGGTTGACGCTTTGAACAATTATTTGCGCATTATGGCCAACCAGCAGTCAAGCAAAGACAACAGCAGAACCTTTGTTTTGGTAGATGAACATAAGCCTGAGAATATTATTGGATACTACACACTAACCATGACACCAATTGATCTGGATGCGTTACCAACAAAACTAAGGAAAAAGCATCAATATGCTCATGCAGGTGGTTTGATTGCTCGTTTAGCAGTGGATAAACAGTATGCTCAACGCGGTTTCGGTGAATGGTTATTGATTGATGCATTAAAAAAATTGCTTTCAGCCAGTGAAACTGTCGCTTTTCCGCTTATTATAGTTGATGCCAAAGAGGGATCAGTTCAGTTTTACGAAAAATTTGGCTTTTGTGCTTTTTTAGATACGCCAAATAAATTGTTCATTTCAGTAGCAGATGTACGTGCAAGCTTAGGAACAGCAATATGACTGTTTCCCCCTTTTTTCCGGTTTTATCCCCAAAATTGTCAATTTAGCACTCCTGAGCTTTGCTAATTCTGGTCCATAGCTGCTCACTAACGATGTGATTTGCGATAGATACGGAGACGGCGTGTCCTCTTTTTTTCAACGACCATCAAAGGCTTGACAGTTCATTGAGGGTAGGGCAATCGCATCAAATTTTA
>Ga0233437_1005326_pt1 | contig 14107 bp, 13 predicted proteins | sample SI_122_August201_FD_182714 | JGI IMG/M metagenome (GOLD analysis project Ga0233437, IMG submission 182714) | Seawater microbial communities from Saanich Inlet, British Columbia, Canada - SI_122_August2016_200_MG | ecosystem: Environmental > Aquatic > Marine > Inlet | place: Canada: British... | reverse complement strand
ACAATATCGGTAATGAGTTTGGTCAACGATCCGAGCGACTGGGCGACATCAACTGCAGTTTGCAAAGAGTCTGAGACTCTTGCTTGTTTCGTTGTTCGGATTGTCTGCTGGATAGATGACGATAGCAAATAAACATTAGCTGCTAAAACGACGCCGTTAGAAATTACCGCCGCTGTTTGGGCAATCGCCGGACCGTTGAATCTTATACGGAGCTTCACATCACTCATGGGTCTTATAACAGCCCGGGAGTAATAGACAGTGAACTACTCGCGTCAAAACAAAGACAAGTCCCACCGTTACAAGTATTTCCTTGGCAATATCGATTGTCGTTTTATCAATAACCACATCGCCATTATCTTTCTTTTCCAATTTCTTCTCCTTCTCCTTGAATTTTAAATGTATTTATCATTCGAATGGCACCATCAAGTAAGGCTTGTTGCCGTTTATATTTAGCAAAATCTCTCAACATAACAATTCCAGAAATAGTAATAGTAGTGCCTGCAAACAGGACGGTAAAACCTATCAGAATGTGTTTTAAAGAGACATCGACTGTACTTGATGGTGCTGCCTTGGCAGGGACCTTCACGTTATTGCTACTAGTCCTGCTCGACTTCGGGTCCATCTTCTCCGACTGTTTGGCGAGAATCTTTGGCCTTATTGGTCACAGTCTCTGTGATTGTCACAATCAGTGATAATGCCTGCAAGATTATTGTTCCTGCCTGTACGAATTTTCCGGCTTTCAAAATAATTGTTGCCATGAGTATTTCCTTTCTTCATTAATTAATTTATGAGTTGTTTCGTGGACTACCATTCTTATACCGAAAACCATAATATTTGTACATTTATTAACTAGTATTATCTCTTTTACAAGGTAGGCTATTTGATTATATATATTGGATATACAAATCTAAAGATGATAATTTCATTTAGATATCAGCCAGAAATTATTATATTTAAAAGAAGGTAGGTACTTCCATTAAAACTTCAGCAATACTTGATATAACCACTCAAAAAGAATTTGATTCACTTCATAATACCATTTTAACAGCTAAAGACTTCCTCGCGAAATCATGGTTTGTATTCGCAAGTAGCTTAAAAGAATTGAAAGAAAAGATGGAAGATGTTGGTGACAGGCAAACCAATTGGCGAGGGTACTTGGATGTTGACTCGTTTGAAGATTATTGTGAAGATAAATTAGGTATAAGTGTCAAAACTGGGTATGGTCTCATATCCTCGTATTCTAAATTGATACTTGAACAACCAGTGTATTTAACAGATCAAAAACTTATCCCACCTTCTGAAACAAAAGTCCGAATTCTTGGAAATAAAAAACTGAGAACAATTGAAGATGACTCCCCTAATTCATATAATAAGATAAAAGAAATGATTTTTAATCCTGATTATAGTCGTCGGGAAACAGAAGCAAAACTTAATGAAATTTATGATAGAATCATTTATGATGAGGATGATATCGAAGAAGATTTAATTGAATATGACCCTCTAAAAGAAAATGTCAGACAATATTTGAAGGGAAAAGAAGATGCAATCTTGGGCACTATCCGAGAAAATAACCAGTCGAAATTCTCTGGATTATTAAATGGATTGTACGATCTAGGACAAAATGAAAATTCTACCCGGGTAGAATCTACAGAAATAAAACGGATTGTTATCACAAACACTGCGAAGGATTCAGCATATGCTGATGAAGTAATTGAAAGAGCCAGAAAACTTAATCGTAAAGTTGAGGTATCCTATACAGGTACTGGGAATAATGATACAGATATACTGGTTTTCCCATCGCAACTTCAAGGTGCAGAAAATTACTGGTATATGAAAGAGACATTATTTGTACGAGAAAGAAAAAGTCCCTTCATTGAAACTTTCCCATCCCCCGGTGACATAGTTGAAAATTTGAATACAGCTTTAAAACTTGGATTTCACTGCAGATCAACATGTCAATATTGTTATCAGCAAAAAGCGCCGTATCCATATCAAGAAATTTTCACAAACTTTGATAAGTTAAAGGAAGAGATAATCTATGAACCTTTTGTACATCGGGCAACCCTTGTTATCTGGAGCATGATTTCATTCCTTACAAAAACAACATTTACCAGGATCCCAAATGAATTAGATAAATCTATAAAAAAATTTAGAGCAAGTGCAATAAAGGCGGGAATATTAGATGACAAAGCTATGATACAATTCTTGTCAGAGAATATTACTCAAGTGCTTATTGATTGTGAAATTGATTTCAAGGAAGATCATCTTAAGGAAGAAATTGCCAAAATTCCGACATATTATGAGATGAATAAAAAGACCCCACTCTGGTTGTGGGTGTCAGAATACTCAGATATACTTGCTATTGAACCAATAGCCAAACAGATGGAATTTATATTTACAGAACTTTTGCCCAACAATCCAGAAGTAAATTTCATGGTTGCCACAAAATCCGTTGATGAATGTTTTATGGAGCATGATGGTCAGAATCGAATCATGCTAAATATGAACTTGAGTCCTGAAGAGGTCATCAGCAAATATGAGCCAGGCACATCGACACTCGATAAAAGATTAGAGCTAGTTAAAAAATTGCAGGATAAAGGTGGATACATTCTTAGGCTGAGTTTTGAGCCCATGATATATTTTGATGGGTGGCAAAAAGCCTATAAAAGCCTGATAAAAACGGTTTCAAAGAGTATCGATCTGGCTGCAATTCCAGCGATCGTACTGGGCTCAATTCGGTTACGTACCGGTCTTGAATCTGAAATTGTGCGCAATTATCCCTGGACGGATCTATTCGAAGATGAAAAAGCTTGGGTTAAAGCAACAAAGGAAGATAAGCGAGGTCGCTACACAGAGGAAATACGAATTGCTCAGTACCAACTCATGATTGATGAATTGAAAAAACACACAAAAGCTGAAATCATCTTAGGCGCCGAGTACCCTGAGATGTGGGGTTGGGTTGGACTTGATAAGGATAAATTTATGAGCGATAAAGTTTATCAATACAAAAACTAAACGCAAAAATAACATGCCAAAGACTACCGTACCGTTTATTTTTAATCACCAAGAAATTGATAATCAATTTAGAAATCAATGCCGGTGGCTGTTTCACGATAAATTGGGGATGGAAGTTGACTCATCACTGGAATTTAATGTGCCCGAGGATTTAAATGATTTCAGAAAGCATAATCTTACATTAAAAGCCAATCTCTATCTAAAGTGGATTGGATCTAAAGATACTTTGACTCTGAATTTCCCAGCGCCGTACCATGGAGTATTCGTCCTTCGGTCGCATGACTATTCACAGTCAAAGTTAAGATATTGGTTCCCAAATTTAATTGAAAAACAAGGCAAGTGGTTAATTCGAAATCCTGATTGTAATTCTAAACTGACCATGAAAATTGGATTTCCACAAGGTGGTTCAGATAAATACCCTTTTGAATCAAAATCAAAAAAGAAACAAAAACCACTAAAACTGAAATTAATCCACCTTGATGAAAACGGGTATAAAATCATCAATGGCTCAGAGGTGCAGGCTTACCGTGAGACATATGAAAATGAGTATCGCAAAGCCTGTAAAACCGAACAAGTGTATGATAAACAAGGTCTGCAACATCTTCGATTATCTACATATAATTCGTTTATTGTAGAAAGATTCCTTATTGAATTATATAGAGTAATAGGTAAAAATCCTGATGAGAAAATCAATAATATCTTATCAGTAAATAAACCAATTAATGAAGAATTACAAAGTAAACTTTGGTCTTATTTACTTGATAAAGAAAGAAATCTTTCCTGGAAACTATTTCCTACACGTAGTTTAATTAGATCTGGAGTACTAAAGCTATTCGATCCGCTAAACAACGTAGATGCTGTATCATTATTAACTTCTATAAGAAAAATTCGAGCCGATAAATCATATTCTCCAATAACACATCAAAACCATCCAAGTTATCGAAACAAAATTTGTCCCATTGAGACACCAGAATCGGCTGAGGTTGGGTTGACAATGCATTTGGTTAACGGTGTAGAAACAGACGTCTGGGGAAATTTCTCTCCTATTGCAGGTGATGAAGATAGTTATTTAGGATACGCAGCTTCCCTTGTCCCCTTCTTTCAACACAATGATACAGTCCGTACGATGATGGGAGCTAAAAATTTAAGGCAAGCAATCGACATTACTGGATCAGTGGAACCAATGATTAAAACGGGCTGTGAAAAGAAAGTCACTAATCTTATCTCACCAATTGTCAACAAAGGATTATTGCCGAATCGTTTTTCTATATTTTCCCCTGGTATACCTTTACTAGTGGCCTATATGCCTTGGTATGGTTACAACTTTGAAGATGCGATCGTTGCTAATCAGGATTTAAGGCTAGATGGAAATCTGACATGGGAAAAATTAAATTACTTTGATGCATACTTGAAACCGGGATTGAAACCCGTATTGTCTCACTTTGATGATTTAATAAATAAACCAATTATTAGTGGTAGTACAGTTGTTGAGGTTGAAAAAGACGGGAATATTTTTGCATTTAAGCATACCTCAAATATTTCAGGAATTTTACAAGACGTAAAATATTATAGCCATGAAAACCCAAGATGTGGTGGTAAAATAGAATGGACAGTAAAAGAATCCATACCTTTTCAAGTCGGTAGCAAGTTAATGGCCAGGTATGGTAATAAGGGTGTGGTTGGAAAATTCGTCAATCCAGAAGATATGCCCAGATTACCAGATGATGAAAGACTCCCTCCTGAGTTAAGAAACCGTCCAGTTGATCTACTTCTCAATCCACATGGTGTTATTTCAAGGATGAACCTCGGTCAACTTTTGGAAACTCAATATACATTGGCAAACAGTTTAGGATTCAAGTTGCCTCCCAACCTTGGGACACAATTTATTCAGCATGACCATCATGAGCTAATCAAATTCTTTGACAAAACTCCCCCATTCAATAAATATGGTAAAATCCCATTAGAATTTGGATCTGGAAAGCAAACTAAATCACCTATTACAGTAGGGTTTCAATACTTTTCAGTACTTAAACAAATTCCATCAAAAAAAGCACATGCAAGACGAGGGTTATCAAGGATTACGCCATATAATACGGTTACCGGACAGCCCGTAGAAGGAAAGAGAAGAAATGGAGGTCAGAGAATTGGTGAAATGGAGTTGTGGGCGCTGGCTGCACATCAGGCAAACAATATCATAAGGGAGATTCTTACTCATAGATCTGATCCCGCATATAAAGAAGATGAAAATTATGTTTGTCAAACCACTCAAGCAATTCAAGATCATCTATTTATGCTTGGCTTTCAATTTGACACAGATGGCAATGTAGAAATTGTATCTGATAATGACATAGTTGGCAAAGGTGAAAAAATACTTAACTCAGGGACAAGAACAACTTCCAAGTATTCACAATTCAAATGTCAAAAATGTGATTACATTCCTTTAATAAAAGAAAAGCTAAAATCAACAAAAAAGTTAAAAGGTAGGGATGAAATACCCATAGATATTGGCTCAATATTCTCTTCATTAGGTTATAAAATTATTCATTCGGAGGATAAAATATTTACAAAACCTCCAAAAGGTAAATTGGTCAAGGATAAAGTTAAAATACAAACTAACAAAGGGGAGATAATCTTAGAGGTCTCAGTTCAACCCTCAATGATTTCAGTAATATTTCATATTGAAGATGAAATCATATTATCCCGAAATAGGATCGATAAGAAATTTAAAACTAAGGATTTGCTAAAACTGAATGTGCGATGTCCAAAACACACTAGCAAAGATTTACTTGCCATTAATCCAAAAACTGAAGTATTGGTAGAAAAAGGTGGATTATACGACCCTGAAATATTTGGTAGCGCAAACCCTATGAATCCTAGCACTGGGTGGGCATATATAAAATTTGAAAAGGAGTTTAAACATCCGCTCCTAAATGATCACAAGTTGTCTTGTTTGCCTATTCTTCCTTTAAAATACAGGTTCTGTAATGACTTTTCATTTGCTAAAGATGAGGAAGAAAATGAAATTACATCTATATATTGTAAGTTAATTGAACATTCCAAAGACTGGAAAGAAAACAAAAGCTCAATTAATTATTACATCAAAAAGTTATTCTACAATGTAAAAGATAGAATTTTTGGAATGAAGGGTAAAAGTAAATATGGGATGATTCGAAGGCATGGACTCGGTCGAAGAATTGACTTATCAGCTCGACTTGTCCTTGTTCCCGATCCGACACTTGAATGGGATGAAGTAAGTATTCCTTCTAGTATAGCATCTGTTTTATTTGGGCAATTCGCATATGAATTTACTTCAAACAGTGAGGTGAAATCATATTTAAAATATTGTCATTCAGTCTTAAATACTTGCCCAGATGAAACAGATGCTATTGTAGCTATAACCAAATATTTTGAGAAAAATAATGTCAGAGTACTTGTCAATCGAGCACCATCATTACACAAGTATAATATATTGTCATTTACACCAATTGTTCATCCAATAAATGATGGTTTGGTGGTCAAATTAAATCCAATTGTATTCAAGGGATTTGGGGCAGACGCAGATGGAGATGAATTAAGTATTCATGCTCTAATCAATCCTGAAAGTATAAAGGAAGCTGAGGAATTATCGGCTAATAATTTAAATAACTTATTATCCGTGGCAGATGGTAAACCTGTAATTGATTTTGATCAGGACTGGGTTTTAGGAAATTTTTTGATAAACAAGGAATCCAGGAAAAGTGGCTTAAAACGATTCGAAAAGAACCTACCACCCAAAGATACAATTTACCGTGATACCATTCTTACTGAAATGAGATCATCATTTAAGGAGGTAACGGAAGGTGGTGTTTCATTTAGTTTTCTTGAACTATTGGATATGCCCTGTGATGAAAATAAAATTAAACAAACACTTGATGAAGCAGATCTGGAGAAGATAAATAGTGACATTGAGAAGATCGTAGATCGTAGGATTAAAGAAACAGTCCACAATCCCAAATTACCTGGTTATCATTTTTCAGCAATGGCACAAAGTGGTGCAAGAGGAACGAAACAAACCCGTCAAATTCTTGGAGCCAGAGGTTATCTATCACCAGGGCAGACTGGGTTTAACGCAAAACCTGATGATTATAAAATTCCTGAGTCACTTGTGAACGGTATGTCTATAGAAAGCGCTTATTGGTCCACATTCAACGCTCGGAGTTCCATGATAGATAAAAATATGGGGACATACACAGCTGGATATTTTTCAAGACGATTAATTTTAGCACTATGGCCTTGGCATATTGTTAATGGTGATTGCGGTCAACCCCCTATCGAAAATTGTCAATTTCTTGATCAGCGAAAAATATGCTCAAAATGTTATGGAGTCGATGTTCCTGAAAATTATCCCGCTGGGTTAATTGCGGCACAATCATTAAGTGAGAGATGTACTCAGTTATCAATGGCAAGTTTTCATACTGGTCAAAGTGCATCACCAATCCAAGCCGTTGAAAGTATCATCAATAATAAAAGTCTTTCATTATCAGAATTTATAGATCGACTTTCTGAGATTTCTGCTCTGTCAGAGTTACACCACTGGCATTTTCAAGTTATTTGGATAGCTATTCAAAAAATGGATGGATCCGGGATTAATAGTTTCATGAACCAAAAAGATTCTTCATTTTCAGGAATTTCAGGATATAGAGTTTTCAAAAATCTGGAAGATGGTCTTGTAATATCCAAACCCAATAAATCATTTAATAACCATCCAAATAATCAAATATTATTAAGTAACTGGGGAAATAAATAATGCAAAGTCGAACTCAAATCCAAGGTCAAAACCAATCTAGGGAACAAAAACATGTTCAAAGTAGGGACTGGAAACGGCTTCATTCCCGTTCAATCTTACACCAAAGACAATTAGTATCGGGTGAATTAGAACAAGAATTAGATCATCCTGAGGAACAGAATAATGATCTTGACCCTGATTGCTTTGAAGATCATTTCGACGATGGTAAGGATTCTTTGTATTTTGAAGTATTTAATGAGTCAAGTGATAATTCTCCCTCGTTGGTTTTAGATTTTGATAATCTACATCAAATCTCCATTCTTAAAGATAATTCCAATACTGATTATTGTTATTACGATCCACCAGATTGGATGGTAAACAATGTGATTAAGGAGTACAGAGGGCAAATGAAGTATACTATTGATTTCATTTATAGTCTTGTGAATTATTTCAACAATGAGCAGCAAAAGTTTCTAAATAATCCAACGCCGACTAATTTTCATTTTGATGGGAAACTTGAAAGAGAGCCATTTTTAAAAGCTGTTTCAAAATATGGTATCAAATTAGATAAAACTAATTTCAGCGTACTACAAAAAGATATATGGTTTATCTGGCCCGATAAATCATTCTGTTTATACTCAATATTTAAATAAAATTAGGGAAATGATGACAAAAATAGATACACAGGAACTTTCAGATTATTTTTACAAATTAATAAATAATATTAGTAAAAATATTCTCATTCTCAGACAGCTAACACAGAGCCATTTTTTACATATATTTGGTACCGCAGATTCGAATGGAAATTGTTTAATGGATACGAATAATGCAAAATGTGTTACCGTTGATGAAAAGGACAGTCATACTTTTACTTGCGAACTCAAATTACCCATTAGATGTTTAGTCTTCATAATTTGTGATAAATTTACTCGACTTGTTGATTTATCGTGCGGTCAAGGTACTAGTTTGCATGACAGCGCAACAAATTCTGATTTGTTTGTATTGACCAATATTAAGTCACCTGTGACAATCAAAGGTAACCTAATATCATCATTTCAAAATGAAGTGAAAAAACGGATTATATCAGATTCTGATTTAGTAAATCTTCTAATTCTGTTTATTCAAAAAGAAAGTGTTAGCAAGGGATATCCTCTTAATTTTGCTAATGATAATGTACCTACTAATGAATTGATAGAATATCTCGATGGAAATTTTGCCATTAGATACACAATTGGAATGAGTTTTCTTGAATCTTATACTGGGATTGCGAAAGAAAATCTGCAAAAAAGGAAAGTTTTGGATTTAATTTTTTCAATTCGGGAGTTGTGGAGAATGGAATTAGAAAAGCCCAAAACACTAAATATTCCAGAATTTGGTGATTTCTATATTGAATCGGAGGATGAGTTTGCCAATTCTCATTTTGGACATGCAAAGTATGGAAAATTAAAAGATACTATTAATTTAAAACACTTAATTTCAAATCCAATTAAGGAATTAATAATTCAATTCATTTGTAGTTTAGATGATTATAAATTTATTAAATGTATGTACCCTGGATCGTCAATTTCCCATAATTATTTTAGTGATAATGTTAATAAAGTTATTCAATTAAAATCTACTGAAATGGCTGATGTTTATCAAAAAGTGAAAATGTATTGTAAAGAAAAGCGTATTATCATTTTGGGTGATTCAGGCGTTGGAAAGCAGGGAATTGCAGAATTGATACATTTCAACTCAAAAAGAACTAGTGATTTTATCCCCTCAAATGTTGGCGGAGTGTCACGTGAAGCTCAAGAAAGTCAGTTGTTTGGGATTGAGGGTGGAGTTTTCACTGATGTCCCTGAAACTCAAATTGGAGACATTGAAAGAGCTCATAAAGGTACACTATTCCTTGATGAAATAGGAGACATTGATCCTGACCTACAAGTAAAATTACTAACATGTATCGAAGAAGAATATTTTCGACGTGTAGGTGGAAAAGAAAATATTGATGCTGATTTTCAACTTGTCTCTGCAACAAATAAAAATATTAACGAAAGAGTTAAAGAAGGGTTCATGAGAGAAGATTTCTTTGCACGTATAGCAGGTGTAGAAATATTTATCCCTCCGTTGAGATATCGAAAAGAGGATATTCTACAATTGGGTTATCATTTTTTTACAACTCAATATAAAGAATTTGAAGATTTTAGATTTAAACTTACTCCTAATGACTTCTTGATATTAACCCACCGTGACTGGAAGCGAAGTAACGTTAGGGATTTGAAAAACCATATTAACAGAGTTGTTGCTTGTCTTAACTTTCATTTCAATAAGGCCAATCAAGTACCGAAGGATATGTTTATCTCTGCGTTAAAGGATCAATCATTGACTAGCATTATTACAGATCCTTTCCAAATTTTAAATGAACTACAATTTTCTTCTATCAAGGCTTTGATTAATGTCAAACTTGAGAATATTTCTTGGGGTTTGCCTTTGGCTGCAAAAGAGACAACTATGACTGAATCTGAGTTTAAAAGTACTTTTCATACGGCATTAATTCTCCTTGGATCACAATTTGATTTTAATACTAAGATGATCACCGTTAAAATATTAACAATCTGTGAAGTACCTAACATGGGATTCACAATAAAAATACAAAATTTTATTGATGAACGATATAAGGCTATCATCAAGGCGAGTGAAGAAAAAGATATAAAACTATATCACAAATTAAAGATCGACCAAAATATTATTTTAAAATTGAAGAAGTTAAGAACCGATCTATTATAAAAATTCCACATGTTATTTCGGATAATAACTATAATTCCATAGGCTCAATTACAATTACCACAACCTAATAGGTCTCATATTCCTATAGAACTCTGCAGTTCTTAACCAACCTCATACATTTAATCATTACATCTTTCCACGAGGGGGATTGATAGTCTCAAGCCTACAATAATACATTTTATACAAATTTTAATCAACCAAAAAGCAGTTAAAAATAATTCCCATTTTTAAAAAGTGTGCGAATTTCATACATAGGATGAGAAGAATGGAATTTTTGAATCATAAATTTCCAGAAATCCAATATTCTCATAGTGGGTAGGAAATTTTCCTACCTTTAATTCTAATTCATTATTACGTATCGAATCCAGCAAAGCTTTGATTCATTAATTTGAATCATTGGTTGGAAACTTAACCAATATCAATATGATTATTGGTCTGGCCAATACTCCTCACACTCCTCCTGAACTCATATCAAACTTATTAGCATTGATTTCAAGACGAAGAGGTAATGAATTGCAAATTCCTTAAAATATAAAGGAAACAAATGAAAACAAGTAAAAGCCGTGCATATGACGGTACGAAAAGGCCATCGTTACTGATGGTAGAATCGTTAGTTACCATCAACTCAGCTGAAACTCAGTTAAATAAAATCAACTTGCGAGGGAAGTATCTTCTTGCACGGCATGCGGAACTTGCTTCTCAATCTGGAAAAACAGATGAAGTGAAAGATCTTTTGAAGTACCAGAAAGAAGATAAAGGAATCGTCGAGGAACTTGAAATTTTGAGATCTGCTAAGGAGATAACATCCAAGCGGGTTGAGGACTTGAAAGAAAACGAGATTTCAGCAGCTAATTATGAGTATCCAGAGTTGGACTGGGACGAGTAGTTGATTTAAGATAAACAGGGACAAACAACGAATGGGTCGTTCATTTTCTTGATCGGCCCATTTTATTATACAAAGGAATTTAAAAATGAATACAATGAAAAAAACGAACGCTGAAGCGATAGTAGAAAATTTGAATAAGCGTTTTATTGAAGATCAAACCTCATTAGAAATTAAGGAGAAGATGGAAAAGGCATTCTTAGATGGAACACTAGGAAATCAGGATTGCATCTATAATTATCCATTTTCTGATGAGGATGTTAGTAGCGATCCACCAGATGATCGAATTGAGTTATTGAACAATTTTTATGATTCAATTGCACAGCAAGGTATTATAGGCATTTCTGGATATTCAGGATGTGCCAAATGTTTCAATAGTTATATTGATGATCTGAAACTGTTAGCACCATTTTCAGAGGAATTAAAAATAGTTGGGCATAGTATTGAAGACCATTTGGCTTATTTATACTGTGGTGGTCTGGAAATCGAATGGAGTCTACTCAATGTAGAAGATACAAATGTTGCAAAAAATGGAGAAATTGCTGATTTCTTACATCGAGAGGTTCAGCGGTTTGGCTTTGGGATTTCGGAAGTTTCAGTAATCAATAGAACTATGTATATAATTCGTATGTATTAAATCTAGTTCATAAAACAAAGTTAGAAGGGCTGTTCAATTATTTGGCAGCCCTTTTTTTATACAAAAGAATTTTAAAAAAAAAGGAAAAACAATGTTAGAAATTATAATCAATAAGTCAAAAGAAATATTTGGGCATTTCGAAAATAAACTCAGCTCTATAAGATATAATAATACAGGCAAAAGTGAGAATCAATGTCCTGGGTTAAGCCACAGCGCACCAATAGATGTGTTTAACCAAAGAGGTAAGCGTACACAAAGTGGGTTGTTTCAAATTGATTGGGATTATGATTCATCAGCAAAAGATGACTGAAATGTATCAGTCAATAATTTTGAAATTGTTCGACAATAACGGGCTGCGTAAGTGCAGCCCGTTTTCATTTGAAGGAGAATTTTTATGAGAGAAAAAGGTATAAGAATCTTGGAGCAGCTCATTAGCATTCCGAACGTTGCCAAACGATTAGATATATCCATTCGAACAGCCAAGAGATTGATTCGAAATAGCGGGATTGAAACCTACACGGTTGGCAAAAGAATAAGAATTCGTGAAGTTGATTTAATGAATATAGCTCAGTCAACCATGTCTTTAGATGACATGATAAATGTGAAATTCTAGAGGGAGAATATTATGGCATCTATTAGAAAGCATAAATCAAAATCAAAGGGAAATGGGTTCATAGTCGACTATTATGACCTAGACGGAATAAGAAAAACCAAAGTGTTATACACTGATCGGGCGACTGCAGATGCATTTGCCAATCGAATAGAATATCGAAAATTTCTTGTTCGAAGCGGTCTTGCTGACGACTTGAAACCGAACGTGGTATTCTCAATTGCTCTAGACAATTACATTGATTATGCAGCAATTCAAAAGAAACCTAACACGATTGAAAGAGAAATGTATGTTTACAATAGATTCAGAGAATTTGTTGGAGATATTAAAATTCGCTCAATCTCAAGGGAATTAATTGAATGCTACATTAAGAAACGATTTATCGATGATAAATTGTCCGCAGCTACCGTGGATATAGAAATGAGAACAATGAGACAATTCTTCAATGTCCTTATCGCTCACAAATTCCTATTATCAAATCCGATGAAAGGAATACAGGGGCCTAAGGTTAATGATAAACCAATACGGTTCCTAACTGCTGAAGAGGAAAATAAGTTGCTAGAGTTCATCGATTCTGATAATTTCAAGGATTTAATCGTTGCGTATCTTCATTCGGGAGCAAGAAAAGAAGAGTTATTACCTCATAGGTTTACCTGGGATAGTGTTGACTTAAAAGAAAATACTATTACAATAACTGGAAAACGTGACAAAGTGAGAATGGTACCAATGACAGCCACACTTTTTAAGATATTAGATCGAAGGAAAAATGAAATGAATGAAGAATTCCCATTTGATTTCAAATACAACAATGTCTTAAAGAAACTGCAGATATATTATGATCGAGCAGGAATTAAAGATGCTGACGTGCATACACTGCGGAGAACATTTGGGAGCAGACTTGTTCAGAAAGGTGTTCCAATCTTTACTGTTTCTAAACTACTTGGTCACAGTTCGGTTGTAATAACTGAGAAACATTATGTGTCTTTACTCAAGAGCGATCTTGAGAGTCAGGTGAGAAAACTTGATGAACTTGATTGAACTAGTAAGCTAAAAGGAGTCCTGCGGGGCTCCTTTTTTTTTGCCTAAAATCTGCAATCCCTATAACAGCGTGCATTTTGGATTCAGATGATAATTTCGAGGAAGAATTCAAGAACGTACCTAAAAACCATTCACCATTCATTCACCATGCTATGTCAGAAATGCCTGATTTTTCCACTTTTATATCATATTCATATACCTACCTACACCTCTACCCCATAAATATAAAGCCTCGTAAGTATTTAATTTACAAGGCTTTATATATGTGTGCCGCAGAAGAGACTCGAACTCCCACGCATTGCTGCACTGGTTCCTAAGACCAGCGTGTCTGCCAATTCCACCACTGCGGCTATATTTAGGGTGCGAAAATTACAGGTGCGACAGGATTAA
>Ga0233437_1005325_pt1 | contig 14108 bp, 8 predicted proteins | sample SI_122_August201_FD_182714 | JGI IMG/M metagenome (GOLD analysis project Ga0233437, IMG submission 182714) | Seawater microbial communities from Saanich Inlet, British Columbia, Canada - SI_122_August2016_200_MG | ecosystem: Environmental > Aquatic > Marine > Inlet | place: Canada: British... | reverse complement strand
ACCATAAATTGAAGCAATGGCCGTTGTTGTATCAATTTCACCAGTTGTCACACCACAAAAAATATGCGTTTCACCACTATCAGTCCAACCCATGTATCCATTAGCAACAGGAGCGCCAACGCCAACACAATTCTCACCTGTGCCACTAATATCGCCTAAATCTGCTACTTCTTGGCCACAATAACCATATTCTTCAACACAAATTAAAGAAGTGGAAGCCTCACTTGCCGCAAGGTTCTCATCAACAGTGCCATCACAATTATTATCGACACCATCTTGATATTCCAAGGCCCCTGGATTGATTGTCGCATCAGCATCATCACAGTCTGTGCCACCATAAGCATCTGACTCATAACCATCTTCATCAGCATCATAATCTGATAAACCATCACAGTTTTGGTCAATACCATCATAGTAAGTTTCTGTGGCGCCAGGATAAATCGTGGCATCAAAATCATCGCAGTCTGTGCCACCATGGTCTGCTGAATCATAACCATCTCCATCAGCATCATTATCCGATAAACCATCGCAGTTTTGATCTATGCCATCATAGTATGTCTCTGTGGCACCTGGATTAATCGTGGCGTCCGTGTCATCACAATCTGTGTTATCCGCAACATAGCCTGTGGGTTGATAACAGGCTTCTAAATAACTGGTGACATCTCCATAACCATCACCATCATTGTCTTGGTACCAGGAACTCGTTTCTTCGCAACCAGTATCACCAGTATCACCAGTGTTATCAGTGTCAATTGGTTCTGCTGTTTCACCCGTTTCTGCTGTATCAAATATGTTCGACGTATCAGCAGTATCTCCTGTATCGGCTGTGTCAGCTATGTTCGCTGTATCAGCTGTATCAGCTGTATCAAATATGTTCGACGTATCAGCTGTATCCGCTGTGTCAGCTGTATCAGATGAATGTTCACCCGTATCAAAATTCCCTGTATCAATATTATTTTTTGCGTTGCAGCCACCTAATAAGCCAAGCAGGCCAAAACCTGAGGCAGCATATAGAGTGTTATTTAAAACTTGTTTTGAAACCAATTCAATATATTCAGTTGTTTGATCTAATATTGACGTAGACGTTTGCTCTTGATGGGATTGGGGATTGGTTTCAGGTAATGATTGATTTAATTCAGTATTAACACAGGTGTTATGAATCATGGTGTTCTCCTAATAATATCTTATACATCACGTATAAGATCTATCGGGAGAACGAAACATAAGTTGTTAATGTGACAAAGAAAACGGACACATTTGTGTCCATTGATTCAAGCCTATTCTTCTTTCTTATCACCCGAACAGCAGCATGAACTTTTCTTACAAAACATGGCTTTGCAGGGAATGAGAGACAGAACAACACCAGCACCTATTAACCAGCAGCCACAAAAAGGGACATAGGGAGCAAGCACAACACCTAAACCAATACCTATGAGAAATTTTGAAAAAATGTGTAAGACCAGCATGCCATTGCTCAAAGATTTAACTCTTTCTACTATATTCATATGATACTCCTTATAAAGTTTGGCATATAAGACCACAGGAAGAATCAATGGTCAATTGATGAAATTAAATGATGACGTCTAGCGTCTAGCGTCTAGCGACTAGCGACAGACCAGAACAAAGCAAATACTATTCTCCACCAGGATTTAGCAAAGAATCAATCCGCTCTGGCGTGAGATAGGCTTCCCAGCCTACTTTGGACACACCATCGATATAAATATCTTTGACCGTACCCCCAAAAGGCTTGGCATCATCATAACGAATGAGAAAATCATTTTTTGTAAAAACATGATCTCCCCAAGCAGGTGTTTCAATAGAACAGGCATCAACATCAAGCGTATGCGCTACCATATCATATTCAAACGTTACTCTAGGCTCTAGGCTTCCTAATCGATAATCCATGCTCGCCACACAAATTTCAGCAGCTTCTTCCATCCACTCATAGCGAACCAAAGGCGTTTTAATTTCACGCAAAGGAACCTTTGAGCTGATCTCTTGATGTTCCACAATACAATTATGAAAAATTTCATCACATTGCATAAAAACCTGTCCAGCCAAACTTCCCTTTTCTTTTGAAACACGATCAAACTTCACAACAAAACGATTTTCTAAAGGATTCGTAAAATCAAAAACCATCACAAGCAGACGGCGTCCATTAGTGAGAACACCTTCAAGACTTTTTGGGTTTACAAAAACAAGCATTCCCTTATCTGTAACACCGTCATCATCTGTTTTGTAAATATAATATCCCTGAATTTTATTAGTTTGCGTCTGCACAAAATAAATCTTCTTGTACTCACTACCCTCACCATAAGTACTATACTGAATTGTCCACTGATCTTGTGTATCAAGAAAATTGTAGGATTCATCCAAAATGAGGCTTTGTTCTGCCACAGTAAAACCGTCTGGATTCTTAGCATAAATCGCATTCGCCACAACTAAACCAAAATCCTCTAACAGACTCCATCCCATGGCCACATTAGTTTCAACCACATACTCTTCTCGCGGCATTTGTCGCAAAAGGTCATGAACCTCTTTAGTTACTTTTGAGCTACTTTCAAAAATAGCCTTTTCATCAGGCATGCTAAAATCAGATTTTAATGTGTAGATTTTATCCTCAAAATCACAAAAAATACTCTTAACACTTTTCTTAGGATTAAGAACAATAGTGCCAACAGTTCCTGTGCTGACAACATCAGCCTGGTTGTCTGTTTGCGCACCAAAACACGCGGTCATGAATAAAAATATTATAAGAAAGACTATCTGTTTTTTCATAGAAGCCTTCATTTTTCTTCTTTCGTTTTTGTCACAGGAAAAAACATAGCATTATATTGATACACTTCATCAAAGTCTTTTTCTGCGTTATTAATTAAGTTCACAATCTCCTCAATATTTTTTTGAATGAGCTCTTTCACTTGAGGAAGTAGTTTTTCAGGAACGGGGATTGTGAGTGATGCCATGGCTCGCTTATCATAAGGTACATTGAGAATAGCATCTTTGGTGTAACTAAAAAGAGAATGATAGTATTTATCTACTTCAATGGATTCCACATCATCAGTCGTTGTCACTGTGCCATCAGAAAGCACCAATCTTTTTTTCTTATCACGCGCGAGCAAATTAAGTCTTAGTAAAAGATCAATGGCCTTTATAATTTGAGCCGGTGTCATGGCTTTCTCAAGAGACTGAGAAAGCCATTCTGGATCTTCTTTGAAATGTGGCAAAGAAACCATCTCTCTTAAAATAACAAGATACTTGTTTGTGAAATAGAGGTAACGATCCTTTTCAATTTCAGTAGCGCCACGATGCGGGATAATTTTGGTCAACCGTTCAAAAAAATGGTTTTTCTCATCCTGTTTTTTGGCTTGTGTGTAGAAAACCAGAATTTCAAAGTATTCAGCTTCTTTTTTCTTTAATTTCAATGCTTTAATGAATTTAGGGATAGTTTTAACACTCAGATTTCGATGCCCATCCATAACCATTTGGAAATAGTTTTTTCCACCAATCCCTGCTTGCTCAGAAAAGTATCTATATGAAAAATTTGGACTTTTAGCCTTTTGTTCCTCATAATACGCACGCAAATAGATTCGATAATCTGTAAAATCAAAAATAACCATTACTAATATTATATCAGATATTTATCTTAGAGCTACTTATTTATATTTAGGGTAACATGAGGGCCCATTGCAGGGCATTGCTAAGCAGAAAATCAACGTCATCAACTCCAGGAGTTTCTGGAGCTGAATATTCAGGGTGGACAGCAAAGAGAACCACGCGTCCTTGTCCGTAACTACCAGCGACAATAGCAGGCTCACCTGAAATTTGATATCTTGTTACAGAAGGATCAAGATTTTGGGTGTAGGTTCCCACAATATCAATATCAGGATCATTGGGATTGATTTTATAAAGAACAGGGCCCGCACGATAAGCCATCGTAAGAGACTGATTCTCATAAGGACTAGCTATAGAATGATTAGAAAATAAAATAGGTGTGTTAAAAGGATAAAAAGCACCGCTCGGTGTCATGTATTCATTCATCCAATCTAGATTGTCATAACCTTTAACATTTAATAGCCCTAACATTTCATCCACTCGCCACTCTAAACCATAGGCGGTGGCATAAAGAGCATCGCTACCGGCAATGGCTCCGCCACAAACACCAATAAAATGTCCGCCACTAGCGACAAAACTTCTAACAGCTGTTTGTACACTGGCGTTGTTTCCTAAATCTAGAGCATTCATGCCACCAGGAATAATCACAACATCTGCTGTAATAGTTCCTGAGAGCATCGTTGCTGAAACTGAAGTGACAACGTGATAACCTTCATTAACTAAATCTGTTTCAATAATCTCTTGTCCTGCACTACTAGTTTCTGCCACCCAAATTTCATAATCACTAGGATCAAATTCGCCTTCACCTTCGCCTTCTCCTTCACCTTCTCCTTCACCTTCACCTTCGCCTTCTCCTTCGCCTTCGCCTTCACCTTCGCCTTCGCCTTCGCCTTCACCTTCACCTTCGCCTTCTCCTTCACCTTCTCCTTCACCTTCTCCTTCTCCACCATCATCATCTTCTTCTGCCTCATGCCCTGAGCCTGTCGAAGGGTCTCCGCCTGCCGCGGCGTAGTCATCGTCAGATGGCGAAGCCGGGTCGCCGCCTTCTGACTTGTCCGACTCGTCTGACGAATCAGACACATCAGAAACGTCTTCATCTAGCGACGTATCTGGCCAATCAGCATCAACTGTTTCATAATAATCACAACTCATGACCAGAAATAATAAGAAGGGAACTATAAAATATATTTTTCTTTTCATAACCTATCTGTACCCAACTCTGATCTATTGAATTTAGAATTTAAAAACAAGGCTGTATCTGACTTTGAACCAATACCCGCGACCCTAGCTTGCCGCGCCGTAGCCTTATGCGAAGGCGGGCGACCCTATATCACAACAATATTAATGACTTAACTCTCAAAACATTATATACATTTTCTATGAAAACTAGACATTTTTTCATCATAAGTTTATTTTTTGTGAGTCTCTTCTTCATCACCATAGCCCACGCCTATACGCCCACACCAAAAGACATTACTTACAACAAAGGCCATCATAAAAAAGCCATCCCCTACTATCAATTGGGAAATGACTGTCAGTTCACACCCTGCGTTGTGGGCAAATATGGTTCGATCCAACTATCAGAAAATATTCGTAAGAATCTTGAAATAGAGATTGGATATTTTAATCAAGATGGGTACCATTCTTTGGCTTTTTTTCAAGAAGGAGCTGAATTTAATGAAACACTTCTTGAACGCGTTTTTAATAAACGAAAAAACCGCAACATGTTCAATTTAGAACATGCCCTACAAACCGGCAACACCAACACAATCTATCTCTATGGTATTCTTTTACACTATCAACTCAAAGAAGGTGATGTTGTGATCGTGCGCTTAAAGGATCCCAAAAATCAAAATAACAGACGTGAATTCTATTTTCGTTATCACCGTAAAGGACCAATCTTTGATGCTGATGTGGCAATCATAAGTCCCCTCAACTATTTCACACCCAATCCCAACAGTGTTGTCAGAAATGCCTCAATCTCCGCAGCACTTTCTTTTTCTGTAGGCACATACATGGACCCTGAAAAAGACTGTAATTACTTCACAAAATTCATTTATGCCTGGCGCTTCAATCTCTTTGCTGGCTTCTTAAAACGCGGTGAAATGAAAAATGTGGGTGGTGATCAATATGTTGATCAAGAATTTGATGGCTTTGTGGGAGCAGGATTTACTTTTGCAGATTTCATCATTGGCGGCATGGGTATTAATATGGCGCGGTCTCCTCATACGTTTTTCCCCTTTGTGGGCATTGAAGTCAATAATCTCTACAGCGTTCTCAAATCACTTAAAAAAAGCACAAAGAAAAAATGGAAAAGATATATGATTGAGCAAGATCAAATAAACAAACAATAGCAAAGGAGTTTTTATGTCTACTCTCTTTGGACATTTAGCCTTTTCACTCATTGGCGGTTCACTCTTAATCAAAGACATCTTTTGGCTACGTATATTAGCCATTGGAGCATCATTGTGCGCCATCATTTTCACATACACAACCCTGAATGAACATCTATTTGTGGTTGTACAATGGAATGCCATATTTATTCTCATCAATATCTATCGCATTAGTATTCTCATTCAGGAAAAAATGAACATTGCCTTTACCCCGGAAGAGCAAGAACTCTATGAAACACAATTTCAGAATTTTTCCCCTGTGGAATTTATGAAAATGCTCCGCGCCAGCACGTGGAGAGACGTTGACAGCAATGAAATCTTGGCTAAAGAAGGAGAGGCCATATCCTATCTCATGCTAGTCTATTGTGGAAAAGCTGATGTGGTTTTTGATAAAAAAATCATTGCGGAAATAAAAGATGGTGATTTCGTTGGTGAGATGTCATTTGCAACAGATAAGCCAGCCACAGCCACTGTCGTGTCTAAAGAACCCATGCGACTTTTAGTATGGAATAAAAGAAGTCTTAAAAACTTATTAACGAGAAATCCCAGCCTTCATTTTGCCATGCAATCTATACTCAGTTCAAATTTAGTGGAAAAACTTCAAAGAAGCACTTAACAACTCTTCAAATGCGAATTTCGGATTTTCTTAGTAATATTTTCCTATAATAGGGGCTAAGCGCTCTTTCACCTCAGCCGTTATTTTATCAGGACTAATCATAACCGCATTTTTTAAAATGCCTTCAACTTCTAATTTTTGATTAAAGTCAAAAGCCTTAACCGCATCAATGAGAATCCTTTGTGCTTTAACACCATTCTCTTTAACAGTAGCAAGACTTGCTCTACAGTGACATTTTCATGATCAGGGTGCCAACAATCGTAATCAGTACATAAGGCAATTGTAGCAAAAGAAATTTCAGCTTCACGCGCCAATTTTGCTTCTTGTAGATTTGTCATGCCAATGACAGAAGCCTTGAGGCTACGATAAAAATTACTTTCCGCAACTGTAGAAAATTGGGGCCCTTCCATACAGACATATGTGCCACCATCATGATACGTAATACCTAATTTTTTGCAACTTGTTACAAGAAGACCGCGCATATATTCGCTAATAGGGTGTGCCATGCTCACATGAGCCACAAAACCTTTTTCAAAAAAAGTGGAGGGACGCACACGTGTGCGATCAATAAATTGGTCAATCAGAACCATTTCACCAGGATGAATTTCTTCTTTTAAGGAACCCACAGCAGACACAGCAAAAATAGCTTTAACACCAGCTTTTTTCATGGCCCAAATATTGGCACGAAAATTTATTTCACTGGGATTATAAGTGTGCCCTTCTCCATGCCGCGCAATAAAAACAACATCAACACCTGCAAGCTTGCCTACTTTAAGAACTGATGACGGTTTGCCATAAGGCGTTTCAATAGTCAGGTCCTCTTTATGTTCAAATTCATCAATACTATAAAGCCCACTACCACCAATGATACCAATGTATTCTGTCATAATCATACTCCCTAAATTTCGTCTATCGTCTATCGCCTGCCCCGTTCGCGGGGTCTAGCGTCTAGCGATAAATATTGTTGATGAAACAAATTTTCTCTGCCAAAATGGCATAATGCTAAATTCAAAGCTAAGCAAACAAATCTTAAATAAACTCCACAAATCCAACACTGATTTCTCTGACCTTTTTTTTGAAAAACGACAAGGCACAAACATTTCCTTTGAAAACAAGAAATTACGCAACCTGACAACAACAAATTCACAGGGACTTGGGCTCAGAGCTATTGAAAATTTAGCCACATCTTATGCTTATACTAACATTTTGGATACTAATCACCTCCTCGACATAGCTGCAAACTTAAGTCATAATCTATCCGGAAAAACCACAAATCAAAGTTTAAACTTTAGCATCATCAAACCAAATAAAACTTTTATTGATACAACATCACAGCAAGAAGTCCCTCACGAAAATAAAATCACTTTGTGTCAACAAGCCAATGATCTTGCCTGGTCTTTAGATCCTCGCGTCACACAGGTCACCATTCATTATTCTGAACAACAAAGAGAAACATTACTTTTTAATTCTTTGGGGGAACAAACAGAAAACAATCAAAACCTCATTGTTCTACACTTTCATGTAACCGTAAAAGATAAAAAAGATATATTTGCCACTCATGATGTTCTTGCCGCACAAGCAGGCTTTAATTTTCTCACGCAAAATAAAATCGATGATCTTGTCAAAAAAACCGTGAACCGCGCTTTACTTAACTTCCAAGCGAAACCATTTTCTGGTGGCAAACTACCCGTTGTCTTAGCCAGTGACGCTGGCGGCACTATTATTCATGAAGCTGTAGGTCATGCCTTAGAAGCAGACCTTGTTCTCAACAATCTCTCTGTCTTTGCCGATAAAAAAGATCACCTCATTGCCAACCCACTTGTAACCGTTGTTGATGATGCCACACTTGATGAAAAACGTGGTTCCTTTAGCTTTGATGATGAAGGCATTCCCGGTCAACGAACAACGCTCATTGAAAAGGGTATATTAAAAGGTTTTCTCTGTGATCGCTTATCAGCAAAAAGACTTCATTGCGAGCCAACAGGCAATGGTCGACGTGAATCATATGAGCATCGTCCCATCACGCGCATGACCAATACAATGCTATTGCCCGGCAAAGACAAACCTGAGGACGTCATTAAATCACTGCACAAAGGTTTGCTTGTTAAGAAAATGGGGGGTGGACAAGTTGATACGGTCAACGGTGATTTTGTTTTTCATGTACAAGAAGGTTATCTAGTTGAAAACGGCAAAATATCTGATCCTGTAAAAAATATCACCATCTCTGGTAATGGCCCACAAGTCATTAAAGACATAGAAATGATCGCCTCTGATCTCGATTTCGCCTCAGGCACCTGCGGCAAACACTCTCAATACTCCCCAGTCACCCACGCCATTCCCACCATGCGGGTGAAAGAACTTATTGTAGGATAAAAATTAGAAAGGTTTCAACATCATCAGGCTTTGCATGGGCATCATTTTTATTGTAGGCATGCCAAGAGCTGTGGGCTGCATACTTCTTTGTCCATTAGCAATAGATGGGGGACCCTGTCTCACAGACCTTTGGCTTGGTCTAAAATCTGAAACAGGTTTTTTAACCAAAGGGCGCCATCGTGATGGTTGTGTTATAGGAACACGTGAGCGCTGTCTTATGATTGGCCTAGCTTCTCTTGTGGGCATACTTTGTGTTGTTGGGGCAACCTGAGGTGTGGCTGAAGGGACTCTACTTGTTGAGGCCACAGGCGGCAAGCCGCTAGAAACAGCGCCTGCTATTCCCAAAGCCCGTTGTTCTTTTAACTCTTCCACAGCCGCAATGAGCGAGGCAAACACAACACCAAAATCATCTTCTTTTTCTGGCGTAATCCCAAAAGTTTCCAAGGCACCCATAAATAAGGCAAACCCTGGATCATAGCGCATCTGCGAATTTATAAGATCTTCTCTAATCTCTGGATTGTTGTCTAAATCTCCTAGAAGAAGTTCTACAAAATCTTCATCCACCATATACATGCCATACATAATGGCCAAAAACCCAGGATCACTGGGCATGAGAAAAGGTTTAGCCCGACGCTGATAACCGTAAAGGGCACGCCCTGAAGCAAAAGGATTTGTCTTTTGTTTTTCTTTAGAAATAAGACTTTCCGCGTTTTCCAGCTCCACCCACGCATAGCCTTTGCGGTTACCCTTCATGTAAACACGTTGTCGCCCTTGATGATCATGAATTAGTTCTGCCTGTGCCTCTTGCCACTCTAATATGGATTTAATACCGGAAGCTTGTGTTCGCATTCGGGCCTGTTCATTCACTGAAAATGTCCTTTTTTCTTTATCATAGTGCAATTGGAATTCCATCTTTTCACAAGGCATATCTTCTGCAGCAAAAGCTCTTGCCGACACTGTTGTCCAGCGTCCTGAATAAAAAGAAACGGCCACTGTACTTTGTGTCTCTGAATCATCCTCTAAAACAGCTCGAAATGGTGAGGTCGCCTCACTCTTATAAGGTTGTAAATCTTGGTTTAACATGGGCACTTGAACAGAAGCTGGTGGATCAATGAAATTTAGAGTACTCGTCTTGGTTTGAAATAAACATGGCTCTCCATGTTCACTCACAACAAGGGCTAAAGGTCGTTTATCTTCATCATAATGAATGTAGAATAACGGCCCACCATTCAAGGCTCGCGTAATCTTCACTTGAGATACTTCACAGTCTGCATCTAACGCACAAGCATATTCATAAAGGGCTTGGCCATCCTGCACCTCTTGACGAATACCTTCTAAGCGATAGTTACCTTCTACATCATTATCCTCAACAATCCGCAAATCAAGTGTCCGCCCGTCAGGCAATGCAATATCTTCATCCAACGCAGACATATGAAAAGCGGCATTGGGATCAAGACTATTGAATTCCACCCATTCTCTCGCAACAGCACCAGCCTCTTTCGGTGTGATAAGTGTTTCTTTACCCACATGCTGTGGGTAGGAAGCTGTAAGAACAAATACAGGTTTTTCTTGATTGAGAGTTTGCCGCGTCATCACTTGTTCAAAATTAAGCCCCATTTCCTCTCCAGCAAAAACAGTAGCCACTTCAATTTTAGCCCGACCGGTACGACGATCACGATTCAAACCACAGGGCACACGAATAAAGTTGTCATCACCTGGCTGCTCACGAACCAACAGCATGACAACACCCTCTTGATCAACTTCATAGCGCCCACTATCATTACGATGCATGGAAAACTCTACAATGAGATCACGACTCACAAACCGTTGCACCACATGATCACCACCTGTGAGAACTTGCGCAAACAATGACTCTTTATCAGGAATGAGAATGCTATTATGCACACGATCAAAGGCAGCGCGAACAGTCTCTCGATCATTAAGAGTGGCTGCGCGCACATTTAAATCTCCAGGATAACCATACTCGCGATATTTAGGCGGTAGTCGTCTCACTTCTTCAGGCATACTAACATGGGAATTATTTTTGGAAAATCGTCTTTCTGTTGCAAACACATTCATGTCAGGCAATGCTGATAACGAGGGTCCAAGGTCCTCATCATCGAGAGCCTCATTCTTTTCAATTTCGGCAAAAAGACCCTGTCTTAGATCCCAACGAAAACATCTTCCTGTTTCTTCGCCTGAAACTTTTTCCACAAAGTAGTGAACATGTGTACCTTCATCAACAGTAGCTACAGGAATAAGAGTGAGTGTTTCTAACTCTTCCTTCTTGGCACCAGCCCCTCTGCCAACATTAAGTGTGATGACATCATCAATTTGATAGTGTGTTGTGCCTGACTTTATTTTAGCCCCTTTGAGTTCAATCCAATAAAAATCATTTCCACTACGTTGATAGTATTTAAAAACAACGTGACGATTTGTGGGATTAACAATCACTTGCTGACGGGCCCCTTTTAAAGGGGGTAAACTCTCTGGGTCGCGCTTGGTTATTTTAGCCACATGACCATTATTGTTTCGACGCGCTTGTTTCTTTAAACTGCTCAATTCACTACCTGTGGCCCGCTCTCCTTCTTCATTCACAATATTAACAGCCCCACGAAACCAAGATGTTTGAACGGTCATAACTTCAAAAGCCACACCACCATCTGTTGAATCAATAAATCGCAACGACCAACTACCATTTGTATTTTGTTGCGTGCGCACACGCTCACTATCAATGGGAATCGCTTGTGCGGGATCATCCCCTTCTCGATAAACCAAAATGGGTTGATTCTCATCAAGTACCATCGGACCACGTGAATCATCAGGATCCCAAATAAAAGGAAGTTTAAGCACAAGATGCGAGTCTTCAGCGACGAGTTCATACCAATACACATTTCCTTGCATGAGTGTTGTTTGATAAGTTCTTTCTCCTGAAGGACCAAAACGCACAGAAAAGGATTCTTGCAAAAAAGTAATTGTATTGTCACTGGTCAGAAATTTCTCATGCGGTTCAAACTGAAGATAGATATCACGATCACTATCAATAATGATTGGAGCCCTCACCTGATCAGGAGCTTCTGCAGTTCTTAACTCTGCTGGTTTCAATGCCTCAATCAGAGCCGCTTGATCTGTGCTTGGCACAGGAAACTCGCTTTGCGTCACAAGACCTTGCGTTGTTGCCACAATAGATAATGTTAACTCCCCCTCTTCATCAATAGTAATGGAAAGAAACTCACCCTCTTTTTCAATCATGGGAACAGCAAAACCAAAAAGAGACATCAACAAGTGAAATTTATCTAAAACCTCTTCAGCAATTCCCAAAGGGGCGCTTTCATCAACACCCATACGTGTGAGTGGTATACGGATATCAAGAGATCCTTCACCCATACCCACACCCATTAAATAAGGAACATCCCCCTTTACATCAACATCCCATAGAATAAGTGGGGTTTCACGTGTGAGTGTTGGCACACCTTCTGACGTTTGTAACACCTGATAAACAATGTGACCAATTTGCGGCAAACGAAACACCAGTTTTTGTTCCTCAGCACCGTAAGTAAGCGATCGTTTAAGTTTGGCAGGTAAAGAAAATATTTCTTGGAGATTTTCAGACACATGTAATGTGGCCACCATTTTTGCAGAGCGTCGTGGATGAGTTATGGCATCAAAGCTTAGCTTTAGGTCGGCAAAAATAGGATCTTGCCTTTCATGAGTCGTTACTATTTCAATAAATTCTTGAAAAGATTCGTTTTGGATTTCTGCCGTTTCGAGACCGTTAATAACAAGATCAAACTCACTTAACCCATCCTGCTCTGGCGTTTCATAACTCACATGCACAGTCAGAGGGACCTTTTCATAAACAAAAGGAAAACTAACAGCCTCTCCATCAACAGTGAAACAAACCTGAGTTGTGGGTGTTTCCATCTGAATACTCATGAGCCTTTGTTCAAGAATATCATCATCAGCAGAAAAATCTGTCTCAAGCGTTGTGCGCACATCATCGATAATAATTTCTGCCTCTTTTTGATAAGGCTCATACACAGCCCTATGCGGGTCAAGGGCCACACGTTGATATTTATTCATACTCTCTTCATAAATGCGCGCCATAGCTTCAAAAGCGGTGCCTTCGAAATCAACTGCAGCCTCTGTGATAGCCTTTACTTGAGCCGAGAGTACAGAGTCATGATCATGCAAAACACTAAATTCGTAAGACAATTTTTCTTCATCAACAGTTATAAAAAGCCGTGGTCCATAAGCATGGCGATTAAGCCAAACCGTAAAAGAATCCTTTTCTGGAAATTCGAAATAGCTTCCCTGGGATGATAGCACTATATGTATTTCAAATTTACCCACAGCACTGTCTACAGGATGAAGGGTTAGTCGACGTCCCTTTTGATCATCCTGAACGTCAACAACCCTAAGAGCAAAGTCAACATTATGAAAGAGTTTAATATCAATGACATGCCCCATTAAAGCTCTCTCTCGTTTCAATAAACGAAACTGACTTTTATTAAACTTTACCACTAAAGGCACTGGCGAACTTGCCACTCTCACATAGCCATCTGTTTTCTGACCATTAGACAGGCTTATAGGTATTTGATCAATAAGTGGGGCCTGTTCATTAAGTTTTCTTATGGGCTCTAGATCGTGCTGCATTGCCTTTAACTGAACCTGCCTAGCTTCCCAAACAGCAACATCATCTGGGTTTGTTACAACGCGATAGGCTAGGCGATTATTGAAGATATCATCATTTGAACCAATAAAAAGACGGATACCTGTTTGGGGTAAAAACACACCAAGAACAAACTGATCTTGTTCCTGTTCACCTCCCAATACATGATAAGGCACAGCGACAGGTAGAGAGTCCTTTAGGTCACCATCCTTTGTTTTCATTTCCACAGAAACGTAAACAGAATTTAAATCTAGCTTTCCAAATTCATCCAGATCATAGCTCACAACAAGGGACACGACATTTTCTTGGTAAAGGTTTGAAATATCATTCTTTATGACCACAGAGCGGCCCTCAAGTTTTACCTCATCAGGACTTCCCACCAAAGTTTCTGTTTTGTCATACTCATCAACACCCACCGTAACGGTCATTAACATTTCAGCAC
>Ga0233437_1005320_pt1 | contig 14120 bp, 12 predicted proteins | sample SI_122_August201_FD_182714 | JGI IMG/M metagenome (GOLD analysis project Ga0233437, IMG submission 182714) | Seawater microbial communities from Saanich Inlet, British Columbia, Canada - SI_122_August2016_200_MG | ecosystem: Environmental > Aquatic > Marine > Inlet | place: Canada: British... | reverse complement strand
GGAGAATTAAAATGAAAAAATTAGCATTTGTAGTAATCGGAGTAGTAGCTGTAATAGGTTTGTTAACAGCTTTTGATGGAGACGGAAGAAACTTTAGAGATGGTGAGCACCACCGAATGAAAGATGGAAATCACCAAGAAAAAATGCATGATGGTTTTGATAAAATGTGTGAAGAATTAGAACTCACAGGTAAGCAGATCGAACAATTGGAAGATCTTAAGATCAACGGTAAAAAAGATATGATAGTTGCAAGTGCAGACCTGAAATTACTAGAAATCGATAAAAAAACTGCCATGAAAGATAAAGATTTCAAGCAAGCCAAAGCTGTTACAGAAGAGATCTTTAAAATTAAAGAACAGATGGCAATTAATAAAATTGAACATCAAGAAAAAAGGTGGAATATTCTAACATCGGAACAACAAGAAAAAGCAGAAGAGTTAATGAAAAAGCATCATTCTCCAAAGCACAAAAAACTAAAAAGAAAATAATCAAAACTAAATAGTTAAAGCCATTCGGTAACTTCCGAGTGGCTTTTTTTATACAAAATAATTTCCTTAATTATTATGTGATTGACAATTACACTTACTCATATCTTTTCACAAATATGAAAATAATAATAATCTTACTTCTTATCACATTACTGATCTTAAGTTTCAAAGTAGTTTTAGCTGAAGAAAAAACCGATGATTTGGATGATTATGAAATAGTAACTATTGATGAAAAAATACCAGGTTCTAGTTTTATACACTTTGTTCATTTTAAAAATAAAAGAACAGGTGAAATTATTAAGACAATAGATTTAATAGAAGATAATCCTTATAATCATCTACCCTATGAAATTGAATTTTATAATGAGAGAGGCAATAAAGTTTATAAAAACATAAACTTTGATGAATTCTTCACAGATAAGAGTGCATTTGTACCTGATTATATAAAAAATGTTAATAAAGTTGAAGCTTTTACCGCATCAGGTGTATCAACTGAAACAAAGAACTATGCAATTGTAATATATGATATTGGTACAGGTAGGGGTGAATATTCTACTGGTGGGAAAAGTAGCATTTTCATCTATAATTCTAAAGGTGATATTTTATTTAAATGTATTGATTTAATTGGAGAAGGTGGAAGACGTTGTATTACACCAGATGGGAAATATTTAGCTTATACGTATGGGCAAGCGTCAGAATACCTTACTGAATTACCAATGCTGAAAGAATCTGCTGGAGTAAAAGTTTATGATATTGGAAGTGGTGAAATAATATTAGATAGAAAACCTAAACAAGGATATATGCTTAGTGGTGTGTTTATGAGAGATAATGCATTTTTTATTGGTATAGAAAAATCTTCAATTTTTAGATATGAAATAATAAGATTAGATAAAAAAAGTATTTATATTTATGAAATTGAAAAAAATGAGATGAATAGACTTCAAAAGTTAACTAAGGACGGATTTCAATTTGGTATCAAAGATCTGCAAGATAAAAACTCGTATTTTCGTTCTATCGAAACAGATTTTGAAGTGGAGGATTTCTAACCTTGTTTAAGTTTAATCAATTAAAAAAAAGGTGGATCGTTGATAAAGATTAAAAGCATATTAATTCAGATTATCATTCTAGTTTTTTTTTGCCAGTTAAAAGCACAAATCCCACAAATGATCAATATTCCTTCTGGAAATTTTGCTATGGGATCAGATAGCTTAGGATTTGCAGAACATGAAGTTACCATTACTTATGATTTCGAAATGGGAAAGTATGAAACAACTACGTCTAAATATTGTGAAATGCTTAATTTTGCTTTAAGTCAAAATGAATTATTGATACTTCCTAATGAAAGTATTCTAAATCTCAATGGTGATCAGCAAGAACTACTGGATCTGGATAGTGGAAGTTGTCAGATTGAATTTGTAGATAATGCTTTTAATGTATTGGATGGTACAGAACAACTTCCGATTGTTGAAGTAACTTGGTTCGGAGCTGCTTTTTATTGTAATATGCTTAGTAGAATGAATGGGGGAAATGAGCTATATAACTTGCAAAATTGGGATTGCGCAACATATTCCGAAAGTGGGTTCAGACTTCCTACAGAAGCAGAATGGGAATATACAGCACGTTATAATGATGGTCGCATCTATCCGTGGGGAAATGAACCACCTGATTCAACTCGCGTGAATTGCTTTGATTTTGGAGTTGCAGGTTTAGCTGAAGTAGGAAGTTATTCACCATTAGGTGACAGCCAACTTGGGTTATGTGAAATGAACGGTAATGTATGGGAATGGTGTAATGACTGGTTTGGTGAATATTCTGATGAACCACAAATAGACCCAATAGGACCACAAACAGGAATTCGAAAAGTGATTCGGGGAGCAGGCTGGTTTAGCCCTACAGATCAACTTCCAGCTGCAAATCGATCCAGAAATTATCAGGATCACAGTTATTATGATTTTGGATTTCGAATCGTGAATTTTAGTATGCCATCATCAACGGAACCTGAACTTGAAAATAGTTATCACAGTTTCATTTATCCCAACCCATGGATCATTAATTCTAATGTTGATATTAAATTCTCTTTAAATTCAGGATCAATTAACAAAGTTGAGATTTATACAATAAAAGGACAAAATATCAGATCAATTGAATCAGATGCAAATATTGCGAGTTGGGATGGAAAAGATAAAAGTGGAAAGAAAATAGCTTCTGGAATATATCTATGTAAAATATTTTCCAATTCCAAAAAAATAACCAGTAAAAAATTACTGGTTCTAAGATAATATTTCTTTTTATAATTATTTAGTTAATAGTTCTTTTACTTCTTTTAACTCATTCATTATTTTATTCTTAACTTCTTTTTTATTAACAGAAAAATCTAAGCTGATCTGTTCTTTATGCTGCTGATCTTCCTTCAACTTCTTTTTTGCACCATCAATTGTGAATCCTTGAGTGTGAAGCATATATTTAATCTTCTTTAATATTTCAATATCTTCGGGGCTGTAGCGTCGATTGCGTCCAAATTTCTTCTTCGGATGCACCTGTGGAAATTCGGTTTCCCAATAACGCAAAACGTGCGCTTTTAGATCTAGCAAATTACCAACTTCCCCGATCGTATAATAATATTTTTTCATATTTCTTTTTGTAACTTCCTCTTTCTGCTTAACAACCACTTAATGATGGAATACACAAGAAGTATTCCTGCACCAACTACAAAGACAATAGGAAACCAGAAGAAATATTTTGTAAAGCAAGAATTATATTCATAGATATAAAGAGAATTATTGATAGTGTCTTTTTCAAAAAGTTCTGTTGTTTTTAGGAACTCTCCGGTTGGAGATACAATCACAGAATATCCTGTATTTGCTGCTCTGTAAATCTGCGTTCGAGTTTCAATGGCGCGGAATTTGGTCATCGAAACATGCTGATATGTTCCTGCAGAACGATGAAACCATGCATCATTAGTTACGTTAACAATAAAATCAACATCATTCTTAGCCATCTCTGTTGTAAGTAATGGAAATGCAATTTCAAAACAGATCATTGGTGAAAATTTATAATCATTTATAGTATAATATTCAAGTTTTTCACCATATTCCCAGTTAGCTTGTCCCAGATGGATATTCCACAAAAACGGGAAATACTTTAGGAATGGAATACGTTCTCCAAAAGGAACCAGAATATTTTTGTAATATGGAACATAAACCTCTCTGTTTTTTCCAATAAGTGTTGCAGAGTTATAAAATCTGAATCTATTTGGATAATCTTCTCCTGCATAAATATAATGAGGAAATCCAGTAAAAATATTTGTTTCTAAATCTTGTGCAAGATCCAATATCCATTTTCGATATTTCACGTTCCTTAATAGATAAACAGGTGTAGCTGATTCCGGCCAAATGATTAGATCAGTGGTTTCTTCTGCAGCTTTAAAGCTAAAATTTTTATACAAAGTAAAAGTTGAGTCTTTATACAATTTTTCCCATTTTTTATCTTGTGGAATACTAACTTGAACAATTGATGCATTGAAATCGGTTTTAGTTAAATTTATTGTTTTCAGCCGAATTATGCCATAAGCTGACCACAAAATGATGATTACAGAGATGATTGTTATGTTACGTTTTAAATTGGTTTTTAACTCAAAAAGTAGAATATTTATAACCAAGATCAGCAAAGAGAGAAGAGCTAATCCTCCAATCTCGAGTGGCTGTAGAAATGGAAGATAATCCACTAATGAATATCCTAAATTGAACCATGGAAAACTAAATTCACCAAAATTCTGCAAATATTCAAAACTAATCCAGACCAAAATAAATGCTAAATATCCATATTTTAGGTTTTGCTGTTTTATAAAATAATAAGTTTGAAATACAATATAGAAATAAGCAGTGAAGAGAGCGAAGACTCCCAAATAACCTGGAAATGTAACTAATGATATCCAGTGCAAGCTTACAAGAGTGTAAGCAGATGCAAAAGCTGCAGCCGCAACTAGAATTTCTTTTTTCTTTCGCTGTTCTAAAAAGAAATATAATAATGGGATAAAAGCAAAAAATACGAGGGAGCCAAGATGAATTGGAAGCCTGCTTAATCCGAGTATTACTCCCGATAAAGCCGGATAGAGATGGATATTATTTTTTATAGAAAATAGTTTATTTTTCATTTAGTTTAGAATAAGTAATTTTCCCGATCCATATTTCGTTATTAGAGATCAATATCACACTATCTTTAATTGAAAAATCATTCCATTTATTTGCAGAAATCGCAAATTTACCTTCACTTTTAGTATGATAAATGAAGTGATCTTTTAAGATATATTGCTGCTGTTTTTCAATTTGGATATTGCCACTTACTTTATTTTGAAATCTACCCAAAACACCGAAGATCAGGGTAGAATGTTGCTTATCATCATAAACGGTTATTTCATTTTTACCTAAACTCATTTTAGTTGGAGTCTCAAATTGAAATTTTCCGAAAGCGTACCAGTTAGATCTATCAAGAGTTCGCGTGATAATTATCTCTTTTGAAGCATTATCAAAAATGTAATACGTTTCATCGATTGCAACTGTAAAAAGTGCAGGTTCAACAAAATCATTTAAGTTTATCTCAACTATGAGTTTCCCATCAATATCAAATTTTTTTATTTTTTTTTGGAAGCTATCGAGCGCTAAAAGATTACCGTCTGGTGCTAGTGTGATATCTGCTAATTTATTAAAACTTTGTGCATTAAAACCGAGTCCTCCAATTGTATTAATTTTATTTCCATTGCTATAAATATGAATTATATCAGCTTCATTTTCCCAAACAAAAGCGGTTTTATTTATTGCAGAATAAACGCATTTTTTAGGAACGAAATCGGTTTGGATCTTCTGTATTATTTCAAATTTTTCTGGTGTTCTATTTGCATTTATGTCGATAGTTGAGCAGGCATTTAAAAATAAAAAAAGCATAATAAGAAGCCCAATGCCACATCTAGTATTCATTATTAATAATCCCAATTATCTTGATCGGAAATTCGCAGATCTTTTAGTTTCCCCTGAATTGATGTTCTTCCCTGCCATGTATTAAATTCTAAAGAATATGCAATATCAACATTTGAACCTTTTTTTAGGAACGGCAGGTAGTCTCCCAAATTAAATCCGATAAGATCTAGTTCACAACCGTCTTTTATCACTTTTAATTTTAGATGATTCTTTCCTACGTTATATGGAAAGCCAACAACCATAACATTCTCCGTAACAAAAGTAGGACGCATATTTCCCGGACCAAATGGGGCAAATTTTTCTAACCATTCTAGCAGGTTATTATTAATCTCAAATAATTCCAAATTTGTATCAATGTTTAATGGTGGAATAAATTGATCTTCTGTTGTGTGCTCTTTAACGTATTTCTTCAATTCATTTTCCAATAGATCTACATATTCAACTAATATTTGCAATCCAGCAGCATATTTATGCCCGCCAAAAGTTTCCAGATATCCTTCTACAGAAACAAGCGCATCAAATAAATTAAATCCGGCAATACTTCTACCGGAACCGCTTCCTATTCCCTCTTTAAAAGTTATCATTATTGAAGGTCTGTAATATTTTTCTACAAGTTTAGATGCAACTATACCTATGACTCCTGGATGCCAATCATCAGAAGAAACAACAATGATCGGAGTCTCATCCATATTCTTATATTTTTTTTCTATAATATCACACGCTTCTTGGAATGTACGCTGATCTATTTGTTGCCTTAAAGAATTTTCCCTTTCAATTATTTGAGCCAGTTCATCACTTTCTTCTTCATCAACAGAAACCATGAGTTCAACAGCTCGCATTGCACTACCCATCCTACCTGCAGCATTTATCCGCGGTGCAATTCCAAATACAATATCAGCTGAATTCAGCTCTTTTTGGGAAAGCCCGGCAAGTTTTATAAGTGCGTTCAAACCAATATTATATTTCTTTACAAGTCTATCTAGTCCAAGACTGGCTATAATTCTATTTTCTCCCGTGAGTGGAACAATATCAGCAATAGTTCCCAGTGCAACAAGATCTATATATTTATCTATAAGTTCATCAGTATTTTTTTCTAATTGGGAATATACTGCAACCAAAAGTTTGTATGCAACTCCAACGCCTGCAAGCATATCATAAGGGTAACCACAATCTTTAATTTTAGGATTTATTATAGCAATTGCATTGGGTAATTCTTCTTTCGGATTGTGATGATCAGTAACAATAATATCCATTCCCAGATCATTTATTTGCTCAATTTCATCAATCGCATTTATCCCGCAATCTACACTGATTATTAATTCTGTTCCATTCTCTTTAAGAATATCAACTCCACTTAATGATAAACCATAACCATCTATCATTCTATGCGGAATATAGTATTCAATATTGGCTCCGACCTTTTTGAGCCCAAGATATAACAAAGCAGATGATGTTGTGCCATCTACATCGTAATCACCGTAAATTGTAATGAGTTCTTTTTTTTCGATTGCACTAATGATGCGTACTGTTGCCTTCTTCATATCCTTATAAAGAAATGGGTCGTGCATATTGCTAAGATCGGGGTGGAAGAATCTTTTTATTTCCTCTATATCTGTAATCTCTTTTTTTATGAGCATCTCTGCTATCATTTCTGGGCATTTTATGTTTTCGACGATGTTTTCTTTTTGTTGTTTCTGTTCCTCAGATAGGGGTTCAGATATTCTCCACCTTTTTTGCATATCTCTATCCTTATTATTTTTAAAAAATAAACGTCAAAGAAGATATTAAGCCGAATTCTGTAAATTGCCTAATAAGCAATCCAGTGTCTATTTCTCTAAACCGAATATTGCTATACCCGTCTGGGTTCATTACTGACCGGTTTTAGCTGCCCACCCGAGAATTTAACAAGCCGGGCCGGCTCTCATTCTCCTATTTGGCATTGCACCGGATAAGGCTTTCCTAGCTTCCCGATTCACACCGAGAACTGGTGGTCTCTTACACCGCCATTTCACCTTTTCCAAACATCAAATGATATCTGGTAGTTTATTTCTGTGGAGCTAGCTTTCTGTTACCAGAACTTCCCGTTAAGAAGTATCCTGCCCTGTAGTGTTCGGACTTTCCTCTCCGTGTTTCCACGCAGCAGACACTTTATCTTCTTTGACTATTCTAATTACTTTCTAAATGATCTACTAGAATTCTACCACAACTTTCACAATAAATTACAGAGTCACCTGCTTTTATGTCAATCTCAACTTGTGGTCTAATTGTATATCCGCATCCACTGCAGGCTTTATTATCGCTAAATACAACTGCTTTGCGGTTTTTATTCTTTATTAAATTTCCATACCTACGAATAAGGTCTCTTGGAAGTTCTATAGCCTTTTTATTTCTTTTACTTTTTAATTCTTCAATATCTTTTTGAACTTCCTGAATTTCTTTTTCAAGTTTTTCTTCGTTAGCTTTTAATTCGTCAGATGCTTTTCTCTGTGCCTCTTCGTTTTCTTCTAAACGCTCTCGAAGTTCAGATTCGATCTCCATCAAACCTATCAGTTCATCATCGATCCCAGAATTTTTCTTTTCTAAATGATTGATCTCGCTATTAAGTGCTTTATATTCTTTGTTAGTTTCAATGGTTAGAAGCTGATTTTTATATTTTGCAACTTTTGTGTTATTATCTGCAATATCGAGTTCTTTTAATTTTTGGTCTTTCTGGTTTTCATCAAGCTCACTTTTTGTAGTGTTAACTGTTTCGTCTGCATCTAATAGAGATTGCTTCAAACTATTCAATTGCTGGGGTAATTCTTCAGTAAGAATATTTTTTTTACCAATCACCGTATCATATTTTTGCATTTGAATTAATATCTCTAATTGTTTTTTCATGTAATCCCCTTAACTCTTTTTAAAACAAAAAAAGCATCTACCGGTTGGTAAATGCTTTTATCATTTATACTAAAATCTTTTTGATCTATTGTTTTAATCCACAGATACTTCACTTTCTCTATACCCACTAATTATTTTTATTAACAAAAGATATTTGGTGCTATATTCTGTCAACTTCATTTATCTCCAAACCAGAATCAGTTGCTGATATTTCTACGTTATTCTTCTCAGTTGAAATTTCTAATATGTCTTTTAATATTCTTATATTAGAATTTGGAAATAATTCCCCTTTTATAATGATCTTTGGTGAGTTCATGTTATGTGATCTTTCTAATTCATTATTAAATTCAGATTGTAATTCTTTTAACTTATCAATCTGTGAAGAGATTAAGAGTTCATCTATCTCCTCAGAATTTCTTGCCTGTGCTAACTTACTGCTGGTAGTACGAATCTGTTCTTTTGTAAATGGAGCTATAGCAATTTCTACTTCTGTTAGAATATTAAGCGGGCTTCCAACAGTAAATACTTCTAGTCCTTCTCCACCTTGAATAACACCTCCAGAAATTGAGCTGTTCTCCGTTGCCTCAATGCCTCCATTTGCATACATTAAGCAGTTTCTGGCATTATGGTGGATCGTTATATTCCCAGAAGCATAAATATCAGAATTCTCTGCATAATCTAATATCACATCTCCATGAACAATAATTCCACCCTGCTTACAACCACGAACATTCCCTTTTACCCAAAGGTCACCAAAAATTTCTAGGTTGGAATTTGAAATAACTCCTTCGATAGTTGTGCTTCCGTAAATCTTCTTGTTTGTATCATTAATATCCTGAGATATGAAAGTAGATCTAATAAATAATTTATTCTCATGATTTAAATATGGATATCCGGCTTCAGTAGCCAAGATCTGATTTGTTTCTGCAGAGAAATGAACATTACTTCCCATTATATCATCCACATTCACTTGATGATCATTGTCTGTTGAGACCACATTTCCAAAAATATCAGCATCACCACTTTGTATCTCACTTGCAGAAACATCGGCAATTGCCTGATCTTTCTCAACCTTTTCAAACTGAGATAGATCATCCATTTCATATTGTTGATCTGGATTTATACAAGATTCAATATCAAAATTATATTTTATTCCTGCTTCAGATCTTGTTACATTTGCCAAAGCAATAAGAAAAGGTTCACCAATTTCTTTTGTAATTTCATTTTTAGCATTATAATCAATTGCCTCATCCAATCCATTTTTTACTCCCACAGAAGAGAGAAGGTTAGAGATCTCTTTTTCGTCTATCATATTGCCATTGTCTTGAATTGTGAGATAAGCTGAAAGATCATCTTTTGAAATTGTTAAGTAGAGTGACTTATCTGAATTTGTATAAATTTTTCCCTCAGTATTTTCATTCATTTTAGATACTCTCTCTAATAAAATCGACTACATCCTGAGCAGGTGTACCAGGTGTAAATATAGCCTTAAACCCTTTTGATTTAAGGAAATCAATATCTTCTTCAGGAATTACTCCACCACCAAAAAGCATTACATCATCTTTACCTTTTTCTGTAAGTAAAGCTGCTATTTTGGGAAACAGAAAATTATGAGCACCGGAAAGTAAACTTAAGCCTACTATATCTACATCTTCCTGAATTGCTGCATTTACTATTTGTTCAGGTGTTTGTCTGATTCCTGTGTAAATCACTTCCATACCTGCATCCCGCAATGCTCTTGCAATATATTTTGCTCCCCTGTCATGTCCATCCAATCCGGGTTTTGCAATCATTACTCTGATTTTTTTTAATTCATCCATTAAGCCCCCATGTGATAAATACAGAAACACATTTGACAATCATTCTTTATCGTCAACTTTTTTTAATAACAAAACCGCCATCTTTCGATAGCGGTTCCATATTTAATTTAGATGAAATTACATTTCTCTACTTCAGCAACAACATTCTTCCTATTTTTGTTTCTGTTTCTGTAGTTGCTTTGTAGAAATAAATTCCCGAAGCTGCATCTGTTTCATTTTGCGTTCTGCCATTCCATGTAAAATTATGCAAACCTGCAGATAGAGCATCATCAACCAAACATTTTATGAATTGTCCTTTTGAATTAAATATAGATAAATTTAGAGTTGAATTATTTGGTAGTGATAAATGAATCTTTGTGGAAGGATTAAAAGGATTCGGATAGTTACCCTTAAGAATAAATTCTTGAGTAATAAGTTGATTTTCTATTCCAACTTCCTCTACCAATTCAAAATCTGCGAAAGATATTTCTCCTATAATAACATTTACTATTATATCATCAGGAACATCATAGCCTTCTAAATAGCAGGAAACAGTATATTCTCCGGCTTCAACTTCTATATCGTATTCACCATTTACGTTTGTTATAGCTGTATAAGAGCCAGCAGTTATCTCTGCATTTTCAAGTAAAAGGCCATCTTCATCAGTAACAACGCCAGAAATAAAACCAGTTGTAAAAGTTCCTGGTACAAATTCATAAACACCCATATCAATAGTTGCAGTGCCATTTTCATCACCATCAATTATTCTGTCATTTCCATCTAGGTCAAAAACTGGAAGTGGAAAGGAAACCAAAGTTTCATCTCCAGTATCAATACAGGGTGAGGTTTCTGATAAATGAAGATCGAGATCAGCATAATCGATAAACTGAGGATCATCTGAAATGACAAAAGTTCCTGTAGAGCCATCACTTATGCAACTATTTGATAAATTTGCACTTCCATCTAATACGAAGATATCTTCCGGTAAGTTATTCCATAAAACTGAATTATACAGGTTTAACGTCCCTCCATTTACCCAAAAGGCACCTCCGGAAAGTGGAGAGATGTTATCTACAGCTGTGATATTTGTTGCTTCTATAGTACAGCTTACTATTCCGCAGGCAGCTCCAGAGCCGAATTGAGTCTCATTGTTAACAAAAAGAATATTTGCCATTATTATACTTGAGCTCACACCATATACTGCTGTACATGCTCCTGCATTATTATCGATAAACTTACAGTCATATAGTTCAGGATTTGAATTGTTCCAAAATGAAAAACCCGCAGCAAAAATATCTGAAGAATTTTGTTTAAACGTACAACCATCTATTATAGGGTTTGAAGCGTAAGCTATTATGCTACCACCATAGAACGCACAATCATTCATCATAAACATACTATTATTGATATTTACATTTGAGCTATCTTCTAAGTATATTGCACCACCATCCCATTCACAATAATTCTGGAAGAAATAGGAGTTATCAATAGTAAGGTTTGAAGTATTAGAACAAAAAATTGCACCACCATTTTTATCTTCATTTTCGCCCAAACCATAACCCTGAATAAACTGACAATAGCTAATCTCATTTGCTGAAAGTGAACTGAGATTTCCATCATAAAATCTTAATCCGTGCCATCCAAGTGCTGCATCTAATGGTGTAAATCTTATTGAGTCTGTTACTGTACCATTTGCTACTATCCTACCATAAATATTAAGCTTATAATGATCATTAAAAATAACATCTACACCAGCTTCAATTTCCAGTTCTGTATCGGCTTGGATTATTATCTCTCCATCAATATAGTAAGGGCTTCCAGCTAAATCCCATACTCCATTTACATCACCTGCTGGAATAACAGTGGAGCCAAGAATCACAGGCAATACAAACACAAATAATAAAATCAATTTTTTCATTTTTCTACTCCTTTTTTTACTTTAGTAATAAATTTTCCAAGTGGGATTGCATTATCCCAATATTGCTTAAAAATCTGTGTAAATGTTTGAGCTACATCTGTATGTTCAAAAGATGTGAATGTGAAATTTGAAATTGTACTAAGTTTGTTTTCAAGTGTAAAAACAGCAATCTTATTATCGAAAATAAATAGTTTCATGGGAAGCGATTTTGCAACTCTAACTTCCTCTCCCATACTTTCAAAATACTTCATTCTCTTAATGAAATTTTCTTGGTTCTCAGGTTCGATTTGATGTACTGCTTTGTAACTTACTCCTTTCTTAGCACTGTCTCTTTGAGGGATATTTAAATTGTTCAAATTGTTAACATTCATCAAATAAGGTGGTTTACTAAAAGCTAAAACCTCTTTCTCTGCTTCTGTTTCCAATTTTTCTAAAGTATTTATTATCGCTGATTTTGCATGTAGAATTTTTATCAGTTCTTTAGATCCCTGTTGTTTATCTGCTTCAAAATATGGGAATAGTTCTTTTGATAGCTTTTCCATCAACTTTATGCGCATCTGTAAAGTTGTTTTTGTTGTATTAAAAGCTATCTTAGGGTTTATCGCCATCACTGTTCTTACTTTACCATTAACCTCATGTACATAACCCTTCTGTACTAAACTGGCAATTATTCCATAAACATTAGATCTATTCACTTTTATTGTTTGAGCAATTTTTGTTGCTGTTAAAGATTGCTTTAATAATAAAATATAGGTTTTGGCTTCGTTTTCTGTAAGGCCAACCATTACTAATTCATTTATAAATTCTTGCATTCATTATCTCCTTTTGTACCACTACGGTGCAACAATATTCTATAATAGTAATTGTCAATACTTATTTTGTTGTATAACGGTACAACATAATATTTAGGTAATTGAAATATTGACAGAAAAACCTTATAGCTAAGAAATGTTTTGTAATTTTGGTAGTGTTTTTGCCAAATTACTATTCAAGTGGTTCGAGAAAATAAATCTAAAAAATTGTGAGGTTTGTATGTATTCAACTGCTGTTTTGGGCTGTGCTTGGGGTGATGAAGCAAAAGCAAAAATCGTTGATGTTTTAGCAAAAGATGCTGATTATGTTGTTCGTTTTCAAGGTGGGAATAACGCTGGACATACAATTAAATTAAAAGACAAAAAATTTGTATTTCATCTTGTTCCATCAGGTATTTTGTATCCGGGAAAAACATGTTTGATTGGTAGTGGAGTTGTGATCGATCCATTCCAATTATTAGCAGAAATGGACGGCCTAAAGGAGCAAGGAATTTCGTTTGAAAATAGATTTTTCATAGATCCTCGAGCTCAGATAGTTCTGCCACTTCATTGCGAACTTGATGGGAAAGCTGAGGCAGATAGCAAACAGACAAATATTGGAACAACAAAGCGCGGTATTGGTCCTTGCTATTCTGATGCTGTTGCACGCTACGGAATACGTTTTGGAGATCTGTTTGATAAAGAATATTTAAAAGAGAGATTAGAAAATATTATAAGATTCCATCATTATCCGATCTCTGAGATAGAAACTGTATTTGAAAAATTGAATCAGATAACTGATAGAATGAAGCCATTTCTTAAGCAGATACCATATTTACTAAATGAAGCTACGGATAAAAATATACTTTTTGAAGGAGCTCAGGGTACACTTCTTGATGTAACATTTGGAACATATCCCTTTGTTACATCTTCTCATACTTCTTCTGGCGGGATAGCAATTGGTGCTGGATTTGGCAAAAAAGTTGATAGGATCGTGGGTATCTTTAAAAGTTATTATACCCGTGTAGGAAAGGGTCCATTTCCTACTGAATTACACGATGAGGTTGGAAATAAGATAAGAATACAGGGAAATGAATTCGGTTCTACAACAGGGCGGCCAAGACGTTGCGGATGGTTTGATGCTGTAGCTGCAAAATACACAGCAATGATAAACGGGATCGATGAAATTGCTTTTACATTATTAGATGTTCTATCTGGATTTGATACATTGAAAATATGTACATCCTACAAAATTGGAGACGTCATAACAA
>Ga0233437_1005319_pt1 | contig 14121 bp, 12 predicted proteins | sample SI_122_August201_FD_182714 | JGI IMG/M metagenome (GOLD analysis project Ga0233437, IMG submission 182714) | Seawater microbial communities from Saanich Inlet, British Columbia, Canada - SI_122_August2016_200_MG | ecosystem: Environmental > Aquatic > Marine > Inlet | place: Canada: British... | reverse complement strand
GCGGGGCCGGTTGATGCTGGCCAGGGCGTTTTCCCGTCCGTCCAACCTGCTGGTGCTTGACGAACCGACCAATGATCTTGATCTGGAAACCCTTGATCTGTTGCAGGAGATGCTGGCCGATTACGCCGGTACGGTTCTGCTGGTCAGCCATGACCGCGATTTTCTGGATCGTGTTGTTACCTCGGTGATTGCCGACGACGGTCAGGCGCGGTGGATCGAATACGCGGGTGGCTACAGTTTTCTGGATAGCCAACGCAAGGGCAGATCCGTTGAACAAACGGTCGCCAAACAGCCCCGGCGAAAAAGTGTTGGAAAAGAAAACAAAATTCCCAAATCCAAGCCCAAGGCGAAACGCAAACTTTCATTTAACGAGCAATACGCTCTCAAGACCCTTCCCGACACCATGGAGAAACTTCAAACCGATATTGCGGCCCTGCAAAAAAAGATTGCCGATCCCGATTTGTATGCCCGCGACCCCGCAGCCTTCGAGGCGGCGGCCGATGATTTGAAGTCGGCTCAGGCGCAGCTGGACGAGGCCGAGGAACAATGGCTGGCTCTGGAATTGCTGAAAGAGGAACTCAATGCCTGATATTATTTTCCACCATTACCCGCAGTCGCCAGTTTCAGAAAAGGCACGTGTCGGATTTGGCATCAAGGGACTGGCGTGGAAATCGGTCGAAATTCCGCGAATTCCGCCAAAGCCGGACCTGATGCCGCTGACCGGCGGTTACCGGCGGACCCCAGTGATGCAAATCGGTGCCGACGTCTATTGCGACACTCAATGCATTTTGCGCGAATTGGAAAGGCGTTTTCCCGAACCGACCTTTTATCCCAATGGCAGCGACGGTCTGGTCTGGGGCCTCAGCCGGTGGACCGACGCCGTGCTTTTCGGTGGCGTGGTCGGCGTGGTGCTGGGCTCGGCGGTCGACAGTTTGCCGCCGGAATTCGCCAGTGATCGCGGGCGGCTCTATTTCGGACCGGACTGGGACTTGGGTAAAGTCGGGGCCGATCTGCCGCATATTTTGTCCCAACTGCGACCGCAATTCGGGTGGATGGATCAAGCCCTGGCGGGGGGTCGCAAATTCCTCACCGGCGATCAGCCCGGTTTGGCCGATGCGCTGGGTTATTATCTGGTTTGGTTTATTCGCGGGCGGTGGCCGGGCGGCCCCGTCCTGTTGGCCGAATTCCCCGCCCTTGAAGCCTGGGAGGCCCGCGTCAAAGCCATTGGCCACGGCGAGGTTTCGGACATGGAATCGTCCGAGGCCATTGAAATTGCGAAATCCGCCGAACCGGCGACGCCTGAGCGCGCCGATCCCAATGATCCGCAGAAACTGGCGCCCGGTATGACGGTGGCCGTCGTTCCCGACAGTGACGGCGGCGATCCCTCCGTGACCGGGGTTGTCCGATCCGTGGAACCCGAAACAATCGCGATCGTGCGCAACGAGCGGCGCGTCGGCGAAGTGTGCATCCACTTCCCGCGCGTTGGCTACCGTGTGACGGTGGTCTGATGGACGCGGACACCGTTCTTTCGTTCTGGTTCGAGGAATCAACGCCGGAGCAGTGGTACAAGAAAAACGGGGATTTTGATCAAACGATTCGTGAGCGCTATGGCGCGGCCCATTCCGAGGCTGTGTCGGGAACTCTGGATCATTGGGCCGAAACCCCGGACGGCTGCCTGGCCCTGATCATTTTGCTTGATCAGTTTTCGCGAAATATGTACCGCGATGACCCAGGCGCCTTCGCCGCCGACCCCAAAGCCTTGGCCCTAACCAAGGCGGCCTTGGAAAAGGGATGGGTGGAAAGCGCCACAAGTGCGCAGGCGCAGTTCCTGCTGATGCCCCTGATGCACAGCGAGGATCTGGCCGATCAGGAAATGTCGATCCCGCTGTTTGCCAAATTCTGCGGCGAAAAAGTCGCCGATTTCGCCATCCGTCACCGCGATATCATTACCCGGTTCGGCCGATTCCCGCACCGAAATGCCGTTCTGTCGCGCGAAAGCACACAGGAAGAAATCGGGTTTCTGAAGACCGAGGGGTCGTCTTTCTAAAGGTCCGCACCGCTATTGACGCCGGTCAATGGATGTGAACGTCGCAAACTGTTATAATTCCATCATCGCGACGCGCGAATATCGCGGACATAAAGCGGGAGGAGACGATGGCCACGCTAGTCCCGTCGCACGGCGGCGGCACCACGAAGCCTTTGCGAATGCCCGAAGCGGAACGTCCGGAACAGTTAAAACGGGCGGAGGGTCTGAAAAAAGTACCCTTGAGCAGCCGTGAGGTCTCCGATCTCATCATGTTTTCGATCGCGGCTTATACGCCGCTTGACGGATTTATGGGTGAGCAGGATTGGCGCGGCGTCTGCACCGAAATGAAGCTGACGGACGGCGTCTTCTGGCCGATCCCCATCACCGTTTCCGTCGATGAGGACATCGCCAACGGCATCAATATCCGCGATGACGTGGCGCTGGTTGACGAGGAAACGTGCGAGATCATGGGCGTCATGAACGTCCTGGAGAAATACTCCATCGACAAGGATCTCGAATGTTTTCATGTTTTTCGCACGACCGACGAAAAACACCCCGGCGTCGCCAAGGTGCTGGCTCAGGGAGAGGTAAATCTGGGCGGCCCCGTTCAGGTATTCAGCGAGGGTGAATTTCCCGAAAAGTACCCGGGACTGTTTTTGAGTTGCTCGGAAGTGCGCGCGCTTTTCGCCCGCAAGGGCTGGTCGCGGGTGGCGGCGTTTCAAACGCGCAACCCCATGCACCGCAGCCACGAACATCTGGCCAAGATCGCCATCGAGGTAACCGACGGCGTGCTTATTCATCAGGTGCTGGGCAAGCTGAAACCGGGCGATCTTCCGGCCGAAGTTCGCATCAAGGCCATCAATGCCATGGTCGACAACTATTTCGTTCCGGCAACCGTGGCCCAGGCAGGCTATCCCATCGAGATGCGCTATGCCGGCCCCCGAGAGGCATTGCTGCATGCGGTCATTCGCCAGAATTTCGGCTGTTCGCATTTGATCGTCGGGCGCGATCATGCCGGTGTCGGCGATTACTACGGGCCCTACGATGCCCAACACATCTTTGCCAGCCTTTGGCCCGGTGCCCTGCAAACGCAGCCGCTAAAAATCGACATCACCTTTTTCTGCACGAAGTGCGGCGGTATGGCGACCAGCCGTACCTGTCGTCACGACGCCGCGGATCGGATTGCAATCTCGGGCACGAGACAGCGCGAAATGCTGACCAACGCAGAGGACATTCCGCCCGAATTCAGCCGACCGGAAGTGGTGGAAGTTTTGAAGGCGTACTACGCGGATCAAAAATGAACTGCGCAATTGACCGCAATCAAGGCAGGGATCAGCGGCTTTTCGCATGGTCCCATCGAAGGCAAAAAGGACTTTCTCGTAGTGGGGTTTGACGGTATAGCTTTTAGGTAAGATTTTTCGTTTTCCGAGAATAGGGAAATACCGGGCGGACTCCAAAAAGGCTACGCGAAAAATAATCGTGACGTTTCGTCCGAAGAAAGGGGAAATCCCCTTTTTTGTACTCGGAAAGTTAGACGATTGACGCGAAGTATCAGGGAGGAAAAAGCCCATGCCCACCTTCGTACATACCGAAAAATGCGATGGCTGCAAAGACGGCGAAGTTACCGTCTGCATGTATATCTGCCCGCACGATCTCATGACGCTCGATCCCGTGCGCATGAAAGCGTTCAACCAGGAACCCGAACAATGCTGGGAGTGTCAGTGCTGCGTTAAAGCCTGTCCCCAGCAGGCCATCGAGGTGCGCGCCTATCAGGATATCGTCCCCATGGGAGGGGCCGTCATTCCGCTGCGCACGGATCAGGCCATTATGTGGACCATCAAGTTCCGCGACGGCGCGCTTAAACGCTTCAAGTTCCCGGTCCGTACGACGCCGGTCGGGTCCATTGACGTGTACGGCGGCAAGCCGGAACCGGGCGACATCAAAAGTCCAAATCTGTTTACCGAACAAGGCAAAACCCTTCCCACCATTTCGTGAGGAAGCGGTCGGTCGTTTGGGAGTTGATCCGGCGGCAAACTGCCTGCGAGGCAAGTGTCCGCCTGAACTGGGAGGGAAAGTCTCATGAGTGAGCAAGGCTCCTTCGGAAATCCGGAAATTGTTGAAATCAGTACCGACATTCTGATCGTCGGTGGCGGCATGGCATCTTGCGGGACCGCGTATGAGGCGCGGCGCTGGGCGGGTGACGACGCCAAGATCATTCTGGTCGACAAGGCAGCGCTTGATCGTTCGGGCGCTGTTGCCCAGGGACTATCGGCGATTAATACCTACCTCGGCGAAAACTCCGAGGAAGATTATTGCCGCATGGTTTCCGCCGACCTGATGGGCATCACGCGCGACGATCTGGTCTTCGACGTCGGGCGTCATGTGGATGATTCGGTTCACCTGTTCGAGGAATGGGGACTGCCCATCTGGAAGGACAAGGAAACCGAGGGTGTCCCCCTGGCTGACGGCGGAAAACCCGTTCGCTCGGGCCGCTGGCAGATTATGATCAACGGCGAAGGCTATAAAACCATCGTCGGCGAATCGGCCAAAAAGGCACTTGGCATGGACGCCATTTACGAGCGCGTCTTCATCATAAAATTGTTGCTCGACGCCAACGAGGAAAACCGCGTGGCGGGCGCTGTCGGCGTCTCGGTTCGCGAAAACAAAATCTACATCTTCAAGGCCAACGCGACCGTGATCGCCGCCGGTGGCGCGGTCAACGTCTTCCGCCCGCGCTCTATCGGCGAAGGCATGGGGCGGGCCTGGTATCCCGTTTGGAACGCCGGGTCGACCTACGCCATGGCCATCGAGGCCGGTGCCGAGATGACCATGATGGAAAACCGCTTCGTTCCTGCCCGCTTCAAGGACGGCTACGGACCGGTCGGGGCCTGGTTCCTGCTGTTCAAGGCCCAGGCCACCAACGGTCTTGGCGAGAACTACATGACCAAGAACGCCCACATGCTGAAGGACTTCGCGCCGTACGATACGGCCGCCGTGGTTCCCACATGTCTGCGCAACCACGCCATGCTTCACGAGATGAAGGAAGGCCGTGGTCCCATCATGATGGATACGCCGACGGCCATGAAGAAGCTGGCCGAAACCATGACGCCAAAGGAAGTCAAACATCTGGAGGCCGAAGCCTGGGAAGACTTCCTGGACATGTGCATCGGGCAGGCTGGTGTGTGGGCGGGGATGAACATCCGTCCTGAAGAAACGCCGTCTGAATTGATGCCGACGGAACCTTACCTGCTGGGCTCCCATTCCGGTTGCTGCGGCATCTGGGTTTCGGGGCCGGAAGACATGAACTCGCCCGATGACTGGCGCTGGGGCTACAACCGGATGACCACCGTCAAGGGCCTGTTTTCGGCGGGTGACGGGGTTGGCGCCTCTGGGCACAAGTTCTCGTCTGGTTCGCACGCCGAAGGGCGCATCGTCGGTAAGGAAATGGTCCGTTTCTGTCAGGATAACGCGGGCTATCAACCGGCGTTCAAGGACGACATTTCCGAAATTGCGGCCCAGGTCTATCAACCGGTCACCAACTATCTTGAGCACAAGGACAAGACCACGGCGGAGGACATCAATCCTCACTACATCACGCCGAAGATGTTCCAGATGCGTTTGCAGAAGTACATGGACGAGTATGTGGCGGGCGTTTCCACCTATTACATGACCAACGCCAAACTGCTCGAGGTCGGCCTGCATCATCTTGAAATGTTGAAGGAAGACAGTGCCAATCTGCGGGCCAAGGATCTGCATGAACTCTTGCGGGCGTGGGAGAACTACCACCGGGTCCGCACGGCCGAGGCGCACCTTCTGCACATTCAGTTCCGCGAGGAAACCCGGTATCCGGGCTTCTTCTACCGGTCCGACTTCCCGGATCTGGACGAAGAAAACTGGAAGTGCTTTGTCAATTCCAGGATGGACCCGGAGACGGGAGAATGGAGCTTGTTCAAGCGCGAACACGTCGATCTGGTCGAGAAGCACTACGGCTGATCTGAGATGGACGACCAGACCGAGGCCGAAATTCTGGGTACGGCGCGCGCGGGCATGGATGCGGTTACGCCCGTGCGCCTCGGCCCCGATGATCGGTTCCGGTTTTCCTGCCATCGGGATGTGCCGTGCTGGAATGCGTGCTGCCACGGTTCCGACATCACGCTTACGCCCGGCGACATTCTGCGCTTGTGCGCGCATTTCGCCATGACGCCGTCAGACTTTCTGAAGGCCCATACGTTTCCCGCCACTCACGAAAGATCGGGCCTTCCCGTTGCCAAATTGAATATGGGTGACGCGATGGGCGCTTGCCCGTTCGTCGGCGACGGGGGCTGCTCTGTTTACGCCGACCGACCGTTGACGTGCCGCTACTATCCCATCGGCTCGGCTAGCGTAAAAATGAAGGAAGACGAGGACCGCAACGATTTCAATTTTCTGGTCAAGGAAACGTTTTGTTGCGGCCACGAGGACGATAAATCCCAGACGGTCGCGGACTTTCGTGCCGAACAAGGGGTCGAAGAGTACGAGGGAGTCAATCGGGGCTGGATCGATATCCTGATGAAAATGGCCTCGTGGAAAACGCTGGGCGGGCCGCAGGGCAAGGATGTTTCGAAGGCGACGAAACAGATGTTTTTCATGGTTTCAACGGATGTGGAGACGTTCCGGCGTTTCGTCTTCGCATCCAAATTTACCGATACTTATGAAGTTGGTGCCGAAACCCTTGAAGCGATTAAGGACGACGATGTTGCCCTTCTGGGGCTTGGTTTCGACTGGATGAAAAATGTTCTTTTCAATGATCCGGCCCTGCGCATGAAAGATGCCGTCGTGCAGCAGGCAGTGGCCGGAAAACGTGAAGAAATGGGCGCAATGTAAAAAAGTCAGATATTGGAGACGTGGCCGAATATTGGGGGAAAGTAATGTCAAACGGGAAATTAGCCAGCCGCACCATACTCGTTGTCGGCGGTGGGATTGCCGGAGTTAGCGCCGCCGTCGAGGCGGCGGAAGCCGGGTTTGAAGTTGTGCTTGTTGAAAGTTCGCCGACGTTGGGCGGGCGGGTCGCACAGCTAAACCGCTATTTTCCCAAATTGTGCCAACCGACCTGCGGGTTGGAGATCAACTACCAGCGCATCAAGAAAAACCGCGCCATAAAAGTCTACACCATGACCAGTGTCGCGGGCGTTGAAGGCGAGGCCGGAAACTTCACCGTCACCCTTTCCACAAGCCCGCGTTTTGTCAAAGCCAACTGTACCGCCTGCGGTGATTGCGCCGAGGCTGCGGAAAGCGAGATTGCCAATCCCCTGAATTACGGGATGGATAAAATCAAGGCGGCCTACCTTCCTCACCAGATGGCGTTTCCCTTGCGTTACGTCATTGACGCTTCCGTCATCGGGTCGCCCGAGGCCGAAAAAATCAAAGCGTCGTGCAAGGTCGATGCGGTCGATCTGGAAGACAAGGAAGGTAGCTTTGAAATCGGCGTCGGCGCGGTCATCTGGGCCACCGGCTGGCAACCTTACGACGCCAACAAAATCACCCAATACGGCTATGGCGATGTTTCCAACGTCATCAACAACGTGGAAATGGAACGTCTGGCGGCAATGAACGGCCCAACAGGGGGGCGCATCGTCCGCCCATCGGACGACAAGGAAGCCAAGAGGGTGGCTTTTATCCAGTGCGCCGGATCGCGCGATGAAAAGCACTTGCCGTATTGTTCGCGGATTTGCTGTCTGGGTTCGCTGAAACATGCGGCTTACTTACGCGAACAGTATGCCGATGCCGAGATCGACATCTACTACATCGACATCCGCGCCCACGACAAACTGGAGGGGTTTTATCAAAAGCTGAAGAACGATCCCCAGGTGAATTTCATCAAATCCAAGCCGGGTTCCATCGTTGGCGGCGAAAACGGCGATCCCGTGGTCAAGGGCGAGGACACCATCTCGCGCGAGATATATGCCAACCCCTACGATCTGGTGGTTCTGGCCACGGGCATGGAGCCTTCGTCCAATGCGGCGTCGGTGAATTTGGACAAAGACGAATATGGTTTCGTGGTGCCGCGGGTGGAAGAACCGGATGGCATGATCGCGGCGGGTGTCGCGACCGGGCCGCTGGATGTTTCCATGTCGGTGCAATCGGCGACGGCTGCGGCGTTGCGTGCCATACAAGCGGTCACGCAGAGGGGGGACAAGTGATGACGGATCAAAACGGCATCGGCGTCTATCTCTGCAGCGGTTGCGCCATTGGCGACGCCATCGACATGGACGCGCTTTCGGCCATCGCGGCAAGCGAGTTCAAGGTTCCCATCTGCAAAACCCACGACTGCCTGTGCGGCGACGAAGGGGTGGCCCTGATCGCCGAAGATGTGGCGTCGAATGGCGTGGAAAAACCCGTCATCGCGGCGTGCTCACCGCGCGTGATGACCGATCGCTTCCAATTCAATGGCGCGCAGGTTATTCGCGCCAACATGCGCGAACAGGTGGTCTGGTGCCACCCGGCGGGTGACGAAGACACCCAGATGCTGGCGGCCGATCAGCTTCGCATGGCGATCACGAAGGCCACCAAATCCAACGCCCCAGAACCTTGGAAGGAAGGCGATTTTTCGGAAAAGATTTTGGTCGTCGGCGGCGGCTATGTGGGCCTGAGCGCGGCCCTTGAAGCCAGCCGGGCGGGCAGTGATGTTTTGCTGGTCGAACGCGCCGATCAATTGGGCGGCAACGTTCGCCGGTGGTCCAAGGTGTTGCCCGACAAGCCGCCCTATGGCGTTCCGCAAGCCAACCCGATTCCGGGTCTGATTTCGGCGGTCGAGGGGGATGGGCGCATTTCCGTGATGACGGATGCCATCGTTGCCCAGACCTCGGGCCAGCCCGGTCAGTTCAAGGTGGAAATCTCCAAGGGCGGAAGCGCCACCGAAGAAACGGTTGGCGCCATCGTTCTGGCCACGGGCTGGCGGCCCTACGATCCGAACAAATTGGGCCACTTGGGTTACGGCGCGTCGCCCGATGTGGTGACCAATGTGGAGCTGGAGGAGATGCTGGCCGCCGGCAATGTGGCCAAGAAAAATGTGGCGTTCATTCAGTGTGCGGGGTCGCGCGATCCCGATCATCTGCCGTATTGTTCGTCGGTCTGTTGCGGGGTGTCCATCAAGCACGCCCTGCAATTGATCGAAGCCGATCCTGACGTCATGGCCTATGTGATCTTCCAGGAATTGCGTACGCCCGGCGTGGCTGAAGAACTTTACCGCAAGGCCCAGGAAGCGGGCGTTATTTTCATGAAAGGCGATGTCAAATCGGTCGGCGCTGATTTGACCGTGGTCGTCGACGATGCCCTGCTGGGCGAGGAAGTGCCACTGGAAGGGCTCGATTTAGTGGTTCTGGCCACCGGCATGGTGCCCAATTCAACCAACATCGATCTGCCGACGCCTGAAATGGGTGACGATGAAGAAATGCCGCCGCTTTTGCGCAGCGACATCGATCCGATTTCGCCCATCACGGTTGCCGGGTATATCGGCGAGGAACCCGTGGCACATGAGGCGCGTGAAGAAACAATGCCCGAGGGCGGGCCGCTTCTGAACCTGAAATATCATCAGGGACCGCATCTGCCCATGCTGGCCGACGGCTTCCCGGACAGCCATTTCATCTGTTTCCCGTACGAATCACGGCGCACGGGCATTTATCCGTGCGGCCCGCTACGTCGCCCCATGGATATGGGCGAGGCCGGGCTGGACGCTGCGGGCGCGGTGCTCAAAGCCATTCAAACCATACGTCTGGTGCGGGACGGGGCGTCGGTTCATCCGCGTTCGGGGGATTTGTCGTACCCGAAGATCGGGCTGGAACCCTGCACCAAATGCCGCCGCTGCACCATCGAATGCCCGTTCGGCGCCATTGATGAGCTGGAAAATGACTATCCGGTCGTCAATCCGGCCCGTTGCCGCCGCTGCGGCACCTGCATGGGGGCGTGTCCGGTGCGCACCATCAGCTTCGATAACTATTCCATCGACATGCTGACCTCCATGGCCAAGTCGTGCGAAATCCCCGACGAGTTCGACGAGAAACCGCGCGTGTTGATTCTAGCATGCGAGAACGACGCCTATCCGGCGCTTGATATGGCCGGGCTGAGCCGCCGCGAATACAGCGCCTTCGTGCGTATCATTCCGGTCAACTGTCTGGGCTCGGTCAGCGCGTTGAACGTCTCGGACGCGCTATCCGTGGGGTATGACGGCATCATCCTCATGGGCTGCAAGTCCGGCGACAACTACCAGTGCCATTTCGTAAAGGGCAGCGCCATGGCCCAGGAACGTGCGGCCAATATCGAAGAGACCCTGGCAAGCATGATGCTTGAAAAAGAAAGGGTCGAGGCCATGGAGGTGGAAATATCGGATGCCGAAAGGGTCGGTCAGTTGATCGACGACTTCGTGGCGACCATTGATGAAATCGGTTTCAACCCGTTCAAGGGGTTTTAGTCATGACCGCGCATCTTCCCGAATCGAAGCGGAAATATGACCTGACGTTCGCGCGGTGGGTTTCGCGCAATGTTCACGGCGGCGACAAGTTGAACATGTGCATGCAGTGCGGCGTCTGTTCAGGCTCGTGCCCGCTAGGCGAACAAATGGATTATGGCCCGCGCCGCCTGTTCATGATGGTGCGGGCCGGAATGAAGGACGAGGTGTTGAAGTCCGACACTATCTGGAACTGCGTATCTTGTTATCGCAGCGAGGTACGGTGCCCGCGCGGCGTACCCGTGACGCACATCCTGGATGCCTTGTCCGTGGTTGCCGTGCGCGCTGGCTATGCCGAAGCCAAAACGGCCGAAACCACTCGCTTCGCCAAGGCTTTCTGGTGGAGCGCCAAGAAGTTTGGTCTGACCGACGAACGCCTCGTAACCGCGATTTACTATTTTTCGGGCGGTCTGGTTGACGGCATCCGCAAGGGATGGGCCAACCAGAAAATTGCCCTGCGCATGATCGGCAAAAAGCGCATGCATGTGGGAATGCCCAAAAAGATCAAGCGGCGCGCCGAATTGCAAAAAATTCTGGCCAAGGCGGTCGAGATTGAGGCGCGCAACGGTGCGGGAGACACGTCATGAGTAAATCCTACACCTACTATCCGGGCTGCACGTCGCGTTCGTCCTCAATGCATCTGGAAAAATCCTTGCGCGCCATTGCCCCCAAACTGGGGCTGGAGCTGAATGAGATCGAGGACTGGAACTGCTGCGGAACCTCGGTCGGCCATATCGCCGAGGGACGCCTGCCCAATGCCGCCCTGTCGGCGCGCAATCTGGCGCTGGCCAAGGATCGCGGCGAAGACGACGTGGTTACGGCATGCGCCGCTTGCTACATCCACACCCACGACGCCAACGAACAAATCCGCGAAGACGATGCCTTCAAGGCCGATCTGAACGAAGCGCTGGCCGAAGCCGGGCAGGCTTATGACGGTTCGCTGCTGGTTCGTCATGTGTGCGAAGTGCTGGTCAAGGACGTCGGCATCGCGGACATCAAGGCGCAGGTGACCAACCCGCTGACCGGGCTCAAGGTTGCCGGATGGACCGGATGTCAGACCGTGCGCCCCTTCGCCGCCACCGAACGGGGCGGCATGTTCGATCAGTTCGAAGACCCCAAATTCATGCGCGATTTCATCGAAGCCTGCGGCGCCGAAGCGGTGGAATTCGCCAACAATACGTCGTGCTGCGGCGGTTCCGTTGCCGTCATCAGTCCGCAAAAATCATTGCAGTTGATGAAGACGATCCTCGACGAAGCGAAGGAGAGGGAGGCCGATTGCGTGGCCACTCCGTGCCCGCTGTGCCAGCAAAACCTGGAAATGTACCAGGACCTGATCAACAAGGAATTTGGTACCGATTTCCGAATCCCGGTTGTCTTCTACAGCCAGCTTATGGCGGTCGCCTTTGGTTTGGACCCCACGACCGACGCCGCGCTGAACCAACAGATGATCCCGGCGACCAAGCTGGTGGAAATGGGGAAGGGTTAGCGGAGCGAAGATCCGGAAAGACGTGCAGGACTGAGAAATGTTTTTTGTGGGCAACAATGATGCATCCTTCGCCCCCAAGGGCCTTTTCCTGGGGGGCGTCTCGGCGGTTATGATCGCCGTCTGGTGGATGATGTTCCCCCTGACCGTCTCGGTGCCGGGATGGCTTGAGCCGTACGTCCTTGACGGGGATCCCACGCGACGGGCCTTGGTGTATTTTTGCCTGGCCGTTTACGTCTTGAGGGTCGCAGTGACCATCGTGGTCTTCCTGAAAAGAAAGTTCATCTGGATTGAATCGGTCATGGTCACCGCTTTCATGGTTTTTGTTTTACTGGCATTTGCCCGAACGGGAGGGGCTAATCCGCAATCGATTGGCTCGTTTGAAGTTATCGGCTTGGCTCTGTATTTCGGCGGCTCGTATCTCAACACATGGTCGGAACACCAACGCCAGCAATTCAAAGCCGATCCGGCCAACGAGGGCCGCCTCTATACCCTTGGGCTATTCAGCCTTTCCAGAAACATCAATTATTTCGGTGACACGGTTCTCTTTTCGGGGCTGGCTCTGGTCACGGGCCAGGTTACGATGCTGGTCATTCCCGTGGCTATGACCCTCAACTTCATCTTTTTCGTCATTCCCCGCAAGGAAGCCTACCTGGCCGAAAAGTACGGCGCAGAATTCACCGATTTTACCAAACAAACCAAAAATCTGATCCCGTATATCTATTAGCCGCCGTTGGCCAGTGAGGTGATGCCGTCGGCGATGAATTGCACGGCCAGGGCTCCGAGCAGCAGTCCCAAAAGGCGGGTTACGACGATCCGGCCCATTTCACCGAGCGCGCGGGTGATTAAATCCGCTAGTATGAAAAAGATGTAGGTAATCGCCACCACCAGCGAGATCGTTGCGAAAATCCCCAGGAAATTAACCCAATGATCTTCGGTCTCTGATGCCAGCAGGATCGTCGCGGTGATTGCGCCCGGCCCGGACATCAGAGGAATGGCAAGGGGAAAAGCGGCAATATTTTTGATGCGGTCAATTCCGACGGCGGTGTCGACGTGCTGTTGGCGTCGTGGTTGGCGCATCTCGAACAGCATTTCGAAGCCGGTGTAGAACAGGAACAGTCCGCCAGCGATGCGGAAGGCATCAAGGCTAATTCCCAAAATTCCCAATAGATCCTTACCGCCGACAGCGGAAAGCGCGAGCACGCTGAACGCGATCAGGCAGGATATCCATGCCACCTTGCGCCGGTCGGCGGGTGCCATGTCACTGGTCAAGGCGATGAATATGGGCACCAGTCCGATGGGATCGACGGTGACGAACAGAGTGGAAAATGCGGAAACGAAAAAATTTATATCCATGGCGTGACAATGCCATGACGCGCGCTTTTTTCCAATCCGTTGTTGATTGACGATTACCGCGCGTCGCCCTCTTCCAGGGGTCGGCAGTGGGTTTCGCGAATGAACAATGATCCGGCCAGCCCAACGGTGCAGAACGCGACAAACGGGGCGAATGCCAGCATCCAGACGTCCAGTCCGTAGACGCGAACGCCTTCAATCAGGGTTCCGTCCCAATACAAGTCCAAAATCCAACCGGCGACAGGCTGCATGATGGCGCCGCTGGAGATGAGGAACGTGTTGACACACGCGACCGTAACGCCCGACACCGCACTTGGCGCATGTTCCCGCACGGCGGCGAAGCCGACGATGGACGCCGCACTTGTCGCCCCCATGACGAACATGGCGACATTGAGAATGAGAAGGGGCAAGGTTGGCCCGTAAACGACCAGTACGAACAGCCCCATCATGACAATCAGACTGCCGATCATAGGGGGTTTGCGAAGGCGAATGGTATCCGACAGCCATCCCAGAAACACGCCCCCGAACGCCTGACCGACAAATCCCACGGATATGACCGAGGCCGCACTGGGCCGATCGAGGCCGTAGGTTTCGCTCAGAAACGGAACCCCCCACAACGCCATAAACCCGAGGGCGACGACGGTGGTCGACATTCCGAAAAGCGCCACGCACCACGTTTGCCTGCTGGCCAGAACCGGCAGGGCTCCGCGAAGAACGTCGGCCAGGCGGGTTTTGGGTGTCTCGGCGACATCCGTGCGGGCGTCACGCACAACGAAC
>Ga0233437_1005318_pt1 | contig 14122 bp, 14 predicted proteins | sample SI_122_August201_FD_182714 | JGI IMG/M metagenome (GOLD analysis project Ga0233437, IMG submission 182714) | Seawater microbial communities from Saanich Inlet, British Columbia, Canada - SI_122_August2016_200_MG | ecosystem: Environmental > Aquatic > Marine > Inlet | place: Canada: British... | reverse complement strand
TATTTATATAAACCGCACATGCTACACAAAAAATCAGTACCACAGAAAAAAAATTCCGATCAATCAAATTATGAAGTATAATCAATATTTTTCATATCCTTGATGTTATTCTTTCCCTGAACTTCTGTCATTCAAAACCTGCTCAATTTTATTAATCATCTGCCGGGATGCAGAATATCCAGGGTTAAGATGCAATGCTTTCCTGAAATATTCAAGAGCCGTATCCAGATCATTTTTCAAAACATAACCATTACCCATGTTATAATAAACTTCAGGATACTCAGGCCTTATTTCAAGCGCTTTGTTGTAATATTCTTCAGCCTTATCATACGCCCCCTTGGCAAGCATGACATTACCCAGGCTGTTATAAGGTTCAGGATAATCATTTTTCAGATCAAGCGCTTTAAGATAATATTCTTCTGCTTTGTCAAGTCTATTGATATTATGAAAAACCCTGCCCATATCATAATATGCCTCAGGATAATCAGGCTTTATTTCCAGGGCTTTTTCAAAGTTGACAACTGCTTTTTCATATTTTCCTTCTGCAGCACAAAAGTTTGCCAGGTTATAATATTTTTCAGGATCACCTCCCGACAACTGAACAACCTTTTCATACAAAAACATTGCTTTGCCATTTTTCCCAAGTTTTTTATAAATATTTGCAAGCATTTCATGAGGCTGTGCCCATTTGGGATTAATTTCAATATCCTTTAAATATTCTTTCACTGCTTTTTCAAGCTGTCCATCCTTCATATAGGCAGCGCCCAGATTATTATGCACTGCAAAATGGTCTGGTTTGAGTAATGCCGCAGAAAAGTAATATCTTATGGCATCCTTGTATTTCCCCCGGTTAAAATAGGCGCCTCCAAGATTTGTTAATGCCAGCACATTAAAAGGATCTTTTTTAAGGCTGTCTTCCCAGAGCGTAATAGAATTTTTCCATGTCCTATTTCTTTGTATACTCAAGCCTGCACACACGATCAAAAGAGATACAATGCAAATATTTACTATGTTTCGTTTATTTGCATTCACATGATTAAATACAATAAAAACAATCCATAAAAAAAACCCGACTGACGCTATATATATATAACGATCAGCCATCTTTATTGAAATGGGAATGATATTTGAAACAGGAAGCCAGAATATAAAAACCCATCCGGCACAGAAAAGAAGATTTTTTCTTGCTTTTTTCATCTGCCAAATGATCCATCCACTGAGAATAATGAGACCGGCTAAAGAAATTATAATCTTGTAATCCATCATGTTTAAAGCAACATAATCAGTGTATCTGGTACTCAGCCATACGGGAAAAATCAAATTTCTGAAATAATCAAAAATCACTTTAAACATGCACCACAATGTATAGACAGCATTACCCTGATAATGTTCTTTGGATGAACCAATTACAAGTACTGTCCATAACTTTGGAACAGCCAGCAAAAAAAACACAAGATATGGAAGATAATTGATAAGCCGTTTTTTTAAAACAACAAAAGGATTGTTTGATACATCCCGGCAATAATCATACAAAAAGAAAAGAACAGGCAGCACAATTCCAAAAGGACTGGAAAAAACTGCAAGAACTGCTGTTAACAGGGAACTCAGGGACAGCCAGATGGAATGTTTTTCTGCTATTGAATTCTTTACAAATAAATAAAGGGATAAAAAAGAAAAAAAGGACAGCAATACATATTTTCTGCCGGAAAGCCATGTTACAGCTTCAACATTAACCGGATGTACAGCAAAAAAAAGCGCTGTAAACAAAGCAGTATATTGAATAGATTTATTATCTAACGATTCCATCCCCCTTATTTGAGGAATAATATTCAACAAAGCCAGATAAAGCAAAACAGCAGCCAGCCCATGCAGCAGAATATTATGAATGTGATACCCAATAGGATTTAAACCCCAGAAATGATAATCTATTGCATAGCTGAACACCCTGACAGGCTGATATGTACCACCTGCTTTATAATCAAAAATCATTTTTATATTCTCAAGATCCAATGATCTTATTTTTAAATTTTCAACAATCAGGGGCCCGTCATCCCAATTTGTAAATTCATTTTGTAGCGTGTTGGCATAAACAGCAAAAGTTATTAATAAGATTAAAAATACAGAATATTTTTTTTGTTCTATTAATTTCATAAACTCAAAACCATCAAATTGATTTTTTCCTGAAAATCGAATCCTGAAAAACAACAGTTATGAGCAATGGGGAAAAAACAATGAAAGCAAACAGCTTCATTCTAATTTCTTCAGCCATAAATGCCTCGATACAACTTATTAATGCGTCTTTATATCTGCCCATTTTATAGTAAATCAAGATTTTTCCGATAGATACAAATGCATAGGCTTTCTTTTGATCTTCTTTTGAAAGCAGTGGGGAATGTTTTTCATATATTGCCAAACGTCTGTTTATTTGTTTATCATCGGCGCTGGAGACATTCATATCCCCTTTAAAATAGCCACCTAAGGCACAGGGAATATACTTGAATCTATCGGTTAATAAAGAAAGCCTTAACAACAGATCATAGTCTTCGACTCCAACCAGAGTGCTGTTAGGCTCTAATCCTCCGGCTCTCTTAATTAAACTCCTTCGAATACAAGTTCCCGAATTTGGAATTGTATTCCCTTTTAGCATAAGATCTCTGAAAACAGGTGGTTTGACTTGACGAAACAAATATACTGACGATAAAAAGTTTTTCCCTTTTTTTGAATATTTATCCAAATAATGGTAAATAACATCAGATTTTTCTTTTTGTATTTCAGAAAAACAGACTTTTAATTTTTCCGGATACCACCAATCATCAGAATCCAGAAAACAGATCCATTTTCCAGAAGCTTCTTTTATGCCTCTGTTTCTTGAAGCAGCAATAATTCCATTATTTCGGTAATTAATCAGTTTGATTCTTGAATCTTTAAATGCCTTTACCTTTTCAATTGTATCATCATCTGAATAATTGTTCACAATAATCATTTCCCAATCAGAATATGACTGGCACAAAACAGAATTAATACATCTTTTAATAAAATTCCCGTGATTATATGTTGGAACAATGATAGAAAAATAAGGCATAATCAGCAGACACTCATATTATGAAAAATGTTTTTTACAAAAAAGTAAAGTATCATCAATTTCCTGTACAAAATTATCAATCAAATCAAAACCAGTCTGCGTGATTTTATCAATATTATACTCTAAATTTTCAAAAGTTTTTTCTTTTGCCATGGGTTTTGATATTAATGGTTGAAAACCGAATTGTTTTTCAGCTCGCAAGGCAATTAAATTTGCCATTTCAATAATTTGCATGGAACAATTTCCACCAAGATTAAACAGTCCTTCCTTAATTAGATCTTTGTCTATAGTTAAAAAATGATCCAATGCCTTGCATACATTAAAAAGAGTGATAAAATCCCTTTTTTGTAATCCGTTTGACTTTAATATTATTTCCCCTTTGCACGCTATCTGATGACACAAATCATTTACAAGCAAGGACCATCTGTTAATATCAGGGCTCTCAGGCGCACCGAATCCATTGGAAAGTCGAAGAACAATTCCAATGATTTTCCCCTCATCATGGGCAGATAAAACAAAATCCTCGGAAACCCTGTGTGCTATTGCGTAAGGGTGAACTGGCCTTGGAATAGTTTTTTCGGTGATCTTACCTTGAAGCGGTGCCCCGTATACATGCGCGGTTGAAAAGTAAATAAACCTTTTTACTTTTTGTTTTATGGCGGCTTGGAGCAAGCGATATGTATTCCCGGCATTAACCTCTAAGGCTTTCTCAGGATCTCGAGCACATTCAATTTCATTCATTCCGGCAAAATGAACGATGCAATCAATCCCTTCACAGGCGTTGTAAAGATCAGAGGGTAGAGACATATCCAGTTCAAGAATGTTTCTTTTTTTTATCCATTCCGGAAATACTGCTGTCTTTTTGCGGGTGGTAATAATTATTTCAACATCTTTTTTCTCCGATAAAAATCTTGAAACTCTGCCACCTACATACCCCAGGCCTCCTGTTATAAGTATCTTTTGACCCATATTTTTCCTAAATTTTCATTCCCATAAAAAAGGAAAGTCAGAATTGATATAATCCTGACTTTCAGATTCTTTTGGATCATGAACCATATCGGTACAATTCGCCAAAATCGAAGGTGTGCTGCTAATACCTTGAAACCCATACCAGAGAAGAGGAGGTACCTGGACAAGATAATAATTATCAGGCCTGCCAAGGACTAAAGTTTCGATTTTGCCCTTTGATTTTGAATGCTCTCTATCATCATAAAACACCAGTTTGATTTGTCCAAATGGCACAGCAAAATTCTGGGTCATTTTCTTATGGCGTTTCCAGGCCTTAATTTTTCCGGGCAGGACTTCAGAAAAATAAATCTCTCCAAATTCACACAAAGGCCCTTCTTTTCTTATCATGTGTAGCACTGATCCGCGCTCATCTGAAATCTGTGCAAGGGGAACGATTTTAACCTCTTCAATTTTTGAACTTTTGGGATTATTAACTATTTTGACCATTCCAAACCCTTTGCCTGGGCTTTTGCAACATATGCCTTAAGCTGATCCAGAGAGATTTCTCGGGTCCTATTGTTAGTCTGGTTGATAGCCTGGTTATAATACACCTCATACCATTTCGCAGTCATTTCTATTGTCTCATCAAATGATAATACGGAATGCCACCTAAGTTTATGTAATGCTTTATCGCAGCAAAGCTTGAGCAGAGAACTTTCTTTTTTAAAATTATCAGTATTCTCAACTTTCCAGGAAGCACCATTCAAATATTCGGCCATGGTATCAAGCACAGATCTGACTGTATAAACACTGTCAGACAAAGGCCCAAAATTAAAAGCTTCCTGATAGTTACCAGGAGAATCAGCCATTAATTTTGCCCCAAGCCAGAGATACCCTGAAAGCGGTTCAAAAACATGCTGCCAGGGTCTCGTTGCATCTGGGTTACGAATAATAACAGGCTTATTATCAGACCATGCCCGCACAAGATCAGGAATAATTCTATCTTCAGCCCAGTCTCCGCCTCCAATAACATTACCTGCTCTTGTGCTTGCAACCCTTTTATTACTTCCTGAAAAATATGATGCATTATAGCTTTTAATAACAAGCTCTGCACATCCCTTTGAAGCGCTGTAGGGATCATCTCCCCCTAAAGTATCGTTTTCCCTGTATCCCCATGTCCATTCTGAATTATGATAACATTTGTCACTGGTAATAATCACCCCTGCCTTAACATCAGAAGACAACCGGATTGACTCAAGAACATTTAATGTTCCAGTTGTATTGGTTATAAATGTCTGCAAAGGCGCGTCATATGACTTTCTTACAAGGGATTGTGCAGCAAGATGAAAAACTATTTCAGGTCTGAACCTGTTAAAAGCGCTTTGCACATCATTAAAATTCCTGATATCACCTTTGACATGTGCTATTCTTTTTTCAAGCCCCTGAACAACAAAATTAGCCGGGTCAGTCGGTATATCATCTGAAAAACCACAGACTTTTGCACCAAGCTCCAAAAGCCAAAGCGTGATCCATGAGCCTTTAAATCCCGTATGCCCTGTAACAAGCACACGCCTGTCTTTATAAATATTATCAAACATTACCAGACCATCCTATTTCCATATCGCCCTATTTCCATATAACCCAGGGCGCAGCATTTTTTTCACACATATTTTTTAATAAGGAATAATCTCTAAATGTGTCCATGGGCTGCCAGAAACCATCATGTTTATAAATCATCATCTCTCCATCATTTACCAGATTTTTTATTGGTTCCTGTTCAAATGTCAGATCTTCCCTGTCATCCAGATAGTTAAAAATCTCTTTTCTGCAAACAAAAAAACCTCCTGAAATTCTTCCGGCCGTTGCCTGGGGTTTTTCATTAAATTCTATGATTTTATTCCCATCATCATACATGATTTCACCAAATCTTGCAGGAGGACGTACCCCTGTAACAGTAAGAATCTTACCATGGGACATATGAAAATCAACCAGTGCTTTTATATTAACATCACCAACACCATCCCCATAGGTCAGCATAAAATTATCATCATCTTTTAAATACTTTTGGACTCTTTTTACCCTTGCACCAGTTAAAGCATCATTACCGGTCTCCGCCAAGGTTATGCCCCAGTCAGTCTCATCATGATGATTATGATATTCTATTGATTTTTTTTCTCCAAGCCTGATGGTCATATCTCTCGTATAAGACTCATAGTTTAAAAAGAAATCCTTGATAACCTGCCCTTTATATCCAAGGCATAAAACAAACTCATTATAATTATAAACTGAATAATATTTCATAATATGCCAGAGAATTGGATACCCGTTTAACTGGATCATGGGTTTTGGTATATCATCTGCAACACCACGAATTCTGGTTCCTTTTCCTCCACATAACAGCACTGTTTTCATTTTCACGATTCTCCTTTCAGCCGCTTTGAAATAATAACAATTTCAAAGTAATACTCGATATCTACATCCTTACACTAGTTTTTTTATAAAATCCAGGGGATACTGGGGGTCATCCAACCCTTTGATAGCTGCCATCCCCATCGCGAGGATTGCCTCTTCAGTGCTGCCGCCAATATGGGGCGTTATCAGAACATTATCTAATTTAGAAAATTCAAGGTCATTTGGAGGTTCCACCGCAAATACATCCAAAGCGGCACCAGCCAGCTTTCCGGCAACAAGCCTCTGTTTTAGTGCCCCCTCGTCTATCAACCCGCCACGGGCCAAGTTTATAAGCACAGCATCTTCGCGAATTAATCTAAGCCGGTCACTGTTAAGAATATTAACAGTGGAATCATCCAGAGGTAGATGCAAGGTAATAACATCGGAACATCTAAGCAATTCTTCCAAATCAACCGCTTCAACACTATTTTCCCGATAAAATTCAGGAAAATCAAGAATGTCATGGGAGAGAATCTTACACCCGAATGGTTTTAACAATTTTACAACATCTTTACCAATATGGCCGCAACCGACAATCCCGACAGTGCATTTTGAAAACTGACGGCCTTTAACCTGATACCATTTCCCATTCCTAACCTCGGCATTGGCAAAAACACTTCGATGAAGCAGTGCCACTGAAAAAGATATAACAAGCTCCGAAACAGAGCGTTTGTTCACACCGCCTGTCCACCCCAACTTGACTCCATACTTTTTCATTGCATGAAGATCAATCATATCAAGGCCGACCCCATACTTACCTATGACCTTTAAATCAGGAAGCTGTGACAGTGTTGCATCATCAATAGTCTCAAGAGCAGTAATGGCTTTCTCGTAACCAGCCAGATATGCAACAAGAGAGGGCCCACTTAAAGAGAGCCCTTCATCATTGAATTTAGCATCCGGGTATCGGCGCAATAATTCTTTCCTGAGGACCGGGTGTTTTGAAAATGACCGGGATGCAACAACGACAGTATTCATATTATTAATCCACATAGTTTAAATATTTTATTATATTTTCTTCAATTTCGGGGGCATTATCACACAAGCCTATGGTAATCTTTCCTTCCATATCCGGCAAAATGAGCCGCAATTGCGTGGATGTATTTTTCTTATCTTTTTTCAAAGCCGACATCAGTATTTTCATATCAATTTTTTTATCTCGGTAAGAAGTATAGTTCTTTTTTAGTACGCCATGCATTCTTTCAAAATGGTTCTGACCCGACACACCGAGCCTGGCGGCAATAAAATTTGCCATATCCATTCCAATTGTAACAGCAATTCCATGGGGGATCCCATAATTGGTTGCCGATTCTACAGCATGCCCAAAGCTGTGACCATAATTCATAACATTTCTTGGACCCTGATCAAATTCATCTAATTCTATCAATATTTTCTTTATTAAAAGAGAATCATGGATGTACTTTTCCATTATACTCTTTTCTTTGAGTATCTGGTCATAATCATCTGATATATGGTTAAAAGCTTCAGGCGAATCAATGGCATGAACTTTGATCATTTCCCCGATGCCGGATAATATTTCCCGTTCCTCCAGTGTTTCAAGAAAATCAACATCCACAATAATTTGATCCGGTGGTGTAAATGTTCCAAGAATATTTTTGATTTCACCAGAGTTAATAGAAGATTTTGAACCAATACATGAATCCGCCTGGGCCAGAAGTGTTGTAGGATAAAATACCCATGGAAGCCCGCGCATCATAGTCGTTGCAAGAAAACAGGTGATATCCTGAATAATACCGCCGCCAATGGCAACAAGCGGCTGACCTCTTCTTATGGAAAAATTCACCAGCGCATCAACATATCCTGGAAATTTATCAAGGGATTTGTTTTGTTCATTTGCATCAATACATAATACCCTTTCTGATTTAAGCACATTAGCCAACCTGTCTTGGTATAAATCAGCAACCCTGCTGTCAACAATATAAATGGCATCAGCTATCGGTGTTTCATTGAGTCGATCCATTCCACCTTGAATAAAATGGACTGTATACTGGCCTTTGTGGGATTGGATCATAATTTTTTCAGACACGGGAAAAACCTCCATCAATAATCAAATTTTGTCCGGTTAAATATGTATTCTCCTCACTCACCAGCCAGCTTATAAGAGATGCAATCTCCCTGGCATGTCCAAGGCGTTTCATTGGGATTCTTTTTTCCAGTATCTTTATCCCCTCTTGTCCCAGCACAGTCCGGGTCAAATCAGTATCAATAAAACCAGGCCCCACACTGTTGGCAAGAATGCCGAACTCGGATACTTCAGCTGAAAGTGCTGCGGTCATACCATCAAGTCCAAACTTACTTGATGAATAAGATGCCCTGTATTCTTTGCTGATATTCCCAAATATTGATGTAATATTGACTATTCTCCCCCACTGACAAATCTTCATATAAGGTATGACAGCCTGGCACAGCAAAAATGGAGCTCTGAGATTTACAGATAAAATTTTATCAAAATCTTCTATCTCTATTTCTTCAAATTTACCAATCTTATTTACGCCGGCATTGTTTACCAGGATATCTATTTTGCTTTTCTTTAAAAAATCAAGGAATCCTCTCAGGGATTTTTCATCTGCCAAATCGACCTGATGATAGGCAGCACCTTTGGGACAGTGACCATCCTCGCCCGTGCCAGTAGCAGTAACACTAATGCCATCTGCAATGAGCCTTTCTGCAATTGCATACCCGATACCCCTTGTTGAACCTGTAACCACTGCATGAAAATTTCTTTTATCCGGTTTCATTATTTTTCCAGGTGCCGCATCAAATAATTTCCTATTAGATGATCCAAGACCATATGACCATCTTCAGCAGGGCCATATTCACCCTTTTCTGCCGGCACATGCACGGAAATATCCGCAATTTCTCTTAATTTTCCCCCATCAAAAGAAGTAAGCCCGACGGTTACAGCTCCTTTTTTTTGGGCAGTTTTAAGTGCGGTTAAAAGATTGGGAGAATTACCCGACGCTGAAATCGCCACAACCACATCATCTTTCCTCAGCAAAACCTCCAGTTGTCGACTGAATACCTGATCATATCCGTAATCATTTCCTATGGCCATAATTATTGACTGATTGTCGCATAAACTGACTGCCCGAAACGGTTTATGCTGCACCTTTGTCCCAATGGCAAGATCATTTGCAAAATGGCTTGCTGTTGATGCGCTACCGCCGTTTCCAATGAAGTAAATGAAGTTCCCTTTTTCTCTGGCAGCCATCAATACATCAACAAACAAAGCGATTTCATCAACCGATATGCTGGAAAGAACTTTTCCAACATAATGTAAATATGCAGAAGAAAAATCTGTAATAGATTTATTCTCTTGAAAAATCCGATCAAGTTTATTCATAAAGCTATCCTAACTTATGTTTATCATTCCATTCATTATCAAACTCATAAATTTTATAGACCAGTTCCATGGTCTTTAATGCATCTGTTGATCCGCCGTCCAGAACGGGATTCCCTGATCTGATGGCATCTGCAAAAGCTGCTATTTCCAAAGACCAGGATGGATCATTATTATACCGGGTCATCTGTTCCCTGGGGTCCCCGTTATCCTCATCCGGATTAGCCCAGACCTGGGTCATGGTTTCGGCACCATAGCTTTTGGTGCTTGACAGAATACCTCCAAGATTAATACTGCCCTTTTCCAGGTTGATATCAAGGGAAAACCGGTGCCGCCATTCCGTTGCAGAGGAGTGCAGCATACCAACAACCCCATTGTCTGTTTTCATCAACGCATAGGCGTTGTCCTCGACATCATAGCCCCAGTATGAATTTGAGACAAAACTATAGACTTGAGTGAACTCTCCGGCAAACAGTCGCATTAGATCAACCATATGAATACCCTGATCTAATAAAACACCGCCGCCTGCAATCTCTTTCTTCGTACGCCAGGTATCCTGATTAAATGTAACAACTTTTGATTTACCGTAAACACCCCTTAAATTAACAAGCCCTCCCATCTCTCCACTGTTAATGACCGCCAATGCATCCTTTACCGAATAGTGGTGGCGATGATTAAATCCATACATCAGCTTAAGATTAGGATGGTTAGCCTCCACTTTAATCACATTTTTAATGTCTTGTACTGTCCTGCCCGGCGGTTTTTCACAAAAAACATGCAGCCCTGAATTAAGCCCGGCCATTGTGACTTCAGGGGCAATATCATTTGTCATACAGATAATCAATGCATCAAGGGCCTCATTCTCTAAAAGAACTTTATAGTTATCATAATAGGAAACACCATCATCCAGTTTGCCCTGACCGTTGAATTTCCTGTCGCAAACAGCAGCAACATGCATAGCAGGATTCTGTTTGATAACATCATGCCGCCGCTTGCCTACTATACCATACCCTGCTATCCCTATCTTCAGAACCTTATCCCCCACAGATTATTCTCCCTATCCGATACCTATTTGTCTTTTCTCCAGAACCCACGCAACAGATCCCCATACATCCTGTCATCCACCAGTTTCTGGATATTATAAATGACATCTCTTTTTACATGTTCTTGAGTAATATCCAATATTGTACTGATATCAAGTCCGTTGGTCTGGACCCGGACTGGATGGAACCCGGCACCTTCATGTAACTCCTCATACGCGTGAACAGAATATAGAATGATATGCTGCTCGCCCTGAATTATTCTTTTGGGATCCATGCCGGTCTGCCTTGAATAATCAACGAGCATGGAATTCGCATGAGGCACTTCAGAAACAAATATGCCGCCCGGCTTAAGCAATGAATACGCCTTCCTCAAAAAGGCTTTTGCATTGGTGACATGTTCGATCACATTCCACGCCATGACGACATCAAACAATTTTCCTGTGGTGTAGAGATCAAAAGGCTCTCTACAAACCTGTATGCCCCTTTGTAAAAGCCAATCTGCAGCCACAGGATTAATCTCAACCCCATGGCAATCCCATTGATTATCCTTAAAAACATCAAGGACTTCACCAAGTCCGCTTCCTATATCCAGCACACTGCCGGATTTATCATGCCGGGAACTACAGCTTAAAATCTGTTCATACTTTTTGCGTCCTATCAAATCTTTTCTTTTATCAAAAAAAGGGATCATGGAATGTTGAAACATTTCCGAATAATAGTCCTCGGAATAAAGCACATGTAGATATTCATCCTTTAATCTAGGTGATACGTAAACACAGTTGCATTTGCTACAGGTATAATGATTGAAACCGTTGACATTAAAATTGCCATGCTGTTCTCCTGAATCACAATGGGGACAAGAAACTTTGACAGTAAACTCTTCTTTAAGAGTCAAATCGTCCTTATAAAAAGGAGCAAGCATTGTTTTCCACATTGCCTTAACTGAATCAAAATCCGGTTTTACATCCCCAGGATTTACAATTTGATGAGGCATCCTTATCTCCTATACCGATATTTCAAAAAAACAACGTCATTCATCAATAATTTTTCAGCAACCAGAAAGTCATCTGCAGTATCAACTCCAATGCTCTTGTCATCAACTTTCACCATCTTGATCTTACCTCCGTTTTCAAGCACCCGCATCATATCAACCGACTCAATTATCTCCAGCGGTGTCTGCTCAAGTGCATTGAAACGAAGCAGATAATCCCGTCGGAAAAAGATGAGACCCAACTGCTTTTTCATGGGGATATTTTCAATACCGTGCCAGGCAGAAGGAATCGCTTCCCTGGAAAAATAGAGTGCGTTATTGTTAAGATCAGTAACAACTTTTACCTCGTTCTGGTCTTCGAACTCCTCTTTGGAATCTATTATGCACATCAAGTTCACTATATTAAGAGCCACATCTCTTGCCAGTTCATCAATGGCCTTCTCAATTTTATCAGGCTGCACCAGGGGCTCATCTCCCTGGATCATTGCCACAAAATCAAAGATTATACCTTCCTGCTTTTCAATCTTAATAAGGGCCTCGGCAGCACGATCGCTTGCTCTGTCATGGGTATCAGACGTCATTACTGCTATACCACCGATACTGTCAATATAATCATAGATCTCTTTATCACAGGTGGCAACACAGGTGAAATCCACATTGGCGGCCATTTTCGTACGATAGTAAACATGGCCGATCATTGGAATACCATGAATCCTCTTCATGGGTTTTCCCGGGCAACGGCTTGACCCCATTCTGGCCGGTATGATTGCTATGGTACTCATTTCCTTAACTCCTTAACATAATCCAGACCCTCTCTACACACCTGATCTATCATTCTAATATCAACGCTGTAGGCAATAAACTTCTGGCCCTCTTTTATGGCCTGCCTTAACTGATGAGCATCAGGCTCAACCACATGGATACCGCCTGTTTTATTGAATTTAGTTGCAACCATACGAATTTTTTCCATGGCTTCCAGCAAATCAGGATGATCAAACTGTCCCGGTATACCCATGGAACCGGACAAATCATAAGGACCAATCATATATCCATCCACACCATCTACTCCAAAAATCTCTTCCAGGTTATTAACAGCATCAATGTGCTCAACTTGTACAATTACAACTGAATTTTTCTCCTGCCATTCCATGTATTCTTTGAACCTGTTCCCATAGCCCTGTGCACGGGCCAAACCAAAACCCCTTTTACCAAATGGTGGGTACTTAACTGCCTGTACTGCTAATTCAGCATCTTTAGCACAATTGACCATTGGTACGATCACACCATGACTGCCTGCATCCATCACCCTTTTGATCTGATCTGAATTGTTCGATGTCAGGCGTACCAGCGGTACCAAACCATTCAAGTCAATCACCCGGATCATCTCTTCTGCCTCTCGGATGGTGATAACACTATGTTCAAGATCCACGGCAAGCCAGTCAAAACCAGATCCTGCCATTATTTCTGCGATAGCAGGGTGTGCCAGGGTGATCCAACTGCCAATAACCAAATCTTTGTCCAATAATTTTTGTTTAAGCGTTTTAGACTCTTTTAGTGGCATGTAAACAATTCCCTTGTTTTTGTCTTATCCATGGGTTGAAAAAATTCATGAACTCTACTCTTCCTATCTTTTATATTAAACGATTCCCTCACAAAGGTCTCAAGATCTTCCACAGTGTAAACAACAGACCACAATTTTTTTAAAACTGCTTCAGGAATAAAGTTATGGGTAACACCGGAACGATTACCACAGATTGCAACAGGAATACCTATGGACACAGCTTCCACAGAAACACTTGAACCTGCTGTTATCAACACTGAAATTATTTCAAATAACTCTGGTATGGGTCTTACCGTCACTTCAAACATGGCAGAATCAAATTCCGGAACAAGACTGAAAAATCGTTTTTTTGTATATAATGGATGGATCTTGAGTAAAAACCCGGCTTCATTACAAAAATTTTTTTTCAAACTGACACAGATTTGAAGGATGGACCTGCACTCCTCTGTCACTCCCGGCAAAGCTATCAACACAATTGGCTTCCCAGAAGAGCGTTTATCCTTATGGGTAAATAAATGGGAATACCTGAATGCAGGAGACACCTTTACATCTAATTTATCAAATATCTTTAATTTCGATTGTTTATAAACCTCACCAATCACATGCAATTGATGCGGCAGCGTATTAAGATCCATTTCATAAGAGACCGGTTGCAACGATGCATAGTAATCAAGCACAGGGAATC
>Ga0233437_1005317_pt1 | contig 14123 bp, 16 predicted proteins | sample SI_122_August201_FD_182714 | JGI IMG/M metagenome (GOLD analysis project Ga0233437, IMG submission 182714) | Seawater microbial communities from Saanich Inlet, British Columbia, Canada - SI_122_August2016_200_MG | ecosystem: Environmental > Aquatic > Marine > Inlet | place: Canada: British... | reverse complement strand
TGGTGAAATCATCAGCGAGGTGGATAATATCGTTGCATCAATCTCACGTACTGGCGCACCCATTCAGCCTCCCGGGCCTACGCCCACACTCTTCCCACCTACCCCGCTACCGCCAACAATATTCCCACCAACACCAACTGTACAGTCCCTATGTAATGCGGCCAAATTTATTGCTGATGTCTCCATCCCCGACGGGATGAATTTTGCCCCTGGAACAAGGTTTATAAAAATTTGGCGGTTGGAAAATACGGGCTCATGCACATGGAATACTAATTATTCTTTAGCATTTTCCGGTGGAGAAAGAATGGGGAATAGCACTGAAATCATGCTCCCTCACAATGTTCATCCTGGAGAAAGAGTTGATATATCTGTCAATCTGACCGCACCAATGGTTCCTGATCATTATCGAGGTTACTGGATGCTAAAAAACTCTTCTGGCAAATTATTTGGCTTTGGAGAGTTTGCGAACAAAGCAATTTATGTCGATATTTATACTGCGGATAGCTCGTCCAGTGGTGTTTCTGGAAAAATTTGCTTCCCCAGTGAGCACATCCCGGCGATGGCCCTTTACCTACAAAATATGGATAATAATAAACTCACAGAAATTGCAATAAATGAGATGCAACTTTCCTACTCTGTTCAAATATCTCCTGGAACTTACCTTGCCTATGCCTGGACGACACAATCTGATCTTGGGGGCGGGTATACAGATACAGAGCACTATCCTAAACCCTTCACTATTCAGGCTGGCAAAACAACCACAGGTATTGATATTTGTGACTGGTACGGTGAACCAGGGAAAATTCCACCTCCAGACCCATCTAAATTTGGGACTATTTCCGGCTCATTATCATTCCCAAGCGAACATATTCCTGCATTAAGAATCGTCGCATTCGATATCTATAATGGTACTCACTATTGGGTTGACACAGTAGAAAATCAACAAAGCTATGAGCTAAAAAAACTAATGCCAGGATATTACACGGTGGTTGCGTATGCTGATTCAGGCAATTTCGCCGGAGGCTATGCAAATGATGACCATTCCCTGATCACGATTTATGTTACGCCCGGCATAACCAGCACAGGCGTTGATCCAAATGATTGGTATGCTCCAGATGGCACCTTCCCAGCAGATCCTACTAGGTGATAAGAAAACGATGAAAAAGGTATTCTTTGCCTTCGCCCTTCTAATCTTGAGCAGTGGCTTATTGAGCTGCAGAAGCTCAGCTCCACCACAAAACACGTTCAAGGAAGATTTCACCCTAGGTAGGATTATTGAAAATAATGCGCACTATCTAATCCCTGGAGCCCGTGAATTGTTCAGTAGTGAATATGGATCACCTGAGCAACCAATCACACAAAAACAGGAAGAAGTAGCCATACAGGTTGAGCCAGCTAATTTACCAATCTTCCTTGCAACTATTCAGTCCGATATTGAAAAATCTGTTATCAACAGCGGTGCAAGCATTATTGGCCATGGCTCGGGAGGGGTAACCGGTACGCCTTTTTCTATCCAATACCGCGAGAGTGAAGGATTCGGGATAATAAATGTGTGGGGAGCTCGCGGAGAAGGCACAAACTTCTTCCTCATCGTGCTTATTACCGAAAATAAGATACATGATTGACTTTAGCCCATTAGTCTAAACTAGATGTAAGGAGTGACGTATGATCTGGTTCGTAATCATCCTGGCACTTGTTATTGGAGGAGTAGTTGGCCTCTTCACCCGAGATTTCAAAAAAGCGCTAAGTGTTGGATTGACCCTTTTCATTGGAGGCTTTTTATTAAGCATTCTCATCGTACTGAGCGGAATAATGGGAGGATAATAGTACGTATCCAGCTTTAGGGTGTGCCACATCAATCAAGAACATAAGAGGAAGCAATTCAGAGTGAAATTAAGAAGTCGCTTTTAATAGCGATTTTTTCTTTTAAAAATTACTCCTTGAGAGAATTACCCGAGTCCCTCTTGACAACTTATCAGTAATTAGTATAATGCAGACATGTTTGTTTTCTAAACATGTAAATTGATTACACTTAATAAAAAGAGGCATTTCAATGACTAAAAACCATAATCTCCAAGAAATCGAAATGAAACTAAAGAACAAGGCATACCTAACCTTTCATGGGGATGGCATCCTTGATCTCCTCATGGGATGGAATCTAATCGGTGTCGGCCTTTTCCTCTACACCCACTCAATCATTTTCTCCTATATTGGGCTCTTACCATTATTCTTTCTCAAAGGTCTCAAAACTCGTATAACCCTACCTCGTCTCGGTCATGCTCAATTTCGTACCAGGCGCACACCTTCCATGTGGATTATTGGGAGTATCGGCGGGGTTCTCCTTCTTGTAGCGATTGCTTCCGGTTTCATCTTGAAAGATTCACTCGGGTTTGTTGTCCCTATTGCTTTGGCTATTTTCGGGATCGCCTTTCTAATGGTGCTAAATTCTGGTTTCAACCGCGTCCTTGCCTACGCCATTCTAATCCCTCTCTTGTTTGTTGTTGGGCTGAGACTTAGATTTCTCTCCCCGCCAATGATCATCACTGTAGGCGCTTCCCTCATACTCTATGGGATATGGATACTTGTCAAATTCATCCAAGACAATCCTATTTTAGACGAAGGGATAGTAGATGTCTCAGAATAATCCTGAAGATAATTACCTGCAAAGGGTCGATGAGATTGACCGCACTATCCACTCCCCTACTCGGCTTAAAATTCTCATCGTACTATCCACACTTGTAAACGCGGATTTCACTTTTCTGACCCGTACGACCGGCCTGACACGCGGGAATCTCTCTGCCAACTTGCGGAAGCTCGAAGAAGCTGGATATATCGCCATTGAGAAGGGCTATATTGAAAGAGTTCCCCGCACCCTCGTAGAATTAACTAATGAGGGCCGGAACGCTCTCCAAACCTATAACGAGAATATGCGTGCGGTTCTTGATGATCTATTAAATCAAAATAACTAAGTCCAATTTATGGAGTCTCTTATGCTCCGTTCAGCCGATTGACCAAGGTAGATATTTTTCGAGAAAATTATTTTCTACGTAGCGAAACCTGAGCCGAGAACATAGTTTTCCAAACCTGCAACGAAGATATGCGAGCGGTTCTCGATGATCTACTAAGCAAATTAGATAACCGTGGATTCGCACAGAATGAACAGCTGTGGTCGGACGCGCTTGGAGCCATCGGGATCCAGATCCCCAACCTTGGCTTGAAAGGTGCTGTTTATGCTTACCCCAACTTTTACAGCGATACTCTCCAGAGTGTCGGCGGCGGAATGCCATCACCAATCTAATACTCATCGTGGATAACCACGACGAGTATATTTTCAAACAAACCAATTTTAAAGAGTTGCGGGAAATGCGCAATGATTTGAATAAGGCTGGAATTCAGAAATGAATGGCTATATATAGAGCTCAGAAATTAATATTATGCGAGGTTATAATGCAAAAATCTCTTATTGTCTAAGATCCCGCATAAAGGCCTCGCTTGCGCTGTTCTGTTTGAGCCACACTGTCACTTTTTCCGCCACACTAAAATATGCCTGAGCAGGTTTACTATCTGGGGCGTAGTCTGTGATAGGTTTTTTTGCTGCAACGGCCTCTTGGACCTTTACCGAACGTGGAATCACCCCCAATAATGGCTGGTCTTCAGCGTTGACTACGCCTACGATCCGTTTATGCTCATTGGTTCGACCATCATATTGCACGATCAGGATTCCTAATACATCTATATCAGGATTTAATCCTTCGCTTTGGACACGTCCGAGCGTATCCAAAAGCAGTTTCACGCCCCACAAATCAGCTTCTGCGGGCAAGCTCGGGACAATTACGCCCTGTGCAGCAACCAAACCATTGGCAGTGAGTAATCCAATACTTGGCGGACAATCTATCAGCACAAGATCGTAATCGACCAAGCTGCTAAAAGCTCCCTTAAGCAATGTTTCCCTTCCCCACCTTGATACCAATCCAAGTTCAGACGCAGAAAGTCGAATATTGCTTGGGGCAAGACTCAAGTTATCACGAATAGGTTGAATAACTTCACTAAGGGTCAAAGTCCCCTCTTGTGAACTGCCCAGAACATCAGCCATTGTTTTCTCAACTGCATTATGAGTAAATAGTTGCGTCAGACTTGCCTGAGGGTCCAAATCGACTAACAAAACATTTAACCCCTGGTCTGCTAGAATTGCACCAAGGGTAGCTGTTGTGGTCGTCTTACCAACACCACCTTTTTGGTTTGTTATTGCTATACTATTCATATCTTCATATATTACGTTAGCAAGCTCTACAAGTCAATAGCACGTTATCGTAAAACACTATCATCTCTCAAATTTTTGATCAAGGTACATCGTCTCGTTAATTTTTTGAACTTTTAATGCACCACTCCTTTTCTTCAGATTCAGGTCGCAACATATCCGCTTTGACTTCACCCAAAACATTCACATTCCAAAGTTCCGCCTCTAGCCATGTCCAATCGCCTCCAAATACTCACTATACCCACCCAAATAACGTGCCAAATCGCGCTCTTCGATCACTAGCAAGCGCTCCACTGTCCTATCTAAAAAGTAACGATCATGTGAAATAATCAGCACCGTCCCGACAAAATCTTCCAACGCAATTTCGAGCATTTCAGCAGAAGCAATGTCTAAATTATTGGTCGGCTCATCGAGTAATAAGAAATTTGCACCTGAAAGGACGACCAATGCCAACTGTAATCGGCTTCGTTCTCCGCCAGAAAGCTGAGAAACTTTTCCCTGTGCTTGCTCATAAGTGAAAAGATATTTTGAGAGCAAAGCCATCGCTTTTTCTGCGCTCATATTGCCCGTAAAACGCACCACATCCAAGAGCGTTTGCTCAAAATCGAGCGTCTCGTGTTCTTGGGCATAATAGCCAATGGTCACACTTGGCCCCACTTTTATCTCGCCAATATCGGGGGCATCTTCATTCAAAATCATCCGAATTAACACCGATTTTCCCGCGCCATTGGGGCCAATCAGACCCACCCGTTCACCATGCCAAATCGTTTCTTGCAAGCCATCAAAAACGCTAAGTTCCCCAAATGCCTTTTGCACGTCTACTAACTCTAAGACCTTATTTGAACCCCTATAGCCCTTCAGCTTCAAATCCATTTTTTTACGGTCGATGATGGGTTTATCAATCCTATCCATTTTATCGAGCCGCTTTTGCATCGAGCGCGCCTTGATAGCAAACTTCTCGCTATCGTAGACCTTGCCCCAAATCGCAAAACGCTTAATCGCCGCTTCCAACCGCCCCACTTCGCGCTCTTGCACTTTAAATAATTCGGCTTGACGCGCCAACCGCGCTTCTTTGTCGAGCGAGTAGGTCGAGTAATCACCCGCAAAAACGCTCATTTTGCCATCTTCGAGTTCGGCGATATGCGTCACCACCGCATCCAGTAAATAGCGATCATGTGAGACGATGACGACTGTCCCATCATATTCTCTAATCAATTTTTCGAGATAGATTTTGCCCGGCAAATCAAGATGATTATCTGGTTCGTCGAGGAGAAGCAGGTTGGGATGCAGGAGCAGTAGCCGCGCTAACCCGACCAGTTTTTTCTGCCCGCCACTCAACGTGTTAAGCGGCTTGCTGAGGTCTCCCGATCTTAATCCCAGCCCGGTCAGCATCGCTTCGACACGTGCCGGATACGAGTCTCCGCCGAGGGCATCGTACTCCTCGATGAGATTCTGTTGACGATCGAGAGCAAGCCCAAGTTTACGTTCGTTTTCGTAAACGTTTGGGTCGCCCAAACTGTCTTCGACGCGCATCAGCTCACTGCGCACTTCCGCTACACGCGGGTTTCCATCCAAAGAAGATTCTAGCGCGGTTTGAGAGAAGTCTAACTCAGGGGTCTGCGCCAAATATCCGATCGTTAATCCACGTGAACGTGTTAATGAGCCGCCCTGCTCGGCGTTATATTGCCCAACGATGAGCTTATAGAGCGATGATTTGCCCGCTCCATTTGCGCCGATGAGACCGATTTTTTGCCCGCGCTGAATCTCCCAGCTGAGATTATCGAAAATATGCGTGGCTCCCAAGACAAGGGAGATATTAGAAAGTTGTAGTTGAATCATAGTGTTTTCTCAAAACAAAAACGCCGCAGGGGAAACCTGCGGCGCATAAAATATAAAGGAAGAAATTTTAGTAGTTTCTGCGTACAGGCGCATTTCGAGGATACCCCGCTGAGATGGAGCCACGCATATTAGTGAAAAGTGGAGGTTGCCCAAGGCAGAAAGCATAAAACATGAGAGTATTATAGCACCATTTTTTAGAGAGAAAATGCTTTCAAAAATTGGGAAATATTAATAGCCAACATTGCGATAGCCAAGATCGTAAAAAATGGGCGCAAACGATTCTCTTCTTTAAGCATGGAGGCATAGGCCGCAAAAGCCAAGCCCACTACCGCCAACAGCATTGCCAATTGTAAGACTGCTTCCTTTGCATAAGCCAGATCAGCTGCGGAAAATTCTGCTTCAGCTTCCGCGTATAGTTTATCTGATGGTGCATACAGTTGGTCGTAATAGACCTTATCCCAAAAGCTATCGCGTTCCACGCTTGATATCAAAGCATCAGAAAACTGACTCCGGTAATAGTCTGAGGCCTCGATATTGGTTCCATAATTAATATACCAACCATCATATAATTGATAGTCATATATGACAAATTGAAGCGCCTGAATTGATGTTGTATTCGCGTCAGCCAACTTTTGACGGGCGTTTGCTGTGTGTTCGTTCCCTACTCCACCAATGCGATAGACAGAATAATTTGCTGTCGCAGTAACAATGCTTAAAACAACAACCAAAATCCCCAAAACTATATTTGAACTTAGCTTTTTCATTTTCACTCTCCTAAAACTCTACCAATAAAAATAACCTTTCTTATGGCATAATAACCCCATGACTATTTCTCAGTTGCCCTCCCCCTTTACCTTTTCACAATCATCTTTGCAGGATTATAACGATTGCCCGCGCCGATTTAAGTTACGCTATATTGAGCGTTTATTGTGGCCTGCGGTTGAGACCGAACCAACACAAGACTATGAACGCCATCAGCAAGAAGGCTCACTTTTTCATCGGATGGTGCAACAAAATATCATTGGGATTCCCGCAGAGAAATTATCTGTGATGGCAAATTCGGATAATCTCAGTAAATGGTGGGATGCGTACATTCAGCATAAACCAGACCTTAATGGCTACACGCTATATCCCGAATATACTTTATCCGCGCCTTTGGGGGAGCATCGACTAGTGGCAAAATATGATTTGATTGCAGTCAAGCCTGGCGAGAGAACAATTATTTACGATTGGAAGACGTATAGAAAACGTCCTAGAAATGAGTATCTTGCTGCGCGTTGGCAGACACGGTTATATTCTGCACTTTTGGAGAGAGCGGGCAACCATTTGAATGGAGATGCGCTCATTCTCCCTGAGCAAATTGAGATGGTGTATTGGTTTTCAAACTTCCCCATTGAGCCAGCAAGCTTTAACTATAATAAAGAAAAATCACAAAGGGATTGGGATTTAATTGCGAAGACAATTGCAGAAATTAACACTGAAAAAGAATTTGCAATGAGTGAGGAGGAGCGTCCCTGCAAATTTTGTGCATATCGCTCTTATTGTGACCGCGGCATAAAGGCAGGAGAGTGGGATGAGTTTGACGGGGAGATAGAGACAGAAGAAAGTTTCGAGATTGATTTTGAGCAAGTTGGTGAGATTGCTTTTTAAAAACTTCCCTAATGTCAGTTAGCAGAGGGCAATAAACTGTAAACATAATGAAAAATCTTGTACTTAAAAACGGATATACATTTAACACGTTTGCTAATTGGAAGCGAGTTTTATGCACCTACCCTTATGTGCAACCCAAATATATTCCCAAGTTGATGCTCTTAGCAGGCACAGGAACACTTGCTTCACCATTTCAATGGTATGAGCGCAGGCGCTACGGTGAGATGCTGCAAGAAATTCAACCTCACGATGAGCCGATTTTCATTATGGGGTTTTGGCGAACTGGCACAACCCACCTTCATAATTTACTCACTCAGGATTCCAATTATGGGTATGTCTCCACTTTGCATAGTTTTACACCAGGATTTATTGTAAGCAATGGCAAAGTATTGCGGCGTTTCATGCAATCTATCTTACCAAAGATACGCCCTATGGATAATGTAGCACCATCACCAGACGCACCTCAGGAGGAAGATATTGCTTTGATGAATATATCTCCTCATGCCTACTACCACTACCTTCTTTTCCCAAAAGAGATTCGCCCCCTCTTTGAGAAATATGTTTTAATGCACGACATTTCATCAAGCGAGTTAGAAGAGTGGCGAGAGGATTATCTGTATATCTTGCGCACAGCCACCTACCTCTCTGGAGGGAAGCCTCTTGTTCTTAAGAATCCCTCTCATATTGCACATCTTCCCCAAATACTGGGTCTTTTCCCCAAAGCGCGCTTTATCGAAATTCGACGTGATCCACTCTCTGTCTGGATCTCATTCCTTCATTTGCACAAATCAACGATTCCAACACATAATTTACAAGATTTTTCATGGGAAATTTTTGAGAAAGATGCTTTGTATATTTTTGAAGAGACAATGAAAAAATGGCTCAAAGAGCGTAATTTTATCCCTAAAGAAAATAATGTTACTGTATATTATGAAGATTTGATTTCATCCCCATTGAAAACTTTGCACCACATATATGAGAGTTTTGGACTATCTAGTGAAGATATAGCTTCACGCTGGGAGGTTTATCTAAAATCAATAAAAGGCTATCAAAGAAATCAGCTGGTACCCAAACCTGAAGATATTCAGACGATAAGGGAACGATTAGGTTTTCTCTACGAAGCGTGGGGATATTCGTTGCCAGTAGGCAGCCAATTCTAAGAGAAGCAAAGCCCGCGAGGTATTAAGAAAAACTGGGAGTAAATTTACTCAACAACTGAACGACGAGAAAGCCATATTTCCAGGTATGCATAAAGGGTGGTCAATAAGATCGTAATTGCCAACAATTGGTGAAAACTGAATGGGCCGAACACACGTTGCAAATCACGGAAAGCATCAACGAACAATCGCCCCAAACAATATAAAATCAGGAAATAAATTGCTAAAAGGCCATCAAATAATTTCTTCTTGCGAATCGACCATAACCATGCAAACAGAAAAAAATTTAATAAAATCAACCAAATCTGCGTAGGGTAACGTTTTACCAAGACTCCAAGACCGCTGGGGAGTGTAATGCCCAAAAAGCTATCAGTCTCAAGACCATGACAACATCCATTCAGGAGACACCCAATACGGTAAATTACCAGGATCAATGGCATGGTAAGCGAGACTGTGTCCAGGAATAAAGCAGTATTTGTTTTTCTTATTTTCGTAAGGAAATAGCCTAATAATAACATTCCCAAAATTGCACCGTAAGAAACCAAACCATACGAAAGGATATCTTCCAGTTGCCCAGGAATATTCCCCAGGCGAATCCGAAAGACATATCCGTTAACCTTTGCAAGAAAAAGTGCAATAGGAATCGCCGATATCCAATATAGATGGAAATCAAATTTTGAAATGCCAACGCGTTTTGCTTCTTTATATCCAACCAAAATGCCAATTAAAATCCCTAAAAAGAGAAAAACATAAGAGGCCCGTAAGTCAAAATTTGCGATAGTAAATAAAACAGGGTACATTCGCTTCTCCCAAGATATAAAAGTAAATAATTTTCTTGAATTTCAGTAAAATTTGTATAGTTGTGATTATAAGCGCAAACAAAAAAATCAACTATAATGATATAAATCTAGAAGCAGGGATAAAAAGGAGAGAAGCATTATGAAACCCAGAGATTTCCGAATTGTTCTCTTTGCAGCCATAGTGGCAACGATTTTATTCAGTGGCGTTTGTACTTCTGAGAATTATGCTCGCCCACTTTTTGACGAAAGCATCACCTTGACCAAAACAGGAAGCCCACCGACCTATAGCGAAGTTGGCCAGCAAATTACGTACTCCTTTCTTGTCACAAATATCCGACCAAAGATAAATAACCCCGGTCCAAACAACGACAATAGTATCAACCATATAGAAATTATAGACTATACTCTCGACGCTGATGATTTTTGCCCTAAAAAGTATCTCTATCCAGGCGAAAGTATGGTCTGTACGGGTATCTACACGATTACACAGGAAAATATGGATAGAGGTGAATTTAACAATGTTGCAAGCCTTAGTGGAAATTACGAAAAAGATAACACAGATAGCCCTGACTACTGTTGCGATGATCCATTTGCCGAGGAGACAATTACTACCCAAGTTTTTGCAAGTGATGAGTTTAAAATAACCTTAGCGAAACCTGAAATCTATCTGGAGAAAACTGGCTCACTCAATATGTTTATGGGGGCTGGAGAGCAAATTACCTATACGTACTCGATCACCAATACTGGAACCATAGCATTAGCAGGCCCAGCGTTGGTTCAAGATAATATGGTGGCTGTCACTTGCCCCGCGGTTGGATTGGCACCTGGGGAAAAGATAGATTGCACAGCCACATATACAACAACTGAAGATGATGTAGCCAGAGGTGTAATCATTAACACAGCCCTGGCATCTGTCGGCGGCACCAACTCAATGGAAGCTACTTTTCAAATAGAGCTTGAAGCTTCTGCAGAATCCGCAAAACTTTCTTTGATTAAATCTACCGACCCTGCTACCTACTCATATAAAGGGGAATTGATGATTTTCATCTTCGATGTCACCAATACTGGTAGTGTTCCACTCACCAGCCCATTCACCATCAATGATCCTAAACTGGACGAATTGATCTGTACTCCTCCTGGGCAACTTTCTATGGGCGAAACCTTCGAATGCCGGGGATATTATCGTGTTCGAGAATTCGATATTGGAAAAACTATCAACAATTGTGCAAGCGTATCAGGTATGTACCAAGGTCAATCAATTACCTCAGAGGAAGCCTGTGCTAATATTCCTTATGATTCAAGTGGGAAACCGCCCCCCGATCCTGACCCCGACCCTGATACCGATCCTGATACCGACTAAAGGTAGGAACAAATATAACTCTCAGAAAATGGGATGAGAACTTGCTCATCCCATTTTCTATCTACTCACAAGACTCTTCTCTTTGTCCTTTATTGTTCCACATAGACCCCAAGATGATTTGCGACAGGACGTTCTCTACCAGGGATATGGCTGTCTATTGGCGAATTCAACACCTCAGATTTGCCGCGCTCATTTTCTATGACCAGTGTAGATGAACCACCCCCATCCATATTCATAGCTGTGTAAACACCATACTCGATCATCAAATCTGCAAGTTGAGTGAGGGTGGCACCTTCGCTGTAGAAGGGTTGGCGACCATCTACAACGACAATCACGAGGCGGTCGGGGCCAAAATCTACGCCGAGGGCGGTGCGCGGGGCGGGGATTTCAGAATCTAAGCCTTCGATTGGCTCACCCTCGACGATGAGCATATGACTGCCTGAAATCGCGTTATAAATTTTGCCACTCGGTTTTTCAAAGGTTGCTACATTATCTTTAGATATATATAAAACGGGACGATTGCCCTCTGAATATTTTTTCCCGCGCGAGGCGGCAAACCCTGTTGGGGCAACGGGGTCGCCAACGTGGGGGTAATAATCGAGAAATGAATTGGAATGCCATGGGGAAAATTCACCGCCATTAACGGCTATTTGCAAATTATAGTCTCGCAAAAAAGTCGTTGTGGTACGTGCGTTGAGCGGCGTATCTGATTTTCTATCATCGGGTGGAGTGACGAGGAAGGAGATGCCATCCGTGTGTAAATCAATAGTGATGATGTGGGCAATCCACAGGCGTGGTTCAGTGTGAACTTTTCTTCTGTAGGTAATGCCATCGTAGAGACTTAACTTTTTCTCTGTTGGCAAGGGCCGACCAGAGAAATAAAGAGCTGGGATGGCAATGCAAATAAAGAGGAAGAAAAGAGCGAGGATTATTTTAAGTTTTTTGGTCATTTTGTTTTTCCTACATCTTTGAAAGAATAGAATGCCCTTTATTAAAGCTTTAACACGAATGGCGCGAATTAGCGAATTGCGCGGATGTTTTATTTTATGCAGTAGGCGTTAATTACGCAAAAGATGCCTTTTGCAGGCTTTGAGGCTGCCCTCACCCTCCGCCCTCTCCCAAAAGGAGAGGGGACTTAATCCCTTCCCCCTTTGGGGGAAGGCTAGGATGAGGGAAAGCGACAGCCTTCTTTATTCACTGCTACTAATTAAAATATCAAACGCAAGCCCATGACCACAAGCAAAACCAGGACGATTTTACGAAAAACTTCGGGGTTGATCCAACGATCCATAGCGAGGCCAGCAAAAAGGCCAGCCAATAGATAGGGTGATCCGCGCCAAAAGATGGATAATATATCTGGGGTGAAGTTTCCGCTTGCCCAATGCCCGATGATGACGATAATGCTATTTTGAATGAAGAATGTTTGCAGATTTCCTTTAAAGACATCTGGCTCCCATTTTTTGCAAGAGGCGTACATGATGATCGGAGGGCCTGGCGTATTATAGGCCCCGCCTAATAAGCCGCCAAAAAAACCTGTGCAAAGGCCCAAGCTTTTCCTTTAAGCTCAAGGAGACGTAAGCCTGAGAGGGCATAGAGAGCGTATCCAGCCAGCGTGATGCCCAATATAGCGAGAGCAAGCCCCTCGTCCGCACGGCGAAGCAAAAAGATTCCAAGCGGGACCCCAACGAAAGAAGCCAAGATGAGGGGCAACACTTTCTTGAATTGCAAAGAATCTCTATAGCGCAACAAAACGCCAAAATCCACGACAAAGGCGACAAGGGCAACCAAGACTATCGCATCCTTAATCCCAATTATATTTGGTAAAAGAGCCATCGCCACCAAGGCAACACCGAAACCGGAAAGACCTTGGGTAAATGCGGAAAGAAAAAAGATTGCACCGATGAGGAGAGGTATATTCATGCGGCAGATTATACCCACGCTTTCGTTTCGGGTAAAATAGTCTTCAGGAGCATAAATATGAAATACGCAGTCAGTGTTAGCATAGGTAGTTCGAGTCGTAATAAAAAAGTAGAAATCAAATTCAAAGATGAAACTATTCTCATCGAGCGAATTGGCTTAGACGGAGATGTAAAAAAAGCCAAAAGAATGTTCGAGGAATTAGACGGCCAAGTAGATGCTTTTGGCATGGGCGGGCTAGACCTATATCTTCGACTCGAAGGGAGAGAGTATCCGCTTAGGGCTGCGCTCAAACTCATCGAAAATGTGAAGCAAAGCCCAGTTGTAGATGGGCGTGGGTTAAAACATACACTTGAACGGCGTCTTTTTGAACTTGCCGCACCCGCGCTAAATGGCACGCCAAAATTTCAGCAAGCTTTTATTCCCCTTTCTATAGATCGTATCGGCTTGGCAACGGGAATCTGTGAAATTACAGAGAAGGTGATCTTTGGCGATTTAATGGTTGCGCTCGGCGTTCCGCTCCCTGTTTATGGGTTAAAAAACTTCAAACGTGTCGCTCGCGTCATGCTCCCATTTGTCAGCCATTTCCCGATCAGCATGTTGTATTATGGAAGTGATGGCGCAGAGAAAGAGCCAAAATATCAAAAGTATTGGGAAGAATCAGATCTAATAGCCGGCGATTTTCTCTTTATGCGCAAATATATGCCCGAATCGATCGCGGGGAAAACCATCATCACAAATACGACCACTGCCCAAAACTTGCTTCTACTTAAGGAGCGTGGTGCGCGGCGAGTCATTACATCTACCCCTCGCTACGATGGACGCTCTTTCGGCACCAATATGATGGAAGCCGCCCTAACAGCCTACGCCGATCTAGGACGACCGTTAACGGATGCCGAACTTAATACAATCATAGACGATCTGGATATCCGCCCCGAAGTACATCTTTTCGATTAACCACCGCGACGCACACGTAATTTGGGCTTGCTACCCTTTAAATAGCACTTGAGGGGAAAAGAGCAAATACCGTTACAATACCTTCGCCAAAAAAAGCGTGAATGAATAGGGTTTCCTGTAGTACAGTTGTGTTTCTCACAACCCAACAGCCACAGGAAACCCACATGAACATTTTAGCACTTTTA
>Ga0233437_1005311_pt1 | contig 14128 bp, 17 predicted proteins | sample SI_122_August201_FD_182714 | JGI IMG/M metagenome (GOLD analysis project Ga0233437, IMG submission 182714) | Seawater microbial communities from Saanich Inlet, British Columbia, Canada - SI_122_August2016_200_MG | ecosystem: Environmental > Aquatic > Marine > Inlet | place: Canada: British... | reverse complement strand
GTGATTGAGTTCTAATATCAACATTCAGAGCTAATGAGGGAATCTTCAGCTTCCCACTTTTAGTTGGGAATAGTGCTACAGAACGCATTAACATTACATTGTACATAATCCCATTATAAGTTTCACGTTCAAAATTTATACTTTCTGGTTTATAAATATCTTCTTTCCAGAAACCTTCGAAATTTGTATCTGCCGCAAATGCAAGATTGGCAATATCGTATCTGGAATAGAGTTTGTATTCAACAATAATTGGTTCTTCTTCAAAGACAGTTCTTTTGCTTACATTTGCCTTTAAAAATAAATTGTCGGTAACATCTACAGATGAATTTGGTTGCTGAGAGAATGAAGAAGAGGTTGGCGGAGCTGGTTGTGTACTGCCCTTTAGCACTTTTATATGAATTGGATCGGTTGTAAAAGACTTATCTTTAATATTAATAGTTATTGGTGGGATGAGATGAGTTCCAATTTTAACAGGACGTAAAGTGTAGGTAAAACTTTTTGTGATTTTAGAGGTCATCTTCCCATTAACAATTGAGTAATTTGATGAGGAAGATGAGGATGAACCGAGGTTTTCAAAATTGTCTATTTTCGGTAATCTCGGTGTGGCAATACTTCCAGCTTTTTCCCCTGAGATCTCTATAGTATATTTAAGCAGATCGGAAGTTCCGATCTTAGTTTTATCAACGTAAGACTCAATCTCTATTTGCTGCGAAAATAGAAATTGGTTTAGCAAAACCAAAATAAGAATAAAAACTAATTTCTTCATATTACTGAAAAATCGATTTTCAAATTCCATGAATCTACCAGTATTTTCCGCTTTTTGCTCTGTCAACATTCATTTTCTCTTTTTCTTTCTTCATCTCTTCTTTCTCTTTTTGAAGAAGAGCTTTCAGCATTTTTTCAGCATCTTCTTTCTTTTGTTCTTTCATTTTCTGTTCTTGTAATTTCTGCTTTTCATCTTGTTTTTGCTCTTCTTGTTTCTGCTGCTTCTCTTCTTGCTCATCATTCTTATTTTCTTGTTTATCTTGTTGCTGCTCTTCCTCTTGCTTCTCTTTTTCTTCGTCTATATTTTCGTCGTCTTTGTTTTGCTCTTGCTTTTGTTTTTGCTCCTGTTGCCTTTGTAGCATTTTAGCTGCAAGTTCATAATTGTAACGAGCATCAAGGTTTTGGGGATCTTCTACAAGAGCATCTCGATAATTCTTTATTGCATTTTTATAATCTTTTTGCAGAAATTTCACGTTACCAAGATTTTGTAATGCTTTAGATTTATCTTTGAACTTCTCATTATTTAAAGATAATTTGTAATTTTGTTCAGCTTCTTCTAACATTCCATTCTTAACTTGAGCATTCGCCTGATTAAATTGTAATCTGGAATCTTTTGGGTATTTTATTGCATTACGTTTAAAATCTTCTCCCGAATTCTCATAATTCTCTTTTTCATAAGATTTTACACCTTTTAGATTTCTGATAACTTTGTCATAATTGATAACATCAGAAAACAGTGAACCGAAAATTATGAGGAAAGTAATTATAACTATACTTCTGACATTCATTACAATACTCGCTTAAATTTTGTTTTCTTTTTGTAGATGATAAGTGATTCGATAAGAAGTAGCACAAGTGCAGCGATAACAAAATATTTGTATTGCTCTTTATATCTCACATATTCTTTAGAATCAAATTTCTTTTTCTCGAAGGAATTTATATTACGCATTATCTCATAGATCTCCGATTGTTGCGGTGTGATAGGGAAGAAGCGTCCATTTGCTTTTTTAGCGATCTGCGTTAAAGTTGTAATATCAAGTTTTGTAAATACAATATCACCTTTATCATCTTTAGCGTAAACCACGTCACCCTCTCTATTCTTTATTGGAATTGTACTCCCTTCCGGAGAGCCGATGCCAAGAGCATAAATGATTGCATTTTGCTTACCTGCTTCTTCTGCGATCTCAATTGCATTTTCTTCTAGATCTTCACCATCACTAACGACGATGATAACTTTATGTTTTTCTTTCTCACCAAAAAGTTCCAATGAATTAGAAATCGCTTCACCGATATTCGTGCCGTAAGAGGGAACTGTTTCCGTATCAAGTAAGTTTAGGAATAGTTTTGCTGCATCGTAGTCATTTGTGAGCGGACATTGCACAAAGCTCTTTCCGGCAAATGCAACAATTGCAATTCTATCTCCTTTTAGCTGGTCTATGAATAATGAGATCTGATCTTTTGCTCTTTTAATTCTGCTGGGTTGAATATCTGTTGCATCCATACTTTTAGAAACATCGATAGCTACAACAATATCAATTCCTTCTTTCTTTATTATCTGTACTTCTTTATCCCAACGAGGTCTTGCAAGACCAATGATGATAAAAAGAAAAGCAAATACAAATATGAAATTCTTAAGTGACCAGTGAAATCCTGAAAATTGCTGCATAAAGAAATTATAGAATTTAACTTCAGCAAATTTAGAAAAATTCTTCTTCCTATTATGATTTGCAACTCCAACAAGAATTAACAATATTGGTACTAGCAATATTAAAAACAGCAGATATGGATTTCCCCAATGCATCTATTTACTCTCCAAAAAATTTCCTAAAGTCCCTCTATCTGCGTGTCGATAGGGTACTCAACAGAATATTTGAATGGTATAATTATCTCTTCACCCGGTTTAGGTTGGAAGAACCATTCAATATATTTGTGTTCATTGATCTTTAAAATGTCTGTGTCTTCTTTGTAAGCTGGCTTTATAAGTTTTACTTTAATATTTTCATTTTGTGAAATTGGTAGTTGATCCCAAATAACGATCTCTTCTTGTGTCTTCTTATTATTGGTTATCTTTATTAGATATTCAAAGATCTTTTTGTTCTTCTCAACGAAAAGTCCACCCGTTTCATCGAAATTTTTTACAAATTTGTATTCAACTTTTATGCTTTCATCCACACCTAAAAACGTCCAGAATTCTTCTGTTGGAGCAACTGCTTTTAAATATGAATTTGCCACAAAGTTATTATCTAAGAAGACATTAGTATCTCCAGGTAGGAATGGATAGTCAGATCCATTTTTAACTTTTGCCTTAAGATAAGCAAATTGTGAATGCTTTGGAATTGTGGAATATCTAAATCCTGCCGGGAATTCTTGAATCGTGATAGTAACCAGATGTGGTTCGTTATCACTCTTTATAGTGTTGCTTCCATCAATATCAAACACAACAGAAGTAGCACCAGATTCTACGGTTGATGCTGAATGAACAATGTCTTCCAATTCATCCAAGCTCTCTTCAACAGACATTCCCTCAACAGCAAAAGACATTTGATTACTATAAGAAGGTCTTGATTTTGCCATCTTCCTTTCCTTTCTGGCACGTTGCGGATGATAAATAGAAATATAATGAGGAGAAAGTTCAGGTGGCTGTGCACTGATATTTGGTTTTGCTGTAGAAAGTTTAAGATCTACATTATTCCAGTCTTCGCCAGTAGTTTGAAAAATATTACTCTTATAAGTAAGGTGCATTTTCTTTTCTTGAGAATCTACTCTAAGATCATAAATTGGAGTCCAGGAAGGCCCATAAACAATATAAGAAAGGTCAAGTGTAAGATTCCCATCTTTTTGCACATCAACTAAAACTTCTACTATGTTCTTATATTTGTAGGCTTGCTGTCCAAGTTCACGGATCTCACGTCTAACCTTATCCATCTCTAGATCTAAATTTCTTAAAGATTTCTCAGTTTCTCTAATTTCTGTATCTAATACTTCTTGTTTGGAACGGTAGAATTCTACCATCTTTATCCATTTCTCCGGATCTAACTCTACATTTTCGGTCTCTTCGGAAGTGCTTGTGAGCTTTGCCAGAATATCACGCACAACTTGTTTCAAGTCGTTAGCTTGTGTTGTTTTATCATTTAGTTTATTTTTGTTATCCTGAAGTTCTTGTAATTTGTCACTCAGAGATTTCCTTTTTTCATCAGTGATTTGAGCGAATTGCTCAGTTTTAAAAGTTACATCACGTAATATCGCGCTTCCCTTCCCATTAGCCTGAATGCTATTCTGCTCAATACTTTGTGGAAGTTCATCAAATAGTATTTTGTATTCACCTTTTGTTAGATAGGTTGTTGCAGAACGCGTGACCTGCGCACGATCTGAATAAACAGTAACAGAAGTGATCTTAGATTCAACAGCGGTTAAACTAACAAAAATAAGTACTAATAAAATTGGTAGAAAGATCTTTCTCATTTTTCCCCCCTCAAGGAATTTCCTTTCTAATTATAATTCTGAATGTAAATTCTAACAACATCAAAATAAATGCTGCCAATAAATATCTCCAGAATAATTCTTGATAAATATAATAATCATTTATCTTCAATTCTGTTCTTTCCATTTCATCAATATATTCCATGATAGATGTTAATTCATCGGTATTTGTGGCAAGTCTTGCGTGTTTAGTTCCGGTAATCTCGGCAATTTTATCAAGTGAATCCATATCAATTTCAATTTTTACTTTCTGATAACGAGTTCCCGATGCAGTTTGAAATGGATAATCTACCATTCCTTTTCTGCCAACTCCAACCGGATATACTTTTACATCGAATGTTGAAGCTAGGCCAGCAGCGTCTAATGGTTCGATCTCACCTGCATTATTTCTTCCGTCAGTAATTAGAATTATCACTTTTGATTTTGCTTCGGAATCTTTAAGGCGAGCAACTGCTGTGGCAAGACCCATGCCAATAGCTGTTCCATTTGCATCTTCATCAATTGCAACATTATCCATGATGGACATGAGAATATTGTAGTCAAGTGTGAGTGGACATTGAGTAAAAGAGTTTTCAGAAAAAACAATGAGTCCAATTCGATCATTTCTTCGATGCTCAATAAAATTAGTTGCAACTTTTTTGGCAGCTTCAAGCCTGTTAGTTGGTTTAAAATCAACAGCTTTCATACTTCCACTCACATCGATTGCCAGCATTATATCAATTCCTTTTCCGGTGATCTGCTGCTTTTTATGAGCAAGACGAGGACGTGCTAAAGCAAGAATTAGAAGTAAGATTGTTAGTACTCTAATAATAATTGGAACATATTGCAATAAACTGCTTCTGCCCGTAATTGAGTGGATTAGATCAACTCGACTGTGGATCAATCTAACTTTTTTCTTACGAATTATCAAGAACTCATATAATAGATAAGGAATTATGACAAGAAGCGCCCATAACCACTTTGGATTCACATATTCAAGCATTCTTTAATTCCTCTGTTTCTTTTAAATTTCCAAAGGATTTCAAATAATCTTCTAACCAGAATAAAGTTTTTTCAGAATCAGAAATTGCTGGAATTGCTTTTGCAAACTTTATCATGTCAGCATTTGCGAGAAATTTAAGAATCTTAGATTTTTCTGAATGATCTTCTAAAATTAAATTTGCTCGAATCTCACTAGTTGTCATCTCAACAGAATTTATTTCATAATGCAGTTCAATGAACAAACGTAGAATTAGTGAAATTCTAAAATAGAAGTTCAAATAATCACCTTTTACTATTAGATCGTCTTTCTTTAAGTTATTCAGTAATTCCAAAGCAATTATGTATGCAGGTCTATCATCTACAACTTCAGGAGTTACTACTTCTTTTTTTGAATTTTTTATAAATTTTATTAAGTACTTAATTGCAAAAACAATAATAATAATGAGCAATATGGGAATAAAATAATCGAAGAATTTTAGGTTTACAGAGAGCGGTGCAGCTATATCTTTAATGCTTTCGGTGCTATCAGCAATAACAGACTCAATATTAAGGATAAATTCTCTTGTTTTAAGAATTATAAGGCTATCAGCAGTTTTTACAGCAAATTCAAGTTCAGGGAAAGTAAATTTACCAGTATCAAAAGGTTGATATGTAAGATCAAGAAGTGTAGTCTTAGTATAGTTAATTATCTCTTCGGTTGATACAATATCTTTTAAGATGAAGATATCGAGTGTATCATTTTGAGTTGAAAAAATAGTATCAGAAATTGCTGAAGATATATCAACATGTAATTTAAATGGTGTTCCAACAAATAACTTCTGTGGTTTTTCTAATTCATAATCTAATTCAGCAGAAAATGCTAGAAGTGGAAATAAAATAATTATCAGAAATAAATATATCTTTTTCACTGCTACCTCTGATTCTTCATTCTAATTCTAAACTTAAAAAACTTCATAAGCTCAGGAGCATAGGGTTTATCTGTATTTAAGGTGACAAGATCGATCTTCATCTTCCTAAATTGTTGAGTTAACTCAGCTTCTTGTTGAATGACAGCTTTGTTATATTTCTCTCGAAGTTTAGGATTTGAACTATTTATGGTAAATGTCTTTCCGGTTTCCGGATCTTGGAGATTCAATAACCCTGCATTTGGCATTTTAGATTCCGCACTATCTTGAATTCGCAAAGCTATTACATCATGTTTTTTTGCTAATATTTTCAGGCTATCTAAATAATTGGTATCAAGAAAATCGGATATCACAAAGATAATACTACGCTTTTTTATAAGACGATAAATATATTCGACTGCATTCTTAATATTTGTTCCGCTTTTTTTAGGCTCAAAATATAAGATATCTCTCAAAATTCTAAGAGCTGATTTCTTACCTTTTGTAGGTGGAACGTATTTTTCAACTTCGTCAGTAAAAAGCAGCAGTCCAACTTTGTCATTGTTAGATAACGCAGAGAAAGAAAGAACTGCAGTAATCTCTGTGATGAATTCAGATTTCAGATATCCTCTTGTTCCAAATAGGGTAGAAGCACTACCGTCAACGAGGAACATTACATTCAGCTCGCGTGTTTCTTCAAACTTTTTTATGTATGGGAAGCCATGACGTGCGGTTACATTCCAGTCAATTTGTCGGAAGCTATCACCACTTTGATACTCTCGAACTTCCGAGAATTCCAAACCCTGGCCTTTAAATAAACTGTGATATTCTCCAGAAAAGAGGTCAGAAACCAGATCTCTGGTAGTTATCTCAATTTTACGAATTTTCTTAATTATATCAGATGTTTCCATTAATATAAATTATTTAGGGAACTTCGATCTCATCGAAAAGTCTGGTTACAATATCTTCCTGAGTAATTTGCTCTGCTTCAGCTTCGTAAGTAAGAATTATTCTATGTCTTAGAATATCTTTACCAATTGCTTTAATGTCATCTGGGGTTACATATCCTCGGTGATCTAGAAATGCATGAGCCTTTGCAGCTTGTGCTAGATAAATTGTAGCACGCGGAGAAGCACCGCAATCAATAAGATCAGATAGATCATTCAGGTTTGAAAATTTTGCCGGTTCACGAGTTGCAAATACCAGATCAAGAATATAATCCTTAATTTTGTCTTCCATATAAATATCTTTGATCAATTCTCTCATCTCTAAGATGTCTTTTGGTTTTACAACAGCCTTAACTTTAATTTCATCCTTTCTAACCATTTTATCTAGAATCAATTTTTCTTCGTCACGGGTTGGATAATCTATTATAAGTTTAAGCATAAAACGGTCTACTTGTGCTTCAGGAAGCGGATATGTTCCTTCCTGCTCAAGTGGATTTTGAGTTGCCATCACCAAGAATGGGTTTGGCAGAGGATAGGTTGTATCTCCAATAGTTACTTGCCTTTCCTGCATTGATTCTAAAAGTGCTGACTGCACTTTTGCCGGAGCTCTGTTTATCTCATCAGCCAAAACGAAATTTGCAAATACAGGCCCCTTCTTAGCTACGAACTCACTTGTTTTCTGATTATAGATAAGGGTTCCCATGAGGTCTGCAGGTAAAAGGTCTGGTGTGAACTGGATGCGCTTAAAAGTGGATTTTATGGTATTTGCCAATGTTTGTACAGCAAGAGTTTTTGCAAGTCCCGGAACTCCTTCTAGCAAAATATGCCCATCTGCAAGAAGTCCAACAAGAAGACGTTTGATCATATATTTCTGACCGACAATTACTTTCTCGGTTTCTTGTGTTATCTTATTTATTAACTCGCTTTTTTCCATTACTTTCTGATTAATTTCTTCGATCTTCATTGATCCTCCAAAAATATATATATATTTAATTAAACTAATTTTAAAAGTTTTGTTACAATTTTTTTATATGTTTATGTCTAAAAATTTTTCCATCAAGATGCTTGAAATGAATATCAACGCTGCTATTATAAATGGTCATAACTAAATACGAAGCCTTCTGCCCACGATCTACATCTGCTTTAAGATGACCTGGATTAATAAAATGTTTGTCTTCTATATGATCGTAATTAGAGTGATGCGTATGTCCATAAAGATATATATCTGCAGGTTTGGTTGATTTTGAAAGATCTTCTAGCCTGTGTGCTAAAGCAAAATTCCAATGCTCAATTTCAATCTCTAAAATTGCTGGAATCGTTCCATCTTTATATCCAGGATGATATAAGCCGGGAACTCTTATCAATTCTTTATTATCGGTTATGTCAAAATTGTTATTCAGATCTTCAAAATCATCACCTAGATGAATGATATGAGTATACTCATTTTCATTCTTAAATACGTCTCTCAATATTTTCTGATTTTTGTGTGTATCTGAAAGAACTATTATTTTTCTCATGAGCAAGGATAATTACATCTTTTTAGGTGAAGAAATTCCCATCATATCAAGTGAAATTGAGATAACATTTTGAACTGCACTTATTAGATATAATCTTGCTAAACTCAACTCAGTTTTTCCTTCATCAATAATCTTATATTTTGCGTAATATTTGTGGAACATTCCTGCTAATTCATGTACATATGCTGCAAGTCTGTGAGGCTCTCTATTATCAGCACAAAGGTTAAGAACAGAATTTATATCCATCATTTTCTTTATCAGGTTTAATTCGTCAGCTTTATTTAATTTACTTAAATTCTTCTCATCGAATTTTTTAAGAGATAATTTTGCTTTCTTTGCTTTTTTAAGAATACTATTAATACGTGCAAATGCATACTGACAGTAGAATACAGGATTTTCACTAGATTTTTTCTTCGCAAGTTCCAGATCAAAATCCAGATGAGCAGATGGTTTACGGTTTATGAAGAAATATCTAGCTGCATCTTTTCCAACTTCATCTAATAGATCATCCATCGAAACTATCTTACCAGCACGTTTAGACATCTTAATAACTTCACCATCTTCCAAAAGGTTTATATGTTGCAGAAAAACAACTTCCAGTTTGGAATCATCGAGTTCTAACGCTTTAATAGCTGCCCTAAGTTTAGATACATGACCGTGATGGTCCGGTCCTAAAACATCAATAATAATATCGAAACCACGGTTATATTTAGTAAGATGGTAAGCAATGTCAGGAACAAGGTAAGTAGGGTTTCCATCGGCTTTTATAAGAACACGATCTTTTTCATCACCAAACTTGGTTGAAGAGAAGAATACAGCATCATCTTTTTCATAAGTGCAACCTGCTTCGGCTAAATAACTTAATGCTTCTTCCAATATCCCTTCTAAGCGAAGTTTCTTCTCAGACATCCAGTTATCGAACTGTACATCAAATCTATCTAAACTAGCAACTTGCATTTTATGGATCTCAGCTAAAGCGAAAGTCTTCATCCTATCTAAACGATCTTCTTCTGTCATATGAAAAAGTTTTGTACCTTCAATTGTATTAAGGTCTACTGCAAGATCTTTTATATATTCACCATGATACGCTTCGAATGGAAATTCCTCTATTGTGTGTCCATGCAATTCTCGGTATCTGATCTCAAGTGATTCAGCAAAAATATCAACTTGATTTCCTGCATCATTCACATAAAATTCACGGAATGGCTCGAATCCAATATGTTTCATAATACGGAAAAGAGTATCACCATATGCACCAGCACGGGCACTAACAACATTCAGAGGTCCGGTAGGATTTGCACTGATGAACTCGATAAGAACTTTTCTTCTCTGGCCATAATTGGAAGATCCGTAATTCTTCTGTTCTGCTATGATTTTCTTTAATTCTTTATAATACAGTGAATTTGCTAAAGTAAAGTTAAGAAATCCAGGTCCAGCAATTTCTATAGATTTATAATCCTTCTTTTTAGAGAGATCATCTGCAATTTTTTGAGCAAGGTCACGAGGTTTGATCTTAAGTATCTTGGTGTTTATAAGAGCAACGTTACTAGAAAAATCTCCATGATCGGCTATGTTTGGAATCTCAACAGTAAAGTCAGCATTGCATTTAAGATTTATTTTTTTTAAAGATGTTAAAATATCATCATATATTTTTGTTTTCATATTTTATTATTCTTTATTTTCCTTATTTATTCTGGAATTAACAACATAAAGCTCTTCGATCTTATAATATTCTCGTTTATCCTGGCTAAAGATGTGAACAATGATGTCACCAAAATCTATTAAAATCCATGTGCTGGAATTTTTTCCTTCGGTAGAGAGTATTTCCATTCCATTTGCTTTTGCATTATATGTTATATTCTCTGCAATTGCTTTATTATGCAATTCTGCTGTTCCACTGCAAATTATCAAGTGATCTGTAAAATCTGTTTCTCCGGTCACATCAATATGCTTTATATCTACACCTTTTTTCTCTTCCATCCAATTTATTATATTGGCAATAGCTTGTTTCTGTTCCATAATCTCCTATTTAAAATACATACGGTAATCTCTTCCAAGAATTATCTGAAAATCTTCTAGAGTATTCTCATTAAACGCATAAATTCTTCTCTTGATCCCTGTAATTTTCATTAAATAATTTAGTTTTTTTTCATCTTCTTTTTTTACAACAATTATCGTTTTACCATAAATGAATTTATTGCTTTTCACATTTTCCCATGATATTATATCAACATTCTCAAAATCATTATTGAGTATATTGTCTTTAACTTCACCTGCAGCACCTTTAACGCCGCAGCCATTTAAAATTGATAATTTCAGAGAAGTGATGTCAATAATTTCAACTTCAATATCTTCACTAACTTTTTTATTAAAGAACATAAAATAAGATGCTACACAAATAAGTAGCAAAACAGTAATACCTATTAATGAAGCACGTTTATCTATACGAAACAAATTATTTTTCGGTTTTCGCATTGTCAAATTGTTCTTTTAGTTTGGAATATGCCTGATCGAAAGATTCGGGAATTACCCTTGTTCCACCAATTGCGGACATAAAATTTACATCTCCGTTCCAACGAGGAACAATATGAACATGAATATGCACATCAATACCTGCACCGGCAGCTTTACCAAGATTCATACCGATATTAATTCCATCGGGAGAATAAACTTTTGTTATTACATTTTCGCATAACTGAACCGTTTCAAATAGATCATTAATCTCTTCTTTATTAAGCCCATTCAATGTTGGAACGTGTTTAGTGGGAACAACCATTAAATGACCGTTATTATAAGGGAAAATATTCATGATAACAAAACAGGATTCACTTCGATAGAGGATAAGATGCTTTTTATCATTATCTTCTGAAGGTTTAACACAGAAAATACACTCTTCACTTTTTTTTGATAACACATATTGCAAACGCCATGGTGAGTATAAAATATCACTCATAATATGCTCCTTTTACCTCGAAAACATCTAAATGTAGAACCTCTAATTTTGATATTCTGTTTTTATCCTTCAAAATGATTTTGCCTGCTTAAAAATTCATTTTCCAGATCTGCTAATTGTTCCTTAGAATTCACACCGGATGCTTCAACCATATCATCGAGAATAACTGATGTAACAAGTTTGTCTTTATCATTTAATATTTCTAGAGTATCGGTTAAATAATATTCATTCTGATTATTATTATTATCAATATTTTGGAGTGCTTCAAAAAGATCTTTAGCATCAAAACAATAAATTCCTGTATTGATCTCTTTGATCTCTTTTTCTGCTTCGGTTGCATCCTTGAATTCCACAATTCTTTGAACATTTCCACCACTATTTCTAACGATTCTTCCATACTTAAGTGCATCGTTCATAAAAGCTGTAAGTACGGTACAGGAAGCGTTCTCTTCTCTATGCTGCTGCTGTATTTTCTCTAAAGTTTTGTATCTAAGAAGTGGAACATCTCCGCATAAAATGAAAACATCTCCATCAAAATCATGGAATATTTCTTCTGTAACCATTACTGCGTGACCTGTTCCGTTTTGCTGAACTTGCTCAACAAATTTAATGTTACTATTTTTTGGAACAACATTGATCACCTGATCTTTCTTGTAACCAACAACAATTGCGATTAGATCACTATTTATCTTGTTTGCTGTTTGCACAACACGATTTATCATTGGTTTTTCTGCTAATTCAAAGATCACCTTTGGTTTATCTGATTTCATGCGTGTTCCCTTGCCGGCAGCAAGAATTATGGCAGCAGTTTTTTTCATTTTATCTCCATAAATATATTTTCAATTTTTTTATTTAATACTGGATGAACAAGATCTGGGCACAACTCATTTAGAGAAATTAAAACAAATTCTCTTTTATGTAGTTCCGGATGGGGAAGAATCAGCAATTTGCTGTTGATGATATTATCTTCGCACAATAATAGATCAATATCTATTGTTCTGGGTCCCCATTTCTCGTCTCGAACGCGCCCAAGTTGATCTTCAATTTCCAAACACTTTTTTAATAATAATTTTGGCTCTAAGTTAGTTTCAACCTCAATAACACAATTTAGGAAATCTGGTTGATCAATCTTTCCATATGGCTCTGTGGCTATTAATGTACTGGTTCTCTTAACTTCTGTGCTTTCCAATAGAGAAATTAGATCTATTGCATCTGTTATATATTTTTGTTTGTTTCCAAGATTTGACCCCAGACCAAGATAACAACTCATTAACATCCTTTATCTGTCTCTTTCCATCTCTACTTCTACAGAGCCTAATGAACCATTAATTGGAACGGAAGGTTTTTTGATTCTAACATTAGCGTAAATAATTGATGGAAAAGTATCTAAGATAGAATCTAGAATTGTATTTGCACATACTTCCAACAGAAAGAATTCACGTTCCTCTAGAGTATGTTTTATAATCGCGTAAACTTTTGTATAATCTACTGTATCTTCTAGGTTTTTGATATCATTATCATGCTTTTGTTGTGTCTCATAAGAAAAATTGACTATAAATCTCTGCCCTAATTTTCTCTCTTCAGGATGCACGCCGTGATATCCATAAAAAACCATTTCATGTAAATGAATTTTCATTTTTTAACCTCTTGTAAAATCAAAGTTTCTTTATGATCTTAAAACTTAATTTATTTGCGAATCTCTTGTCTATTAAATAGATGAAAAGCCCACTTAAGAGTAACCCAAACATAGAGATAACAATTGATGGATCTTCATTAAAATTAAATAAATATTTGCTGATCAAGTAAAATGAAATCATAACAATAATTGGAAAAATAAAAACAATAAAAGAAGATAAAACTCTTAACGAAGGAGCAATATCAACTTTAACTCTATCACCTAAAACCAATTGTTGATCTGTTTTTATTGTATGAAGGATCGTTTTCTCATTAGAGTTGCAAATGCCGCTTACTGCACAGCCATCGCAAGATCCAGTTCTCTCAACTTCTACTTGCACAATATTATCTTTAATTTCTCGAACAATTGCTATATCTTCATGGTTGTCCATTTACTCTTTCTCTCTTAATTTATTCACGATAGCTGTAGTGGATTTTCCTTCAATAAAAGATAGACTCTTCACTCTCCCATTATAAGAACTTACAATATCATGACCGACAATATCTTCAGGTTTCCAGTCTCCACCCTTAACTAAAATGTTTGGTTTAATATTGTTAATAAGTTCATACGGTGTATCTTCATCAAAAATAACAATATACGATACTGAACAAAGAGCCGATAATACAATTGCTCTGTCTTGTTCATTGTTAATAGGACGGTCATTTCCTTTTAATCTTTTCACGGAAGAATCGCTATTTAAACCAAGAATTAAGATGTTTCCCAGCTTTTTTGCCTCTGCCAAATATTTTGCATGTCCTGCATGGAGTATGTCAAAACATCCATTTGTAAAAACGATTGTTTTAGATTGCTCTTTTAGCTTTCTACTTATGTCTGTAATTTCTTCCCATGTTTTTAATTTGTTATTCATTTTACCGGATATCTCCCATCAAAACAAGCATAACAATAATTCTCTGGTTTTGTTACTG
>Ga0233437_1005310_pt1 | contig 14132 bp, 8 predicted proteins | sample SI_122_August201_FD_182714 | JGI IMG/M metagenome (GOLD analysis project Ga0233437, IMG submission 182714) | Seawater microbial communities from Saanich Inlet, British Columbia, Canada - SI_122_August2016_200_MG | ecosystem: Environmental > Aquatic > Marine > Inlet | place: Canada: British... | reverse complement strand
TGGCGAATTGAACAATTTGATGACAAAATGAACGTTGAAAATCCGTTTTCTATTCCCGGCAACTGTGATTCAAAGTAAGATTATTACCTGACGCAACGTGATGTCCTTTTCTAATTGTCGTTGACAGGGTACAATTTCAAAGATGACTATTCAACTATTTATTACCTGCCTTGTAGACACCTTCTTCCCAAGTACGGGAGAAGCTATGGTAAATATTTTCAACCACCTTGGTGTAGACGTGGAATTTCCCGCTGATCAAAACTGCTGTGGACAACCCTCCTTTAATGCCGGACTTCGACTTGATGCTCGTAAAATGGCAGAGCATACAATTCAGGTTTTCGAGGCAGCCCCAAACGACATCGTTGCTCCCTCCGGCTCCTGTGTGGGGATGATGCGTCACGGCTACCTCGAACTCTTCGCCGATGACCCAAACTGGTTACCACGTGCCGAAGCTCTCGCCGCGCGTACCTACGAATTTACCGAATACCTCGTTGATGTACTTGGTGTGACCGATGTAGGTGCACACTGGGATGGTGTTTTGACCTATCATCCATCCTGTCATCTGCTGCGTGATCTCGGCGTAGATCGTCAGCCACGTGCTTTGCTCGCGAGTGTCAAAGGAGCGCCGCTCGTTGAATTGCCCCACGCCGAAGAATGTTGCGGCTTTGGGGGCGTTTTCTCGGTCGAGCATCCAGAGATTAGTGCGGAAATGCTCCAGCGCAAGATCACGAATCTTGACAAAAGCGAATCCCCCACGCTCGTTCTCGCCGATACTGGCTGCCGGATGCACATCGCGGGTGGGTTGAACAGACAGAAAAAATCCCAGCGAGTGGTACATATAGCAGAGGTATTGGCAAATAGATGAAGCAATTTCGTCAACGTATCCGCAAATCACTTGCCGATGCAAACTTGCAAACGGCACTTGATGCCAATGCACAACGCCGTGTGGAGGGGAGTGTTGCCGCCTTTAAAACACTACCTGACCACCAGGAACGTCGTCAACACGCACATAGAATCCGAGAGCAAGTCATCGCCAGCCTGGATGATGTCGTTGCTCAATTTCTCACCAAAGTTGAAGAAAATGGCATCATCATCCATCGCGCCAAAGACGCAGATGAAGCTGTAAAAATTGCCCTCGAAATTATTAATGATTCACCGCCAAGACGCGATACCCTTTCGGGCACACGAGTTCGTGAAGAAAAACAAAAAAACAAAAAAACTTGGCGTTCTTCGCATCTTGACGATTTAAAAAAGCTCATAGCAAAATCAAAGTCAATGGTCACAGAAGAGATCGGATTGAACGAAGCCCTCGAAACCGCTGACCACCGCATTGTTGAAACCGATTTAGGTGAGTACATTATCCAATTGCGTCACGAAAAACCGAGTCATATCATCACCCCTGCTGTGCATTTGCGCCGTCAGGATGTTGCTCAACTCTTTCACAAAGAACTTGGCATTCCCTACACAGAAGACATCCCCACTCTGACAGAAGTTGCTCGCAAAAACTTGCGCGAAATTTTCATTGAAGCCGATATTGGTGTGAGCGGTATCAACTTTGGAGTTGCTGAAAGCGGCACGCTTTGCATCGTTACTAATGAGGGAAATGGTCGCATGGTCACCACGCTACCACGCACTCACATTGCCGTGATGGGTATGGAACGTCTCGTTCCTACAATGAATGATCTCGCCCTGATGCTCTCCCTTTTGCCGCGCTCAGCTACTACGCAAAAAATCAGTGTCTACACGCAATTTATTCAAAATCCACTACCCGAACAAAAACGCCACCTCATCCTGCTTGATAACGGACGCTCCGCTTTGCGCAATAGCCCGCTCAACGATTCGCTCATGTGCATCCGCTGCGGAGCCTGTCTCAACGCCTGCCCTATCTTCCGCGAGATCGGCGGACACGCCTACGCCAGCGTTTACCCGGGACCTATCGGCTCAGTGATCTCAGCCGGGCTTTTCGGTGCAGAGCACGCCCCCCTCGCCCAAGCCTGCACCGTTTGCGGAGCCTGCAAAGTAGCCTGCCCTGTAGATATTGATCTGCCAAAAATGCTTCTGCGGGTTCGAGCAGGAGAAGCTCCGAAAGCAAAAGAAAAAGGGGCAGGATTATCATTACCAGTTAAATGGGGACTAAATGCCTACCGCCGGCTCGCTCTCCACTCAAACCTGTTTGGCGTTACCCAAAAATGGATGGGGAAATTAGCATCCACCACCAAACGCGACTTCCTACATCTCCCCGCATGGACAGGGTGGGGCTATAGTAAAAATTTTCCTCGTCCAGCAGCAAAACCTTTTAGAGAAAGATGGAGCCAGATATCAGAGAATAAGATATCAGGTATCAGACCTGCAAAAGAGAAAATAACAAAAGAAACTCACATTACAGCACTTCCCACAACTCCCGATTCTTTGATAGACATTTTCTCAAAAGAATTAAATGCGCTTAGTGGTGAAATTATTTCTGTCTCAAAATCCGAAATACCAAAACGCATCATTACCTACCTCCACCAACGCGGAGTAACACAAGTCCATATAGAGCCAGATTTAGCAGAATACTTCCACAGCACAGAAATAGCCATCCAAACGGAGGCAAACCCAAATATCACGGTCGGGATCACAAAGGCTGTTGCTGCAGTTGCTGAAACAGGAAGTATCCTCGTGACAGGCGAAAATCGCGATAGTAGCAGTGCATCCCTCCTGCCAGAAATACACATCGCTATTTTGCAAGTATCCGATATTTATGCGACTCTCGAAGAAGTCTTATCGTTACCACAGCTTGTTAACGCCGCCACTGCTTCACTCATCTCTGGCCCCAGCCGCACCGCAGATATTGAGATGACACTGACCATTGGTGTGCATGGTCCAAAAGAGTTAATCGTCTTTTTGATTGACGGCTAAAGAAGCCTTGTGATAAAATCGCTCCGCTAATGCGTCGCAGTGCGCCCCCATCGTCTAGTGGCCTAGGACGGGGCCCTCTCAAGGCCCAAACCGGGGTTCGAGTCCCCGTGGGGGCACTGACAAAGGCCCATCCCGAACCGCATCAAAGATGTGAGTACGAGATGGGTTCTTTTGTTAATAGGTTTTCTCCCTTTGTTTTAGACGATCACATTTCAAGCGGCCTTACCTATTAAGCTGCTCAAATATCATTCGTAAGTTTTTATCTGAATGGCTCTCGACTCATGAAGCATCGGTGCGTCCACAAACCTTCAGCCAATATAAGCAGATCGTGCGAATGCACATCAATCCCTTTTTAGGGAATATAAAACTCAAAGATCTGCGCCCTGATCAGATCCAATCGTTCTACAATGCGAAATTACAGAGTGGGACAAGTAAGAGATCCGTTCGAGTGATCCATGCTGTTTTGCATCGTGCCCTAAAACAAGCAGTCATGTGGGGGTTATTAGGGCGTAACCCTTCGGATGCAATTATTCTTCCAAAATATAAACCCCGTGAAATGCAAGTTCTGAATCAAGAACAGGTACACATTTTTGTGTTAGCAACGAGTAAAAGCAGATACTCTATGCTTTATTGGTTAGCGGTCTCTACAGGGTTGCGGCAAGGGGAATTGCTTGGCCTGAAATGGTCTGATATAGATTTTCAAAATCAGAGTTTGCAAGTTAAACGTCAGCTTCAAAGACAGAAAAAGGGCTTGGTTTTCACTGATCCAAAATCTGAGGCAAGCAGACGCGTTGTTCTTTTAGGTAATACAACAATTGAAAAGCTCCTATTGCACAAAATAAGCCTTGAAGAAGAAAAAGAAACTATAGGGAAAAGATGGAAAGAAATGGATCTGATTTTTCCTTCTACTATTGGCACTCCTACAGATCAAAGGGATTTATACCGAGAGTTCAAAAAAATATTGAAAGCAGAAAATTTGCCGGATATTCGATTTCATGATCTGCGCCATACAGCGGCCACACTAATGTTGAAGCAGGGAACACACCCAAAGGTTGTTCAGGAGAGATTGGGGCATTCAGATATAACCCTGACACTAAATACATACTCCCATGTACTCCCAACTATGCAAAAAGAAGCAGCAGATAAAATGGATAACTTCCTGAAGTATTGAATATCTTCCTTGACGATGGTTAGAATTATGCTATGCTTTTTCTGAGCAAATTATTATTTCAAAATTCGATGGAATCGGTGGGTTTCTCATGGCTAACCATATCTTTATTTCTTATTTCACGCAAAGACATCAAATTTGCAGGGAAGATTGTCCAAGCATTAGCAGAGAATGATTTAGATACTTGGGTGGATTGGGAGAGCATCCCTAAGGGGGAAGATTGGTGGCTGCAAATTCAAAGAGGCATTGAAGAAGCAGATGCCTTTTTGTTCCTGATCAGCCCTGATTCAATCAAATCGAATGTATGCGGTGATGAGTTGGATCATGCTATTGCTAACGGTAAACGGATCCTTCCAATAATTCTTCGTGAACCAGAAAATGAGCCTGTCCCAGAAACACTTTCAAAACTGAATTGGATCTTCTGCCGCGAAGGGCAGGATGATTTCGATAAAGTTATTGAAGAAACCCGTAAGACAATACACACCGATTTTGAACGGCTTAATTTCCATACTGAGTTGCAGGTCAAAGCGCTCAAATGGCAAAGAAATGGCCATGAAAAAAGCCTTCTGCTACGTGGAAAGGAACTGGAAAACGCCGAAAGTATGCTGGGATTGAAATCCGGTCTAAAACCCCATCCAGTGAACTTGCAGCGTGAATATCTTATGCGAAGCAGGCAGGCGCTGGAGCGTCAACGTAAGCAGATAACGGTTAGCTTAGGTCTTGGTCTGATATTTGTGGGGGTGCTTGCCGTTTTTGCATGGAACCAAAGAAACTCCGCCATTGCGGAAACTAACGCAAAAGCAACAGCGCTTATCAATGAAGAATTTGCTGTCTCTACTGCAAAAGCAGAAACCAATATCCGCGCAACCGCACAAGCAGAAGCAGAAGAACGGACCCGCCAGGCACAATCAGGGCAATTGGCAACAATTGCTTTGAGTAAACTAGAGAGAGAATTTGATCTTGCAAGTCTGCTCAGCATTGAAAGCATGTATATGTATGATAATTTTCTTTCACGAGGCAGTCTATTTACCATTACTCACCATAACCTAAATCTACTTCGGTACATTGATAAGCACACCGATAATATCAATAGCGTGGTCTTCAGTCCGGATGGGGAGATGCTGGTCAGTGGGAGTGATGATGGGTCCATCCGCTTGTGGGATGTGGCTACCGCTCAGCAGATCGGTGAACCTTTGAAGGGGCATACCGTTGGTGTCAATAGCGTGATATTCAGTCCGAATGGGAAGGTGCTGGCCAGTGGGAGTAGGTCCATCCGCTTGTGGGATGTGGCTACCGCCCAGCAGATCGGTGATCCCTTGACGGGGCATACTAATTATATCGAGAGTGTGGTCTTCAGTCCGGATGGGGAGATGCTGGCTAGTGGGAGCTATGATGAGTCCATCCGCTTATGGGATGTGGCTACCGCTCAGCAGATCGGTGAGCCTTTGACGGGGCATACATCAAGTGTCAATAGTGTGGTCTTCAGTCCGGATGGGGAGATGCTGGTCAGTGGGAGTGATGATGGGTCCATCCGCTTGTGGGATGTGGCTACAGAGCAACAGTTCGGTGAACCCCTTATGGGGCATACATCAAGTGTCTTGAGCGTGGCCTTCAGTCCGGATGGGGAGACGCTGGCCAGTGGAGGTGGTTATGATCAGACCATTCGCTTGTGGGATGTGGATACAGGTCAGCAGATCGGTGAACCCTTGATGGGGCATACATCAAGTGTCAAGAGCGTGGCCTTCAGTCCGGATGGGGAGATGCTGGCCAGTGGAAGTGGTGATCGAACAATTCAACTACACAATATGGACATTAAATCGTGGATGAATATTGCTTGTGAACGGGCAATAAGGAATTTCAGAAAAGGCGAATGGAAGGCTTTCTTTCCAGGTGAGTGTTATCGCTCAACCTGTTCGCAGTGGCCAGCGGAGTATGAAGATGAGCGACCAGTGTGTCAAGCTCAGTGAATGTGGGAGAACTTGATTGGGAATTGATTTTATTTGAAGAAATACTGCAAATAAGCTGTAGATAAGCTGTACTAAAAAGAGCTTCCAGCGATTGGAAGCCCTTTTTTTATGTGAATTTACTCTACAAACTGAGTGACCGACCTGGGACTCGAACCCAGAACCGATTGATTCATGTTCAAGAGAATCTGATTTCAGAGAGAAAAGAACTAACTGAACCACTCTCCCCTCTCAGAGAAGATAGGCCTTATCTAAGCGTAATCCACGCCAAATTCGCGTAACACAATAAGCTCAACCCAACAAATTCTTAATAGGCAAATATGGGCGTATAGCATCGAGTTCCAACCCTCGCGTGTAATGCACAACCATGTCAATCCCTTTCCATCCTCCCCCAACCTGTACAACTCGAGTTGGGGCTTTATTCTTCGTTGTTTGCAAGGCAAATGTTCGGCAGAAATCATGAGGAGATATTCTAAATCCAAGCTTCTCTCCCCAACGCCGAACAGTCGCCTTTAGACCATTCACAGTCATTCCACTCCCCTTCGTTAGTCCTTGTGTACTCAAAAACAATCGATCAACACCTGGCTTTGGTTGTCTGTATGAGAGATAGGCAAGAATAATATTTGCCGTCTCTTCCGAGAACGCTCTCTCTCCCCACTCTCCTCCTTTTACAATTACCTGCAAAGTACAAGTTTCCAAATCTACATCTGAAAAACACAGGCGGGACAGCTCAGAAACACGTAATCGCGCGTCTACGGCAACAGAAACGATAGCCAAATCGCGCCTCCCCTTCGCTGTGTGAGGATCAAAAGATGCTAATAAAGTAAGCAATTTTTCAGAATCAAGCGACCTCTGTATTTTCGACTTTTTTCGCTTCACACGCGCAGATAAAGCAGGGTGATTATGACCAAAACGCCAAGCTAAGAATTGACGTGACGCAGAAACAGAAACATATTGGATCGAATTACCCCATGTAGGTCGATCAAAATGTGCAAGAAGTGCAGCGGCACCGATTTGCTCTAGGTCAGGAATGGAAATCAAGTCAAGTAAGATGCGACGATAAGTCTCTTGTGTTGCAATTGAGTACCCCTTCTCAATCAAAAAAACTTCAATATCTTCTTTCATTTTTTCTCCTTAGTAAGTAGGTATATGCAAACTGCATAGGAGATAATATTAAGGCTTTGTCTCTTACTTTGTCGCAAGAATAAAAAAAGGTAGCAACAATTTGCTACCATCTGCTACCCAAGCTCAAGATTACAAATAACACTTGACCATACGCAGTCTACTGCATTAATTTTTGTATGTCAAATATGCGTCCCAAAGATAACAGTCTTATAAATCATCTCTCCCGTTACTTGTTTTCTGTAATTTTTTGTAAATTATTTTGTTGCATTGCCCGGATTGGAACATATTTATTTAGCCTCTCACGTTGTAACCCCCGCTTTTTACGAGAGATACAAACAATTATAAACAATGCTAGAAACAAAAATTTGGAGCTTTGTGGTTCTAGGAAATTGTTCACATCTAAATAGAATTCCACAAAATTCTCAAAAACAAAACAACTTCAAATAAAACTCAAAAACTCTTCTTAGGATAACTATTAGAAGCTATGAATCCCTGCCCTTAGGGTTACATATAACCGACCCTTTTATTCCTGAACCTCCCCCGCCGTTTCCAATATCAACAATTCCATCTTCATTAAATAGGTACTGCCCTCGAAGCACTCCTTGAATTTCAAAGGCGCTTGCGTTGGCATCCAAGATGATTTTATCTACTATCGTCGTGATAATATTTTTCTGGACATCGAAGGGCGCATCAAAGACCAACCCACTCTTTTCAGCATTTTGGCAGATCATATAAATCTCTTGCTTCTTTTCTTCCAACTCTTCATTCATAATTTATTTCCTTAATTTTTCTCCACAAGAGTCACGAATGACTAATTCAGTGTCAAATAATGTCTGATGAGGCGGTTGATTACCATTGGTAATAATCTCGATCAACACATCCCCGGCACGAGTACCAAAGCGAAGAATTGGTTGCATCACAGTAGTAAGCATTGGGCTGGAATGACGAGATGGCGGTAAATCATCAAAGCCCACCACTGCAATATCATCAGGGACAATCAAGCCAGCATCCTTAATGGCACGTACTGCACCAAATGCCATCGTGTCTGAGGCAACAAAAATGGCATCTGGTTTATGGGGAAGCAAGCTCTCAATACTAGAATATCCCCCTTCTTCGGTAAAATACCCTTCAACAATCAAATCTTGGTTGACGGGTAAATTGCGCTCACGAAGCGCTTGTTCATAATCAGCTTTATGATCCAAAGCAGGGCGGTTGTCTAAAGAACCAGCAATATGGGCAATACGTTGATACCCTAAATTGATCAGGTGAGTCGTAGCCGAATATGCCCCGGATACATTATCAACATCAATGTAGCTAATATCCGTATTCATGTAATTTAAACGACCAATAACAAGGAATGGCATAGAGCTTTTATAAAGATGGGGGACTACCGGATCAGAATCAATTGTAGCCTGGACAATTACCCCATCTAAATAGCTGCTTTGAAGAATATGGGGCAACGCCATCTGTTCATCTTCTTTGGAATAAAACAAAAACAGTGAAAGCATGTAACCTTGAGAATAACATGCTTGCGTGATGCCCTGAGTCAGACGAGAGAAGTAAGGATCTCCAAATAATGTCGCAACTCTTCGAGGAATAACCAGCCCTAAAATTCCAGAGCGTTTCAAAGCCAGAGAACGTGCTGCCAGATTGGGGATATAACCGGTATCCTTGATAACCTTTAATACACGTTCGCGAATGTGATCTTTTACATCTGGTTGTTCATTAATAACGCGAGAAACAGTCGAGCGAGAGACCCCTGCCAATTTTCCAATTTCTTCAAGAGTCAAATTTTTATTCATTGAGATTCAGGTTTGTAGTTACTTTTGATTCAGATTCACTTATTCAAATTCTTAACAAGTTGAGAATTTGAATAAGTGTACTTCTAATTTACCGTAACGTAAAAAACAGGTTGTGAGATATTCGAACCTTTTTCAACCCCTTCATTTTCTTACACAGGTATATTGACGCCTGTAACTGTACTGCGGTGAACTCGGGGGTGGCCAAGTTGGCCACCCCCGAGTTTGTTTCATACTATATGCAAAGGCTCCATTTAGGGTACATACTCGTAAGCGCCCACATCACAAGCCGTATCTCGAGATACACCGCGCTGGTCAGTAGCAGGGCAAACAGCCACATCGGCGGCATCAATCGCCGGGCTGCCAGCCAGCAGCGCATGGGTCAGGGTGGGGCCGCCGTTGTCGGCCAGCACATCAACGCCTGTAGCAGCTACAGTCTGATCACTACTGATCGGATTGCATGATCCATCGGTAAATACATTATTTCCGAGTGAGGTCAGGACTGCCGTTGCCGGGTTCCCTTCAATTTGACAACTGTAGGAGCCATTATCAGCTATGATGCTGTTGTGCAGTGTGAGCTCGACAGGTGTGCCATAGGTGGCCACCATGAGGCCTCCCGTTGTGCCAGGAGGAGCATTATTACCTACAATCGTACTGTTCACAATGGTAACTACACCATCGGTGCTGAACATGGCACCACCATGCCATGCAGTGGATGTATTGCCACTGACAGTGCTGTTTTCGATGGTGACATTCCCCAACGTCCGCAGACCACCAGCCACATCCAGAGCTACATTATCGCTGACCGTGCTGCGTATTATGTTGGTGGTGGTGTTGAAGAAGGAGTAGATGCCGCCAGCAGTCCATCCGCTGAGGTTATCAGACACGGTGCTGTCGACCAAGTTCAAGCTGGCGCCATCGCCGTTGTAGATACCACCACCACCCTGCCAGAAGTCTCCAGCGTCGGTAGTCATTGTATTTCCTGTAACATTAACGTGATCGAGGGTCAGGCTGCCGTTGTTTAGGATGCCACCTGCCAACTGGTAGCCGTAACCGTTGGTGACAGTTAGGTTTGTTGCATTAACATTCAGACCAAAATCAACGATCAACACTCGGTCTGTACCCCCGCCATTCAAGGATAAGCTGGGTGCATCTGCGGCATCAATAGTAACACTATGGATGGGCACTAATGGACCAGACGTCAACTGAATTGTGCCGCCAGTCAAGCTGGGATCAAAAGTGATGGTGCCGCCAATAGCAATATCTGCCAATGCCTGACGTAGCGAACCACTGCCGGAGTCATTCAAGTTGGTAACTGTGATCTCCGTTGGAGGCGGGAGCAACTCCAGCCGTACCTGGTCTAGAAGCATTAAACCATTGCTGGTGCCGCCTTCAGGCAGCTCGAAGCCGTAGCCCCAGACCTCGTTCAGGTTGAGCCCGTCGTCAGGCGCATTGACCGGTTGGTCCGCGCTGCGTGTGAGCGAGGCAAAGGGGATTTCCACTTGCTGCCAACCCTCGAAGTTATCTGCGAAGGTCGCTTCCCAGCGTTCGGCCGTGTCCGGCCCCTGGAAAACGCGTACGTAGTCGATGGTCAGCTCTTGCGGGAAGATGGTGTCCTTGCCTACTGGGCCTCCAAAGTTTCCGCCTATGGCCATATTGAAAATCAGGAAGACGGGGTCGTTAAAAGCCCACTCATTTGGTGCGATATCATCGGGGACAGCCGTGTGGTACAGAATGTCATCTACATACCATTCGATCAGGTCAGGCTGCCAGTCAATGGCAAAGGTATGGTAACTGTCATAAACAGGCTCCGCGAAGGTGTACGTTCCACCAAATGATTGACCGCCACTGTAGCCAGGTCCATGAATGGTGCCGAAAATTTCGTATGGCTCGCGGCTAACATATTCCAGAAAGTCGATCTCACCTGTTTGCGGCCAGTCGACTTCGGCGATGTCCGCTCCCAAACTCCAGAAAGCGGGCCACAGTCCGTCACCGCCAGATGGGACGCGAATACGGGATTCGATACGGCCATAGGCAAATTCCGCCTTATATTGCGAAATCAGCCGTGCTGAAGTGTATTCGCACGGGCCATAGTAGCAGACCAAGGAATCTTCGGTCTCTTTGGCTGTGATGACCAGGTTGCCTTGGCCGTCGGTAGCGGAATTATCCGTGCTGCTGGTGTAATACTGCAGTTCGCTGTTGCCCCAACCGGGGTTTTCGTTAATAGTGCCGTCACCAATTTCGTGACTCCAGTTGGCAGGATTGGGCGGCGTGCCAGCCGGATCATTGAACTCATCACTCCACACCATGCTCCAGCCCGCTGGTCCTGGATCAGGAGCACGGTTGTCCTTTAGTTGCAGGGTGATGGCATCGCCACTGTTGGTACCGTAGAACCAGAAACTTAAGGCCTCACCGCGCGTCCAATCTTGCCCGATGGGGAAGTCACGGCCGAATTCGGCTTCGCCGTCAGCGACAATGGAAGATCCATCAGACGTTTGGCCCGTCAGGGTCAGCTTTGTTGTCTCACAGTCGTAGCCCGTTTCATTAGCGCGGAAGTGGAAAATGAGATCCAGAGCGCCGTCGTTGTCAAAGTCTTCTTCGTGACGCTTTGCCTCATTCGTCTTCTTGTCACGGTGCGTCTCTGCGGCATCGCCAAGGAGAACCGTGTTGTGGTCAATCGATAGGGCATCGAAGCTGTCAGTGGTCAGGATTGCAACAGGGATGATGCCGTTACCGCTGTTGCAGATGGAGCCGCTAACGACGATGTCTACTAAAACAGCTGTGTTTGCTTCCAAAATGTGCTCGAAGCTCCCCTGGTCAGGAACCGCCAGCGGATCGCCAGCGGCAATTTCCAGCGTGCTCAATGTGACATTGTGGCCATCCCATAAGTATGCACCGCGCTCGAAATCATCAATCAGGTTCGGATTCAGCGGATCATCATCAAGAATAATCAAGACCGCTTGCGTGACATAACCGGGGTCAATATCGACCGGATTCGAAAGCCGCAGGACCGCGGTCTTGTCGCCATCATGCTTAGGATTATCAAATGTCTTAATGGGGAAGGTTAATTCAGATAGGCCACCCTTTTCAAAGGTGAGGGTGCCAGAAACAGGTGTGTAGTCGCGGCCAGGAACAGCCAAACCAGGCTCGATGCTGTAGTCTACAGAGACTTGGTCAGGATCATCCTCTTTGAGTGGTCGTGTGAGCTTCACCGCCACGTCGACTGTAACGCCCTCTCCCACTTCGTATTTCGAAGCCGAATAGGTTACTTGTAACGGACGCTCAGGTGCCACGCCGTAGAGGCTTATCTGATCCAAGAAAAAGGTTTGCGAACCGTCGGTACCCAAGGTGCCGAATGCCCAGCCATGGACCTCGTCCAGGGTAAGCCCATCATCGGGTGCGCCATTGCCGACGTTCTTGCGAACAAAATCGGTGAATGGGAACTGGATAAACTGCCAACCGTCGAAATCATCTGTAAAGGTCACGGTCCAACGCTCGGCGTCATCCACTACCGAACCAGGGTTGCGATTTTCCAGTAAATCGATGAATAGGTCAGTCCCACTGTTATTACCATGAAACCAGAATGCAAACCCCTCATAAGCGCTCCAATCCTGAGGAATCCAAGTATCCACGGCTTCATTCTCAAAGCCGTGAATGACTACGGCCCAGGCAGTGGAGTTGACGTCTACCTGCAGCACGTGGTTTGGATCGCCTACCTCTGGTAATATCGGTGCGGGCGGCGTGGTCACATCCATGAACTCCATCGTGCTACCTGCACTCAAAGCGGTGAAGAAGCCAATGGGAATGCCGTTAGTGTCGAATCCCGTCGGCAATCCGCTTTCGAAATCATCAACGATGTCCTGGTTCGTATTCCCGTTGGCGCCGTAAATGCTTATGTCATCCATATGGAAAGAACCAGCCGTGCCGTCAAGCACAAAGACCCAATTATCCACTTGCGAAACATCGTAAGCACCACCGGCTCCAAAAGTGGTGAAGGGCAGTACAATCTGTCGCCAACCACTGAAATCATCAACAAACGTGGCGCGGCGATCATCTCCTGCTACGGTTTGAATTTCAAACTCATGGGTTGTGCCAGAATTTTCACCGTAGAACCAGAAGCTGACACCTTGCATATCGTTCCAGTCATGTACTGGACTAATCGCGGCGCCAAATCCAGCCCAGGTAGGCGCGTTGGCGGTTACAGATAGAATGTCGTTGTTACCAACCTGGCCTGGTAATGCCAAGCTATCCGTGTCGGCAATGGTGGGAGTGGCCGTGTCGATAACAGTACCAGCACCCCAATCTCCGTATACAAACCAGCCAGATGGAACCCCGCCTTCAAAGTCAGCGAAAGGTATTAGGTTAACCAATTCCAGATTGTCAATATAGAAAGAGCCAACTGTGCCGTCAAGCACAAATACCCAATTGTCCACTTGCGAAACATCGTAAGCACCACCGGCTCCAAAAGTGGTGAAGGGCAGTACGATCTGCCGCCAGCCACTGAAATCATCAATAACCGTGGCGCGGCGATCATCTCCTGCCACGGTTTGAATTTCAAACTCATGGGTTGTGCCAGAATTTTCACCGTAGAACCAGAAACTAAGCGCATCGTAGTCAGTCCAATCTTGTACCGGACTGATCGCGGCGCCAAATCCAGCCCAAGTAGGCGCGTTGGCGGTTACAGATAGAATGTCGTTGTTGCCAACCTGACCTGGTAATGCCAAGCTATCCGTGTCGGCAATGGTGGGAGTGGCCGTGTTGATAACAGTACCAGCACCCCAATCTCCGTATACAAACCAGCCAGACGGAACCCCGCTCTCGAAATCAGCAAGGATTTCCGTCGCTCCGGCTGCTGCCTTCGCGGTAAAAACTCCTCCAAAAATAAATACATTATTTAGGGTAAGGACCAATCCGATCAAGACCCTTATTAAGTTACTCAAGCCTCTCTTCTTGCGCATATGAATTCTCCTCTAAAAATATGGTTTTTCCTTTGGGGTTAATTAAGCTGGGAGCGCTCCCAGTTTGGGCAAAAAAAATATACCCTTTTGTAATAAATCCATTTTAGCAATACCTTCGCCAAAAAAAGCGTGAATGAATAGGGTTTCCTGTAGTACAGTTGTGTTTCTCACAACCCAACAGCCACAGGAAACCCACATGAACATTTTAGCACTTTTACAG